>Ga0233423_10000102_pt1 | contig 50117 bp, 54 predicted proteins | sample Watercolumn_Mata_FD_180713 | JGI IMG/M metagenome (GOLD analysis project Ga0233423, IMG submission 180713) | Freshwater microbial communities from Lake Matano, South Sulawesi, Indonesia - Watercolumn_Matano_2014_112_MG | ecosystem: Environmental > Aquatic > Freshwater > Lake | place: Indonesia... | reverse complement strand
CATTTATGGAGTCCGGGAAAATTTGCAGCTTCTTTAGGATATATACAAATTGAAACTGCTAAAACCTATGTAAGAAATCAGTAAACATTAATAGAAGCCTTGGGCTTTAGCCCAAGGAGTACGTCACCTTAATGATATAAAACATAATTTTTAAAACTATCTATAGTTATAATGCATAGCTCATGATTTAATTGCAATAAAGGCACAGTTGAAAATCTGTACAAAGTTATTATTAATTTAAACATACCTTTTTCAACAGAGAAAAACGCAAAAAGTAGGCTCTTATTATCAATGTCTGGATCTACGTGGAAGGCCATAATAAGAGCCATCTGCATTTGAGTGTTTGCAATTATCTGGATCCTTGCACAAAGTTCCATCAATTCCTCTTGTACATATGTCTCCATCCCTATAAAAACCACAAGGTTTTGGAGGATCAACTAGCCAATAATCTCGCTTCTTTTTAACAATTGGCTTTAATTCAAGCATGCCAGTTCCCCAATTCATGACTTCTTCATATTCAATTTCATCAGGTTTGTCAATTCCTTTTGATATTACTTTTTTGCCATTTTAAATTTTCAAATAGAAGTCAAGGTTTTTAAATTTTTCCAAGAAAAAGTATGAAATATGCGGGTGAGAGACTTAGTATCATTTTGACTAATCAGTCCGAACTTTTTTTTCATCCCGCTTTTTGTATAAAATCCGTCGAAGTATTTATAGTTTTTGTTTTATTCAATCTGGAAGATAACTTAATTTATGTTGTTGATAGATCAAGATAGAAGTATAGCTCTCAATATCATTTTTAAATAAATCTCTAGTTTTTTGCAGAAATTCTCTTAATTCACTGATGTTCTTTACTTCAATATCAACACCTATATCATAACCCCCCATATACCCCACAAAATAGATTATACTTTTTTGTTCTTTAAAAAAATCAAATAATGCTTTAATATCCTCAAATCTCTTTAATTTAAACAAGACATTATAATACTGGTATCCTAATAAAGAAGAGTTTATGGTTGGTCTGAAAGCTTGTAAAATGCCTTTTTGTTGCAGAACCTTAATTCTATGAGAAACAGCTTCTGGAGTAAGTTTTAATGAAGAAGCAATCTTGTATAGTTTGCCTATAGAATTATTAGCTAAGATTTTTATTATTTTTAGATCTTTTTCATCTAATTCTTCTTCTTTTTCATTTCCAGTATAAATATCTTCTAAATTCAGGTTTTTGTTGAATAAGTAGCTCTTTCTTTGCATATGGTTCTCAGTCAGCATTATAATCTGTCGTTCTCGGATATATTTTGAGAATTTTTCTAGAAATCTTTTTAAAAATTCATTAAAGGTAAATGAATTTCTAACCCAAAAAATTGCCATAAGATTATAAGCCCCATCACAACTTACAACCCAGCCAGCACTTTTTTCATTTTTTATATAATTTATTATACTGGTTTCAATGTTAGAGTCAATATCTCTAAAAGAAAGCATAATCTTATATGAAAGAAATCCGAGCTTAGATAAATTAAGCACTGAATGATAACCTAAAATTATTTTCCTTTCTTCAAGATTTTTTATTCTATAGAGGACAGCATCTTTGCTCAAACCGACTTTCTTCGCAATCTGTGAACTAGATTGTCTCGCATTCAATTCTAATTGTTCTAGTATCTTTCTGTCTTTTGTATCTAACTCAAATATTTTATCTTTCATATAGATATAACAAAAAGATAAGTATTTAAATATTTTGTTTTGTGGCATTTTTTAAACAAAAGTTACTTATATACTAATGTCATCACTATATCATAATAAATCAAATGGAGAAAAACAAAAATGAAAATCCCTACTAAAATTATCGAAAAATCAAAAGAAATAAAACAAGAAGCCACAAAGTATGCAGAATCTGTTGTTAAGCCTCTTGTCGAAGAAATGCGGGAGGGGATTCTCCCATCTGACCTGATCTCTACAAACCTTCAAATCAATCACAGATTATTGTGTCAATCTAGTAGACATATTGATTACAATGATAGATATAATCACTTTTCCTTGAGGGGTTGTAGTTTAGATCGTGAGGCATTGACTCAATTTTTTGAAGAACAAAGAAAAAATGATTCTCGATACTCTCAAAGATATGACTCTTGTGAGTCAGCATTATTTTTTTGGAATCAGATACCAGCTTTAGTGCTTGAGACTGTAAATAACATACTAAGAGGATTGAGTATAAAACCATTTAAGAGTGGGAAGAAACAAGATCCACAAATTCAAGATAAATTGGATGATTTATTAAATATGTATGATCTTCAATTAAGGAGATCAGGTTTTAAGCAGGATTATTGGCTTTCAGTTCAGAATCACTCCTCCTTTTATATCCATCAGTCATCTAATTCTTCTGATGTGGCCAAATTCCTGGAACATATTTTATCTCCAGGAAATATTCGCCCTGATTATCGATCGATTTTTCCCAGATTCTTTCATGGATTAATAGGTTCATTGAGTTATAAAGATATAGTTGAAGCAACTCGTTCTGATACCCCCAATCTTCAAGAATTTGCCAATGAATGTTATAGGGGGGTAGAAATATGAATGGGTAACCTTAACCTCTCCGAAACCTCTCAATCAAAAGGTCTTTTCTTAGTCAATCCCAACTGGATTCACCTTGACGAACAAGAAATAAAAGAAAAACTTTCTGAAGGAGAAAAGTTGTTCAAAGTGAAAGTTCAAGAACCCTAAGACACTCTCTTTATCTTCCCTTCTTTCAAATTTCCTAAACTTTTCTTGAACTGCTCAATCAAACCAGCTTGTTTTTTAGAATCTTTCTTTGATTTCATGTTAAATTTATTAAAAAAAGCATCAGGCAACCTTGCGATCACCTGGGATTATGTTGATACAATTAATTATCCTGTGTTTTTAAACTCTTTTACCCCTAAATTTTGACTTATGTGACTACAAATGCAAGTTGTTGTCTTCGAGGAGATTTTTCTTTATGACTACACTAAATGGGATTATGGGATTATGGTAGTCATAAGTGTATGACTACATGAACGAAACATTTATAAGTAACGTAGTCATACAAAATATATGGCTTATACCGAGATTCAAGAGAAAAGAGGAAAGAAATATTTTTACAGAGCCAAGGCTATAAGAGAAGGCAAAAAAATAAGGAAAGAAAGGATTTATCTTGGAATAAACCTTAATGAAGAAGGACTTAAGAAAAAAGAAAAAGAAGCAGACAAAAAATTGAATGTTTTTAGCGTAGTTCTAAATGAAGAGGATGATAAATTTTTGGCTAAAATAAAAAGAGATTTTTCAAAAGAACCTAAGGAAAATTATGAAAATAGATACGAAGCATTTTGTTCTTTGTTTACCTATAATTCGACAGGAATAGAAGGAAATACCTTAACATTATCAGAGACCTCTTATCTGCTGTTTGAAGGTGTTGTTCCTAAAGAAAAACCATTACGAGAGATAAATGAGGTAATAAACCACAAAAAAGCATTTGATTATATCCTAGAGTATAAAAAAGATATAAATAAAGATTTTATTTTAGAATTGCATAAATTAGTAGTTGTTAATAATATAAGGATAGATCTTATTTCTCAGATAGGCAAATATAGAACAGTTCAAGTTTATATAGGAAATTCAATTCCACCAAAGCCCCAAGATGTTTCTAATGAGATGGCAAGGTTATTAAAATGGTATTCCACAAATAAAAAGAAACTTCATCCTCTAGTTTTAGCTTCTTATTTTCATACTGAATTTGAAAGAATTCATCCTTTTGTTGATGGAAATGGAAGAGTTGGAAGATTATTAATGAATTTCATCCTTCACAAACACAATTTCCCCATGATAAATATCCCAAAGAAAAAGAAATTCAGATACTATCAAATTCTTCAAGAAATGCATCAAACTGGAAATCTCCAACCATTTGTAAAGTATCTTATTTCCTTGCTCAAAAAGGAGCAGTTAAGATTTTAATGCCAAATTGTTACTACTTACAAAAAGTCGAATGCGGGGGACAGGACTTTCGTTGGGAGGTTCATAAAGAAACTCCCTTATTTCGAACCTGCGCAGGCACTAAGCCACAGGATATCTCATCTTACTGCGAAAGTAAAAGGATTTTTCCGTTCTTAGGCAGTCAGAAGGTCTTAAGTTTAGCAAACCAAAACTCTGAGTTTAGCAAACCTAAACAAATGTTAAAGGTTTCCTGCTCGTTTGACCAGCTCCGACACCCCCGCATAATTTGAATAAAGTTAAACGACTTATAAATCTTTTCAAATGAAAACCTTTTTAAATTAAACAAACATAAAAAGTTATGGCAAAAAGAGGAAAGACTGTGAAGAAGGTCACTACTATAACAGAGATTTCTACTAAGGAAAAACCAAAAAAAATCAGCATTCCAGAAAATATCACAGAAGGAAAATCAAATAAGCTCCTTCTTGAAAATTTTGTTGCATTGCAAGAAGCATTGACAAATATAGGTTATCAGACAAAAGAACTTAACAAAAAGATAGGTTCACTTCTTGAGTTATTCGAAGCAGCTGCAAAGAACTTCCAAGAGCATCCTGAATCAAGAAGCCTATCAGCAAAAATAGATGATTTGATTGAACAAAACAAGATAATAGCAAAGTCGCTTGTTTTAATGCACAAGACAACAAAAGAAAAAGTTCATGTTGATAAGGAAGAATCCAAAAAACCAGAAAAAGAGGAAAGTGAAACAGAAGAAGTTGAAGTAGAAAAAGATGCAGAAGAATCGTCAGATGAAGAATTCAAGCCAGAACCACTTCCCGAATTTAATTTTTAAAATGACATCAGAACTCCAAGTTTCTAATATATTTGTAAATGATTTTTTTCTTGAGGTTTTAAGACAAAAAAAACATCTAAAACATCATAATGAAATTCTCGAAGAAGAAAATAAGAAGAAATTGCATGAGCTCAAGGATGATGTAATATCGCTTGAAGATGAAGCAGAACAAATCCAGGCATTAGATGAGAAAACATCAGAACAGCTCCCCACTCCAACCTTAGCGCCACAAAAAACAATCCAGACAATAGCACTTCCCCCACCACCATTATACAGGAGAAGTGTTCCTCAACTCCCGCAAAAACTTCCTGAAAAAAAACTTGATTTTCCAGATCTTGGTGACTTTGGAAAGATGCTTCTAGATCCTGAAATAACCTTAATTCAATGCGATGGAGCAGAAACACCAATTAAAGTAAATAAAAAGAACAAATCAATAAAAACCAAACTTCATCTAACAGAAGAAGAGATAAGGGTAATAATTAAAAAATTTTCAGACAACGCAAAAGTCCCAATGACAGAACCTGTATTCAAGGCTGAAATGAGCAGATTCGCAATAACCGCTGTTCTACCTCATTTTTCAAGCCCGAAATTCATAATAATCAAGAAATGATTATGCAGGAATATCATTAAATTTCCCAGAATCAACACTGTCCCTAACAGCACTCTTTGAAAGGACAGAAACGTATTTGAAGTGATGTTCAGAAACAGACTTTTTTACAGCATCTAACAAATAAGGCATGTCCTCGAACTTATCACTGGAAAGAATAACAGGAGTGTTAGCATCAAATTGCCTTATCTCAATCAAGGCTTCTAAACCTTCTATGCCTCTTGGCATATTATAATCAGTAATAATCAAATCATAACCACCTTTTTTGCTCTTTCAACAAGCTTAACTTTATTGCATACATAATCAACTTGATGCCCTTTTTCTTGTAATACATTAGAAAAAAATCTCCCATATGTACTATTGTCATCAGCTAAAAGTATTTTCATGTTTGGTTTAAAAAAAGCGATTATATTTAAATGTTTTGATAGTACTAGATTAGACAACAATAAAATCATAAAAGACAAATTTATCAGAAACATTTATAAAAAAAAGCTAGTTATTAAAACATGGCTGAGGAAAACTATAATTCAGAAATATGGTCTGAAAAGTATCGTCCTAAAGAACTTGAAGACATCTTTGGAAATGAACATGTGATTACAAGGATAAAGGCTTTTTTAGAAGCAAAGAATATGCCTCACTTACTTTTCGCAGGCCCAGCAGGCTCTGGCAAAACAGCTACATCATTAGTTATTGCAAAAAAGCTGTTCAAAGACTCATGGAAAGAGAATTTCCTTGAATTAAATGCATCTGATGCAAGAGGAATAGATGTTGTAAGACAGGAAGTCAAGAGTTTTGCAAGAACAAAGGCAATAGGAGATGCTCCTTTCAAGATAATCTTGTTAGATGAATGTGATGCATTGACAAAAGAAGCTCAACAAGCTCTTAGAAGAACAATGGAACAATTCACAACAACATGCAGATTTATTCTTTCATGCAACAATTCTTCAAAGATAATTGACCCAATTCAATCAAGATGCGCAATCTTCAAATACCGCCCAAGAGAAAAGCAGGATGTTGAAAAATTCATAAATATTGTCTCAAAAAACGAGAAATTTAAAATATCCCAGAAAGCAATTGACTCAATATATGAAATATCAAGAGGAGATTTAAGAAGAATAATAAATATTCTCCAAGCTTCAGCTACTTTAACTAAAAACATTGATGAACAGGTTATTTTTGAAGTAGTTTCAGAAGTCAAGCCAGAATTCTTGAAAAATATTCTTGAATTAGCATTACAAGGAAAATTTCTTGACGCAAGAAACAAGCTTCTTGATTTAATGTTAAAACAAGGATTAAATGGCTTGGACATAGTAAGGTCAATTCAATCAGAAATCTGGAATTTAAAGATTTCAGAGGAATCAAAGATAAAATTAGTTGAAAGGACAGCAGAAATCGAATTTAGGATAGTTGAAGGCTCAGACGATTACATCCAGCTTGAAGCTTTGCTTGCAAGTTTTATAGGAAAAAAATGAAAGTCAAATTTAGCACAAGTTCTCAGGACATTGATGTTTTCTTAACCCAACAAGAATTTGATAATTTAATCAAACAAAGAAACCCCGAATATCTTGATAATCCATGGACAAATCCAATGCGGGGAGTCATAAAAGAATTAGATGCATATATCTTCATAGCATACTCGGAAGATAGAAGCAGATTTATATCAAATGAAGATACTCCTAATTTCAAATACATTGATAGCAGACCAGAAATAACCAAAGAACAGGGAATGGAGATAATGTCCCCTGCACATCCCGGCAACCCTTATTATATCAATCTAAGAGACAAAGCAATTCAATGGATAAAAAGAGAAAGATCTTTAAGAATCCGAAAACCAGGCGGTTCTAAGTTAGGGATAATTGTGGAGGAAGAACTTTTATAAGTGATAATCCATACCCATATAATCTAAATAATATAAACATAAACACAGACACAAACAAAAATGACATGGCAGGAAAAATATCGCCCAAAAAAGGTTTCAGAAATCATAGGGCAGGAAGAAGCAAAGCACAAGATATCTGATTTTATCAAGAATTTCAAACAACAGGATAAAAAATCATTGCTTCTTTATGGTGCTCCAGGCTCAGGAAAAACTTCTATTGTGCATGCAATAGCAAATACTCTCAACTTGGAGATAATAGAATTAAATGCATCTGATTTCAGGAACAAAGAACAGATTCAAGAGATTATTGGGAACGCAATTTGCCAGCAATCATTGTTTTGCAAAAGTAAAATAATTTTGATTGATGAACTTGAAGGAGTTTCAGGGCATGAAGACAGGGGAGGAATCCAAGAACTTTTGCGATTAATAGAGACTACAACTTATCCTATAATAATGACTTGCGTCGATCCATATCATGAAAAATTAAGAAAAATCAAGTCAAATTCAATTAATGTTGAACTCAAACAGCTTTCAATAGGAGATTTGATAAAAATCCTATATAATCTATCAGAATCAGAAAATATCAAGATTGAACCAGAGCTCATAAAAGAATTAGCTCTAAAAACAAAAGGAGATGCGCGAGCTGCAATAAATGATTTGCAAGTTCTGTCAATACTAGGAAGAAAAATAACAAGAAATGACCTTGATTTATTAGACTCAAGAGAAAAAGATGAAACAATATTCAATGCACTGAAAAAAGTTCTTCAAACACGCGACTCAAGAGGTGCATTTGACCAAGTCCAGAATCATGATTATGAAGACATTTTCTTATGGCTTGATGAGAATCTGCCTTTAGAATACAAAGGAATAGAACTTGAAAAAGCATATGAGATGCTTAGTTTAGCTGATTTGTATAAAGGCAGAATAATCCGAAGACAACATTGGAGATTCTTAGCATATATTTTTGATTTTATTACTCAGGGAATTGCTATTTCAAAAACTCAAGAAAAAATTTCCCTTATTAAGTACAAAATGCCTTCCAGAATTCTAAAAATCTGGATGATAAAACAAAAACAAGCTCAAAGAAAATCAATAGCAGAAAAATTAGCAAAAAAAATACACACAAGCAAAAATCAAGCAGAAGAAGATCTTGAGTATCTTAAAATAGCTTTAAAAACTCCTAATCAAATTTGTTCTTTCGCGAAGGAACTAAAGTTAGAAGAAAAAGAAATTGACTGGCTCAAAATTTAAAACTAAGATTTGAATCATTTTTCATATGCGCGTAAGTAAAACGAAGTCTTTCTAAGAGATTTTCAACAACAGGCGATTCAAGAGGATATAAAGATACATATTCTCTTCCATATTCTACTGAATCAACAAGGGGTTTTATCCTATGACACATTAAAATTCTAGGAGAAGCTAAAGTTGAATCATGTTCAAGAACAAAATTCCACGGAACAAAAATATCTGGCTTGTCTGATTTTTTAGGAAGGCAATATCTTAAAAAATCAATTAAGTTAGAGAATCTAGCAGGAACTGCGTTTGTTCTAACAACAATAGCAGCTTTTTCAACAACTCCATTTTCAACAATTTTCATCAATAATTCCGGTTTTGCCATATTATCTAAATCTTTCTGTGAAATGTGCACATAACACGCTTCATCTTTATGAGATAACGGCAAGTGTAAATAATAAGGACTGGGAAATGATTTTAATGGAAAATCTATAGCCCTAGCATTTGCATAAGTTCTTGGTTTGCCCATATCAGTAGTCATCTTAAGATAATCGCAAGTTTTAGTAGGAGAATATTTATTTGTATCTATATCCAATATCCCCCCAGTATTAAAATCAGAAATAGCACAAGGGCCAATCAAATCATCGCCAAAATAAAAATTATTATGATCAAGAAAAACACCAGAATTTCCCAAAGCATATATGAATCTCAAAATATCCATATTTTCAGGGCCTTTCTGTGCATCATCCTTAGCCATAAAAAACCCATAATCAGTAATATTTAAGCATTTATGTGTTAGAAAGCATAGAAATCCTTTTAAGGCCCGATATCTGTAATTAAAATCATTAAATTAGAATAAACTAAATGGGCAGCACAATGTTGTGCTTCTGCACTGCTGCAAGACTAACTCAGATAAATTCTAATTTAGGGGTATAAAAAATGTGGAGCTTGTATGAAAAAAAAGGGGAAAATGGGAAAGATGAGGAAAAAAAGCTCGAGCCCTTGAAGTTCTCGAATAACAAAACGCAGGAAGATGTTGTCCAAGAGGTCCTAAAAGCAATAGAAGAAGGAAACAAGATTATCTTTGTTCATGGAGTATGCGGAACAGGAAAATCAGCAATTGCCTTAAACTTAGCAAAAGAATTAGGAAAGACTTCAATTGTTGTGCCAGTAAAAAATCTTCAGAAGCAATACGAACACGATTATACAAACAAGAAGTATCTTCTCAAGAAAAATGGAGAGAAACTAAAAATTAGGGTAATCACAGGAAGGCAAAATCACAAATGCCCTTATATTCAGGAAAATACACTTCCTGAGACAGAAGGAAAAATCAAGAAAATCTTTGAGTTTACATCAAAAGCAAGGGAAAATGAACAAGATACATCCTGCGATAATCCTCTTTTGCCTTGCAAAATCGAAATCAAAGAAAAAAACTCAAAAGCAATCTATGATTATCTTAAAAGAAATGAAAATGCAGATATTCAGATGTTTGCAAATATAAATGATGTCACTAGAAGAGTTATTGCACCATCGTGCCCATACTGGTCACCAATAATGCCAACAGAAATAGACCTTAACTTAGAAGCAAAGAAGAAATTATATGACGGATTATCAGGAAAAAGATTCAGGATATATGAAAGAAAAAAAGGCTGCCCTTATTACGCCCAGTTTTTTGATTATCTTGACTCAGATGTTCTTATCTTCAATGCCGAGAAATACAAGTTAGAAACAGTAATGGACCGCAAACCATACACTGAACTCGAGGTAATAGATGAATGTGACGAGTTTCTTGACAACCTTTCAAACACAAAGAAAATAAACTTAAATAAGTTCTACGTTGCTCTGGGAAGTTTATTCAGCCATAATGAAAAAGTCAATGAAACAATAAGACATTTGATTTTTTTAACAAAAACCTTGCTCAACAATCCAAAAGTCGATGATTTGATAGAAAACGAGAAAATAGTAAAGCTAAAAGAAACAAAATTAATTGAACTACTCAAACAATTTACAAAATCAAGCATCCTTGACAAAGTAGAATGTGATGAAGAGAATTATTGTTTTCATGTTGAAGATGTTGCAAGAACATTCTCCCATTTATTTGATGAAAGTTATGTTTCTTTTAGCATAGATGAAAAAGACATTTATGCTCGAATAGTAACCATAAACTTGGAAAAAAGATTTCTTGAATTCATAGAAAAGAACAAAATCTTAGTTTTAATGTCAGGTACAATTCATTCTGAAAACATCTTGAGAAAAGTCTTTGGAATAAAGAAATTTAAAGTAATAGAAGCTGAAACTAAGATGCCTGGAGCAATAACAAGACAGAGAACAGGCCAGGAATTTTCTTGTTCTTATGAGAACTTCCAAAAAGGGTTTGCAACAAGAAAAAAATACCTTCTAGCACTTGACGCATGTATAAAATCAGCTAAAAAACCTCTGCTTGTTCATGTAACTGCTTTTAATGACCTTCCTTCAGAGCATGAAAAATCCATATACAATCTCTCAATTGCCTCAAGAGAACAAATCCTTCATGAACAACATGAAGATAAATTAGGAAAAAAGATTCAGGAATTCAAAGACAAGAAAAATCCAATACTTTATACAACAAAATGCAATCGCGGGGTTGATTTTCCAGGAGAAATGTGCAATTCTGTTGTATTAACAAGATTTCCTTATCCTAATGTAAGCTCAATATTCTGGCAGATCTTAAAAAAAGAAAAACCTGAATATTATATGGAACTTTACATGGACAAATCAAGAAGAGAACTTCTCCAAAGAATCTACAGGGCATTGAGAAGCCAGGACGACCACGTTTTTCTCCTTTCCCCTGACATCCGAGTTCTGATGGCAAAAATCTGATGTGACAAGATGTAATAATCATGAACCAACTTTCTTAAAATCAATTTATCCATTTTACTACAATATTGTTTATAAACCTCTAGAATAATAAAAACTATGGGGCAAAGAAAAATTAAGTTGTACTTCGTAACACCAGAAGATCTTGGAGCAATACCTGATGAAGACACTATATACTATAGATTTTGGACCTATGCCCCTAGTTGGGAATCCAAAGACTTTAAAATTAATGTCAGTGCCAAATCTTGTAAATATATTAAATACACTTCAACACAAGGAAAAATTCATTCCGGACTTGAAGTTAAGACAGATGGTCTCTTTTTAGGAGATGCTACACCAAAGTACAAAGAATGGGCAGAATTTATTGATGATTTAGCAAAACAGAATGAAGCGTGTATTGATTATTTGAGTTATGCTGTTTTGATAAAACAGGGGCTTCAGTATAAATCAATGGTACATGCTCTTAGACAACATGTATTGAATATTAAAGAATCAGATAGTCTACTTTAAGACATAAAATAAAAAATGTGCTTAAAAAAATTATTCAAGAAAAGAAAGGAACAAGTTCCAAGAAATCTTTATGTCTTGTATGAAACTGAAGATGGAAAGAGACAAGTTCCTGAATCAGTTAAAAAGCCTGGAGACATCTACGTAACCCTTGCTTATCATGCTGAATACCCTCAATATGTAGAATGTACTCCTGAATCTGATATTCGCTTTACAGTTTACGATGATGTATTAAACACATATTTATCTCCTGATGTCGTAACACATATGTTTAGCAATGCAAATATAGGCACAGATAGCCCTGATGATGTTGAGAACTTTATTGCAATGATCGCTGAATTAAACAATGCAAAAGTAATCAGAGGTTATGCTCATCCAGGAGCTGTTAAATCAATTTCTCAGGCAAAATCCAGTTTAGATCTTTTAGTAAAAACTTAATAAATTATAAAATGGATGAAAAAGAAAGAAGATAATTATTTCTAAAGAATCAATAAATAGCCTAATTTCTTGAATAAAAATTAAATCTTACAAAGTAAAAACTAATCAAGATAACAATTTAAATCTAAGATTTAAGATTATAAAATCCAGTACTTAACTATAAAGATTATTGCAAGAATTATCACTAATCCCCCGATAACCCAAGGCCATATTGGCTTTTGTTTTACTACTGGTTTCTCAGCTTCTCTTATTTCGAGCACTTGTGGTTCTTCAACCTTTTTAGGTACTTCAGGTCTTTTATATTCCTTTATTTTATAACCACATTTAGAGCAAATTTCTCTGATTTTATCTCTATCTTGAACCAATTTTTTTTCAAGTGGTTTTCCGCACCACGGACATGCATTTGCCATACTCAACAGAAAAAATCCATGTTTATAAACTTTATCATATTTTATTGTTATAATCGAACAATAAATATTTAAGTAGAAATATTTTGATTCTTTATTAAAAGAGATAGTAAAATGAAGGACTTCAGGCAATACATCAACGTCTATATTGTTAAAGGGAAATCATCCAACAGCCATATCAACCTAACAGCTTATTCAACATCACCTTTTAAACATAAAGCCCGAGTATTTTAACTAACAAACATTAACATGGAAATCTACGAACCAATGAAAACACAGACAGGAGACAAGGACATCCTAAATAGGTCAAATCTTGTAGGATATTTGTTTGAACCTTGTTTTGAAGGTACAAGAGTTCTAGTTTACAAAGACAAATCAAATATTGCAATTTTCAATAAAAAGAAAAAGGATTTGATAACCCAATTCCCAGAAATGCTTGACTTGCCTGCATACTTGAAAACAAAATCATGCATCTTAGACGGCGTTCTTATTGTTATGAACAAAGAAAAGATTCCTGATTCCAAGATCCTTCAAGAGCGAGAATTTCTCAAAGACCCTGCAAAGGTAAAGACAAAAAGCAAATCCTTTCCAGCAACAATAATTGTTTTTGATATTCTTGAAGTTGATAACTCAAGCCTAGTAAACGAACCATTAAAATCAAGGAAACTGATTCTGAAAAGACTGATAGAAGCAGGCCCGCATATTACAATTGTGCCTTACACACTTCAGGGAAAAGACCTCTGGAAACAAATTGAATCACAAAATCTTCATGGTATGATAGCAAAAGAAATGAATTCAAAGTACTTCCCAAATGGAAGAAACTGGTCATGGCTGAAAATAGACAATCATAATTCATCAAATGTGCTTATTGCCGGACTAATCAAGAAATCAGACAAAATCACTGACATAATTCTCGCAAAATTCAATGAAAAAACAGATTCATTCAGATATGCAGGCAGAATTTCAGAAAAAAGCCTTGATTCAAAAACAATTCTTAATATCAAAACACATTCAAAGAATCTTGTCTTAAATGAACCTGCCCTCTCCAAAGAAGACCTCGGTTCTATTCAAGACAAAGAAAACATAACTTGGCTAAAGCCCTTGCTTGTAGCAAAAATCAAGTTTAATGAAAAAACTCCTAAAAATGAATTCCTTGAGCCAGAATTAGTTAGATTAAGAAACGACAAGGACGCGAAAGAATGTATTCTTGAATAATCTACAAGGAAAATCTAAGTCTTAGAAAAACTAACTTGTGCGTAGCACATCTATAAGTTATAATATTAATAATATTAAAAAATCAGTCTAAAAAGACTAACAGTAACCTTTTTAAACATCCTTAAACAAAGATTATCATGCCAATCAAATTAGACATAGGAAGTCCAAGTGAGAAAAAAACATTTCATGTAGAGGCAAGTTTAGACCCTTTTGTTGGGAAAAAAATCGGTTCTAAAGTTCAAGGAGCATCTATAAAAGAATTCCCTGACTTCTCAGACTATGAATTTGAGATAACAGGTGCTTCAAATATCTCAGGACATCCAGTTATTGCAGGAATATCAGGAACTGGCTTGAAGAAAGTCTTGCTAACAAAAGGCAAAGGCATGAGAAAAAAACCAAGAAAAGAAGGAAAGAAAATCCGGGGAAACTTGAAAGTTAAAGGACTCAGACTAAAGAAAACAGTTCACGCAAATGTCCTTAACGAAACAATAATGCAAGTCAATCTTAAAGTCACAAAAACAGGTTCAAAAACAATTGCAAAGATATTAGGAAAAGAAGAAGCTCCTAAAGTTGAAGAAAAAACCGAGGCACCTGCAGAAGCGCAAGCAAAATAATTCTATATTGTAACTACTAATAAGTAACTTAAAACAAAAGGTTTTTAAATATATGTTCATTAATAATTAATGGAAACACAAAATTCATTAATCGAGGTATTTGAAGCATATGTTGATAAAGAAGATTCAACAGGGAAATTGCAAAATTCACCTGATGATTGTTATTATAGCCCCTTTTATTTTGCATTAAATAATCAAGACAGGAGATATCCTGCGACTAATGGAAAATATTCTTTGTTCCATACAGTCCAAACACATGCAACAGAAATAGATTTGATAGAGCAAACAGCAAGGGCTAAAATAATAGCAGTAAATTTGACAGCAGGAAGAATTGACAAGCAAACAGCCAGAAAACAAATAGACGCTTTAGTTCAAAACTGAATCAACAACCTTAAAAACTCTCTTTTTCTTTTAGTTTCATGCAAATAACAAAACAACCAGTCTTAAACATCGGTTTAGTAGGGCACATAGACCACGGAAAAACAACTATCTTGTACAGATTAACAGGAGTCTGGGCTGACAAGCATTCTGAAGAACTTAAACGAGGAATTACAATCAAATTAGGATACGCAGATGTTTTTATCTACAAATGCAAGAAATGCAATGAATATTCAATTGAAAAATCAGGAAGATGTTATTGTGGGGGCGAATTAGAAGCAATCAAGTACGTAAGTTTCATAGATGCACCAGGACATGAAATGCTTATGGCAACAATGTTAGGCGGTGCAGCGATAATTGACGCTGCTTTGCTTGTTATTGCAGCAAACGAGCCATTTCCCCAGCCACAAACAAAAGAACATCTACTTGCTCTAGAATGCAAAGGAGTTAAAGAAATAATAATTCTGCAGAACAAAATTGATTTAGTATCAAAAGAAAAAGCTCTTGATCAATATAAAAAAATAAAAGAATTCATAAAAGGAACAGTAGCAGAAAATTCGACTATTATCCCAATTTGTGCACAACAAAACGTGAATGTAGACAAAGTACTTGAGAACATCAATTCAATTGAAATTCCTACACGAGATACTGAAAGCAAACCAATCTTCTTGATTGCAAGGACATTTGATGTTAATAAACCTGGAACAAAAATACCCCAACTTAAAGGCGGAATTCTTGGGGGAATATTAAGAAGAGGAAAATTAAAAGTAAACGACATTATAGAGATTAAGCCAGGACATAGTTTTAAGAAACATGATCAGACAGTCTATAAGACAATAAAAACCAAGATAATAGGATTAAGAGCAGGAAACAATGAATTGCAAGAAGTGACACCTTCTGGATCATTATCAATACAAACTGACTTTGATCCATATATGACTAAATCAGATGCATTGACAGGATGCATAGCTGGTTTGGAAAACACAATTCCTGAAATCGCCTATAAAATAAAAATCAAAACTTCATTGTTCAAGGAAATTGTTGGGCAGAAGGACTCAAAGGAACTTAAAATTGAACCCTTAAAAACAAATGAATTCTTAATGCTTTCAGTAAACACATCAACAACAGTTGGTTTAGTAAATTTAATAAAAGGAAATCTTGCTGAACTTACTTTGAAGATTCCAGTTGTGCCTTTCAAGGGCGACAGGATTGGCATTGCAAGGAATTACACAGGCCATTGGCGTTTGATTGGCTGGGCTGAGATAATTTGATTATTAGATTTATAATTATAATTTATCTCATTTAGATGGGCTGTACCTTCTCATACAGATAGGCATTCAGATCAAAGTGAAGTTGATACACGTGCACATAAAGCCATAGATGGATTAACAAGAATTTTATTTGATGAACAAGTTTAATAATTATGACATAAATCAACAAATTATTTCTTATTACCACCAAAGAAGTTTTTCAAATCTTTTTGACACTACCATCTCAGCTTTTAAGTGGCGATTCCCAACAAGATGATAACCACCGATGTCAAATCTATAAAACCTTTTATTATCTTCAAGATAAAAAGAGAGTTTGTAAGGATTATGAGTAAGGCTATAGTCCCTATTTGTTTTTCTCCAAGCAATTACCATCTCAATTTGCTCAGGAGTTTTCTTTAATTGGGGTAAATCTTTTTCTTTGCCAAGATAAACTCTTCCAGGATCTGTTTTTCTAACTCCCTTTCGTTGTTTTCTTGAAGTAGGATGAGAATGAAACTCTCCCACAACAGAATTAAAAAAATAATGCCCTGCCCTCTCAGAACCATCTTGAAGATAAACCCCATTTGGGTATCTTTCAGCTAATTGAAATGGATGAACAGAAAAGACATCAAAAATTCTTTTATGGCCATTTACAATTAATTTACCAAATAAAATACCATCAGATTCAATCTTAAGAGTTTCCCAAGCAGAACGAATGATTTCTTCTAAAGCAAGATCCCTTAATTTGATAATACATCTCATAAGTTTAACACTTATCAACAAGACTTATAAATTTTATTATTTCTTCTTCCACAAAATAAAAATTCCAGAGATAAAAAGAGCAATGCAAATCCATTGAGAAAGAGCTAATCCTAAGAAATAATTATCATAAACTCTTAAGAAGTCATTGAAAAATCTTAAGAAAGAATAAAAGAGAACAAAAATCAAGAATAAAGAACCTTTTTTCTCAAGTAACATCTTAAACCTAGTTTGTTCTCCACTAGGGTTTTCTTTTATTTTTCTGAAAACCAGAAGAACACTAAAAATAATCAACAAATAAAAGCTTTCATACAATTGAGTTGGATGCCTTGCAACATCCCCTATAGTTTGAATTGCCCATGGCAAAGTAGATTGAATGCCAAAATCATCCCAGTTCAAGAAACAACCGATTCTTGAAATGCAAGCCCCAAGAACAACATACGGAGCAATCAAATCAAGTAATTCAGAAAATGAAAGTTTTCCTTTATACTTCGAGAACTTATTATATAACCATAAAAATACTAAACCAAGAAGAATTCCACCATAACTTGTTTCTCCGCCTTGCCCAAATGCAAGAATATCAAGCAAATGAGAAGAGTAATAACTAAAATGTTCCAGAACATAAAAAAGCCTTCCACCAATAATAGTTCCTAACAAAAGCATCAACAAAACATTCAAAATATATTCATGACTTAATCTTTTTTTATTAGCTTGTCTAAAAAAGAGCAAACCAGCAATAATAAAACCCAAAACAAGCATAAATCCCCATGAATAGACATGAAATGAGCCTATATGAACAAGTTCATGAATTGGTGTGTAGTTTATCATCTTTTAAGTGACGTTATATCAGTATGTAATAAGTTAAGGTATAAATGGCTTTTGTTTTTTTAAGTTTTTTAAAGAATCTCTAATCTTGATAATGCTCACGCTTACAGAAGAGATAATTGGTGTTTTATTGATTTCTGCTCAGTTTTGAAAAATCTCGAGAACATTGATAATACACCCACATATAGACGTAATTATATTTATTATATCATCGAATAGTAGTAACAAAAGCAAAGATTTATAAAGTAATAAGATAACATATATGTATAAATTAAAATTAAAAAATAAAATGGATTTAACAGAATTATTAATTACATTTATACCAGTTGAGGAAGTAGTAGAGTTGAAGGCAGATATTCGAAGAATAAAGCGAGGACTTAAAACCCAACTAGGCAATCTAGTATGCAAAGGAGAATACAGAATCCACGTTATAGAAAATGATGGAGTAGAAGATTTTGAAATAGAATATTGGTATGCAGGATTCTGGAACAAAGGTGCAGTTCCTCAAGTTGGTTCCAAAGTCCCATTAACAATAGGGGGTTTTGGAGGAAGTAGCACAAATAATTACAGAGTATTCAAAGTAAAACCAGGAAACTTATTAAGAGTCCCCCAAGTTTATGTTGATTTTAATAAAGGAAGACCATTACCTGATTAAGAATGATACCAGTCAAAGATGGACAAGTAATGAAATATGAAGGGGTTAATGAAAATCCTTCATAATACACAATAAAGCCTTCTGATATTCAAAGAGCATTTAAAGATGCTGAAAGATGTGTAGAAGCAACTATTTGTGCTAGAAGAATCATTATAGAAGCAGATGAATGCAGAGGGAAAATCACGCCATTAGTTAAAATGACAGATTCAGAAATAGAGGGATTATACAGAGATTTAAATGTCTACAGAAAACAGCAAGAAAACATGAGGAACATTCAAGCTGCAATTGAACCTTTCTCATTAAAACCAGGATTTAGATTAAGAAATGCATCTGATATGGTGGGTTAAAAATGACACAAAAAAATCAAAATACAAATAAAATTTATAAGTATGAAAAAGCAAGGAGGATATGCAGTCGAATATATGCTCCATTATCACTAATTCTGTCTATAGCAGCAGATGCCACAGTGATGTATTTTGGTTGTTCACAACTAGCACATGTTGTAATCGAATCAAAAAGACCTTCAATAGTCCAAGAATATATTGAGACAGATGAAAAAATCAAAAAACTTGATACATTAGAATCTTCACTTAAAGGAATCCAACAAAATATTGATTTTGACTCGCGAAGACTATTAGAACAATTTCCTTCATTTAATAGGGATATTTCACTATACCAAGATTCAATAACAAGCAGAAGGGGCTCTCTTATTGAACAAAACAAAGAAAGAGCAAAAAACCCACAAATCGTTACATATATCCAAGCTGATGAACATTTTATGAAATCATTATCAAAATCACTATACGGTGCAATATGTACTCTTTTCGGAACATTTTTAGGAATAAGTGGAATTTATATTGGGAATGATTACAGACTAAAAAGAAAAATCAAAAGATTGCAAGAATAAAATGACACTTGAACAAACAATAGGAACAGTAATGTTGGGATTAAGTTTACTTTGTTCCCCAACATATAAATCAAAAAACATTCATCCTATTAATGAAACACAAGCTATACAAACAGCTATTCAAGGAAACTATGATTATGTTGTTGTTCACAGCGCAGGCGACAAAGACGAAGATCATGCAAGACAAGATTTAGCATTATATTTATATCGAGTAAATTCAATATCCACTACAAAAGCAAAACCAATCTTTTTTTTAGACGGTTACGAGTGCATGAACACTGATAGAACTATAAAGTCGTTAGATGAAGTTTTTAAAACAGATTATAGAATTCATGGAAGAAGAAATATATTTCCTGAAGACTCTCTTATTGAAATCGCATACGCGAGAAACACTCCAGAAAACACAGAACAATTAAGAAAAAGAAAACATCCTGAAAGAAAAAAGATTTTGATAGTAACTTCAGACTACCATGCTCCGAGAGTCTCTCAAGTAACAAGCAAATACTTCGATAAAATGGACGAACAAATTGATGTTCTTGGAGTTGAAACAGCACAAGGCTCAAGCCTGAAAAAAATATTGTTCGAATTTTTCTCAAGATGGCAAACAAATGCAATTTACAAAGACTTTCTATGCACTGACGCAGAAAATCTAACACAACATTATAATAAAGAAGTTTACAACAATGTCAACGGAAGTTTAGTCAAAAAGCCAGCATATATCCAAGCATATAATTTAATTAAACGTCTTATTGGGAAAAATTAAAAGGTCAATAATTAACTTTAAATAATACATTATCATAAAACATCAATGAAAAAGAGGCTGCAGAAGTTCAGGAAAACACCCATAACAAAAAGAGAGATTACCGCTGACTTAATTTTCCTTGGTATATCATTGTTTCTTTCACTAGCAATTATTTTCCTATTCGATATCCACCGAAGTTTTTATGAATGGCCAATTACATTATCATTCATCTTCCAGACACCAGGACCATATTTCCTCTTCGGTTTTATTGGAACAATCCTCGGTTTCTTTATAATAAAATTGTTCTTGCTAGGAATGAAAGAAGAAAAGATAAAATAGGTTGTTATGTACAAAAACGACAATTTAGCTTGTTAGAAAGTGAATAGTATTTAGAAATTGGAATAATTAGATTAGATATCACAAGACATAAAGACGCAAGTTTCATAATAAAATTGTTCTTGTTAGGAATGAAAGAAGAAAAGATAAAATAGGTTGTTATGTACAAAAACGACAATTTAGCTTGTTAGAAAGTGAATAGTATTTAGAAATTGGAATAATTAGATTAGATATCACAAGACATAAAGACGTAAGTTTCATAATAAAATTGTTCTTGTTAGGAATGAAAGAAGAAAAAATTAAAGACTAGGTCTGATGTTTAAGGATTATCATATTTCTCTCATTTCATGAAAACTAGAAGACATCATCTATATATGGACATATCAAGAGAAGACATTTTCCTTTTTGATTGTGACAAAAGCCTTTTAAACCTTTTTACAGAAACCTTTATAAAGCCATTTTTGCTCTTGAAAGTAGTAAAATGATAGAAATGAGTGCCTTAATTCAATCAATCATGTTCATACATTAAGGTATGATGTTGTAATGGTCACTTATTTATGCAATTCTTCGAATTTCATTTAAGTAATAAGTATTTTAGACTTGTCGATGCGACACATTGACTAAATAATTAAATTATTTTTTCATATCCCAAATTCCAGTTTATCCTGCTGGAGAGTGCCGCTATCAAGATTCGAGTAAGCCATGCAAGTTACTGTCGCAAGACAGGGCAAACTGCTTAGTAATACGCAGCTAACCTACCCTTAAATCTGAGATAACCTCGGGAAACTGAGGATAATATCAGATAGGTAATAGATACTGGAATGTTTTATTATTGAAACGCAAGGTTTAAGGATGGGGCTGTGGCCTATCAGGTTGTTGGCGGGGTAAATGCCCACCAAGCCTATGACGGGTAGGGGCGCTGAGAGGCGATGCCCCAAGAAGAACTCTGAGACACTAGTTCTAGCCCTACGGGGTGCAGCAGGCGCGAAAATTCTCCAATGCACGCAAGTGTGAGAGAGGAATCTTGAGTGTTTTTGTTAAAACAAAAACTTTTGTGTACTTTAAATTGGTACAAGAATAAGGGCTGGGCAAGATCGGTGCCAGCAGCCGCGGTAATCCCGACGGCCCAAGTGGGACTCACAATTATTGGGTCTAAAACATTCGTAGCTGGTTTTGTAAGTTTCTTGTTAAATTGCGAGGCTTAACCTCGTGGCTGCAAGAAATACTACAGGACTAGGGACTGGGAGACGTATCGAGTACAACAAGGGTAGTAGTAAAATATTTTAATCCTCGTTGGACTAACAATGGCGAAGGCACGTTACGAGAACAGATCCGACAGTGAGGAATGAAGGCCAGGGGCGCAAAATGGATTAGATACCCATGTAGTCCTGGCAGTAAACCCTGCATACTAAACATTGTGATCTCCTCGAGAGATTGCAGTGCTGAAGCGAAGGCGGAAGTATGCTACCTGGGGAGTATAGTCGCAAGATCGAAACTTAAAGGAATTGGCGGGGGAGCACTACAACGAGTGATCGCGTGCGGTTTAATTAGATTCTACACCGTGAACCTTACCAGGATCGACTGCAGAATGAAGGTCAGTCTAAAGGGCTTACCTGACACGCAGAGAGGGAGTGCATGGCCGTCGTCAGCCTGTGTCGTGAGATGATCTGTTAAATCAGTTAACAGGCGAGACCCGCGTGCGTTGTTGCTATCTTGTATGGAAGCACACTACGCAGAATGCTCCAGAAATGGAGAGGAAGGTGCGGGCAACGATAGGTGAGTACGCTCCGAATACCCTGGGCTACACGCGCGCGTCAATGGCGATAACAATGAGATGCAATGTCGAAAGGCAAAGCTAATCCCCTAAATATCGTCCTAGTACCGATTGAGGTTTGCAACCTAACCTCATGACGCTGGAATTCGTAGTAATCGGACGTTAGCAGCGTCCGGTGAATAATGTCCCTGCTCCTTGCACACACCGAAATAAATGTGCCAAGCAGTTTAGTGGTCTAGAAGGTGAAAATCCTTCATAATAGTCAAAATGGCAGGCGTTAATAGTAATATTAAAGCTGAAGGGCCTGAGACAAAGTTCAGCCTAGTACTCAGCAATGAGTTAAAGAGTTTGATGATTCTTATATCGGGTCGGTGGTAAGAAGAAATCAATGAAGAAACTCAACTTGGATGAATGAAACAGAACACTAAATGACCTTGGGAGATCTTACTCTATTTAATAGAGAAGAAGTCAGCTGATTTCATAGTAATTTGAATAACAAATGAAGGAAATCAACCTGGATGTTAACACTTACATCTGGGGCTCGCTGTATACGGGAAAACCGTCTGTGCAGTGGGAACGCAGAGTAATTCACAATTAGATGAATGAAACGCAATGCCCGTCAAACCGACCGAGTTATCTCTTGATGAAGTTCTTATTCTTTCAGAAATGTTTAGAGAGGAAATGAATCTTTGGATAGCGAGGTAGGTTAAGTCGTCACAAGGTATCCGTAGGGGAACCTGCGGATGGATCACCTCCTAAATTTTATTTTTTAAACTAATGACGCATGATTTTCTCAAATCATGAAGACGGAATAAAAGATAAAAAAATAAATAAAAGAATGAAAAATTCAGAAAATCATAAATGATGACCATTACAACAATTCATTTTCACATGCTAGAAAATAAGATATTTTTTAGCAATCAAACAAACACAAGGATTAAAAAGCTGCGGGCATAATAAATGTCATCGGGCCTGTAGTTCAGTGGTAGAACGCTTCCCTTGCAAATAAGGGGTAAACCCCTTCATGAACCCCAAAAATAATTTTAGGGTTTCAAGAGCGGAAGAGGTCACGGGTTCAATCCCCGTCGGGTCCACTTCTTTTTTAATCTTAATGCAATCATATTCAATGAAAATTGAAGTCGCTTATGCCGACGAAAACGTAATTGTTTTCAAAAAAATTCGCAAGAATTTTTAGCATATGACGATCATTACAGAAATGTTTTGGTCCGAGTTGAGAGCTTACAAATGAACATTTGTGAGTTAGAGACAAAGCGCATTAAAGTAATTTGAGGCGCATAAATCTCAATTAACCACTTAAAGAAGTTCATGCTCAATGAGACATCATAGAAAGCACACTAGCGTCTTAATGGTTTAAATACCAAAGACAAGAGAATAGGAAATAAAATTAAGCTTGACAAGAATAAAGATCTTATTAAGCTATGAGACGGATGGCTTGGTTTAGACTGCGATGAGGGACGTGGCAAGCTGCGATAAGCGCAAGGGAGCTGCATGCAAGCATTGATCTCGTGATATCCTAACGTGAAACAGCCTCTTAATTGAGGATTCGTGATATGGCAACGTATCATGAAAGCAGACGCCGTGAATTGAAACATCTTAGTAACGGCAGGAGAAGAAAATAATTTAATGATTCCCCTAGTAACAGCGAGCGAAAAGGGAACAAGGCAAACCGAATCTGTTTATGAAAGTAAATGGAGATGTGGAGTCGTCTGGATGTACACCTAAGTTTATTGAGTTGAAGTCCTCTGGAAAGTGGTGCCATAGAGAGTTATAGCCTCGTAAGCAAGATGAATATGGTGATTGTCCAGTACATGAGTAGCGCACCCCGGATTGGGTGTGTGAAGACAGCAGAACTAATTGCTAACTTTAAATATGAGTCTAAGTCCGATAGCGCAATAGTACCGTGAGGGAAAGCTGAAAAGCACTTCTAGCGAAGAGTTCAAAGACCTGAAATCTCATAGTTATAGTCTGTTACTGCTCCTTCGGGAGTTGTAACGTACGTTTTGAAAAACGGACCAGGGAGTTAATGCTAAGTGGCGAGATTAACTTATTTTATAAGGTAATCAGAGCGAAAGCGATCTGTATAGAGCCTCTTAATGGGGGTTAGTCACTTTCATTGGACCTGAAACCGGGCGAACTACTCGTGGGCAAGACGAAGTCTCTTCAACAAGGGATGGAGGTCTGAACAAGTGCTACGCGCACGTGTTTTGATGATCTGTGAGTAGGGGTGAAAAGCCAATCTAGCTCGGAAATGGCTGGTTCCTGCCGAAATATACTTTCGTATAGTCTCTTCTTAGTTTGTTAGTGAGGTAGAGCCACGGATAGGGCATGCAGGCGAATTTTTCGTCGGTGCCTTTTTCAACTCCGAATTTGCTAACTACGCAGGGAGGGAAACCGGGGTGGGGGGTAAGCTTCTACTCCGAAACTCGAACAAGAGAGCTTATAGTTAAGGTCCCTAAATATCTGCTAAGTGTTTTAAAAGGAGTTTCAATCCAGAGACAGTGGGGAGGTAGGCTCAGAAGCAGCCATCCTTTAAAGAAAGCGTAACAGCTCACCTATCGAGAATTGAAGCACTGAAAATTTACGGGGCTAAGCAGATTACCGATACTATGATGGCTTCCATTAATGGAAGTTCAGATAGGCAAGGCGTGCTATTTGGGTAGAAGCGTTTCTTAAAGGAAGCGTGGACCGAATGGCAATGAGAATCCTGGTGCTAGTAGGATCTTACTTGGGTGAGAACCCCAAGGGTCGTAAGAGCTAGGGTTCCTCGACAATGTCGATCAGTCGAGGGTTAGTCGATCCTAACTGTGTTCTTAACTGACACACGGGAAAGGGAAACAGGTTAATATTCCTGTACTAATTTGCCAACGTTAAAGATATAGAGGACATTTTGGGAGTTGCAGAACGTCTCCGAAAGGACGTCTCGTTATTGTAGAATATGGATCGTAATGATTAGAAGTATTCAAAAGTAATGAGTGAAAATTTGTTTTTTCCCAGAATCCGTGAAAAGTCTATATTGAAGTTTGTAAGTAATCGTACCTAGAACTTGCACTTGTGCTCTAGCTGAGAAGGCTAAGACCTGCAAGCTTAAAGCTAGTAAGGGAATTCGGCATATTAGCCCCTTAACTTAGGTAGAAGGGGTGCCTATGTCTGTTTTTTTTAGAAATATTAAATGCAGTTGTAGGTTGCAATAACAAGGACGGTCCGACTGTTTATCAAAAACGTAGCCAAGTGCTAGGTCGAAAGGCTTCGTACACTTGGTGAGACCTGCCCAGTGGTGGTGTTTCAAACTCTGTTTCAACGGAGCTAAGACCCATCAAACGGCGGGCCTAACTGTGAGGCTCACAGTTAGTGGTGTTATCTAAAAAATAATTCCAGTTAACTGTCGAGAAAATTAAGGGCCTCAATAAATTCAGCTATTTGCTGGAACATTCCATAACATTTTAGTAGGAAATTGTCGTCGTGAGATGATAATTAATCACTGAAAATCTAAAATGTGGAACAATCAGCAGGAAAGATTTCTCAATAACATGAGAAAAATCCTCAGAGACTACACGCTGAACGCAAATTTTTATATATAAAAATTTGTGATGATATAGTCCAATCAAATATTGATTGCTTAAGGTAGCGTAATACCTTGTCGTCTGAATGGCGACTTGCATGAATGGTTTAACGTGATTGTCACTGTCCCTACTGGCGAGCTTCCGAACCCTCTTTTCTGGTGTACGGGCCAGAGACGCCTAGTGGGAAGCGAAGACCTTGTGGATCTTTACTGCAGCTTGTTGTTGTGTTTTATTGAAAGGTACAAAGCGTAGCTAGGAGAGTCGAAGCCAAGTTCCGGCTTGGTGGATCATCAATGTAACACTAGCTATTTTTTAATAAGATGCTCACTCATTCGAAAGGATGTGGACAGCAGCAGGTGGGCAGTTTGGCTGGGGTGGCACCCTGCAGAAAATGTATCTGTAGGGCCCAAAGGTGAGCTCATTGTAGTTGGAAACTACGAGTAGAGTGCAGAGGCAAAAGCTCGCCTGACTGTGTTCCGCTTAGAGAGGAATGCAGATACGAAAGTAAGGCTCAGCGAACCTTTGAAGTCTTTTAGTGGGACTCAAAGATGACAGAAAAGGTACCCCAAGGATAACAGGCTTGTCGCGCCCGATAGTCCATATTGACGGCGCGGTTTGGTACTCCGCTGTCGGCTCTTCCTATCCTGGTCGTGTAGAAGCGGCCAAGGGTGTCGGGGTTCACGCATTAAAAGGGATCGTTAGCTGGGTTAAATACGTCGTGAGACAGTATGTGTGATATCTACTAGGCGTGTGGTTGTCTGAGTGGAAGAAATCTTTAGTACGAGAGGAACGGGATTTCGGAGCCTCTGGTGCAGCGATTGTCCTCATAGGGCAGGTCGCATAGCTACGCTCTCGCTGATAAGGACTGAAAGCATCTAAGTCCGAAGCAGCCCGCGAAAATAGACAACAAAGGCCGTTGTAAAAGACAACGTTGATAGAGTTGACGTGTACGCACCAAGCCTCGGCGAGGTGTTCAGCGTTCAATTACTAAAAGCCACAAACTTTATTCATTCAATAGACATTTAATCAAATTTATTTGATGATTTGTTTGTTGCAGCTTAATTTATATCCAAACTCCAAAAGTGTGCTTTCTATGATGTTTTATCATCAACAATTTATTCTTAGAAATGTATGTTGAAAAAGATAAGTTAGTCTTTCTTGTTCTTTCATGAAATTCTTGAAATCAAATCAAGCATCAAGAAACAAAAATCATAGAACAAATAAAAACCATACAGATTTTCTACTTTTTTATTATTTTATTCATAGAAGATTATTAATACTTAAATTTATTAGAATAGCATGACATATTATTCAAGGATGAAGAAAACTAACAAATTAAAAGACAAAGATGAAAAACATGATGAGCATCCTCATAAACCATCTATTTTAACAAAGTCAATTGAAGAAATCATAAAACCAAAAACATGGCACTATGAACCAGATACCTCTAAAGAAGATTTTGACATACTTCAAGACAATTATTCAACTCATCTTCCTGAACTCTTAAAAAGAAGAAAAGAAACAGAAGTTGTTTACAATCCTGCACAGGGAATTTTATTTCACAAGCCAAGTTATCTTGATTGATTATGTCCTTCTTTCAAATACTTAATTAATGAAGCAACGCTAACAGTTGATAATTCTGAACCAGTTTCTAAATCAGATCTGCTGATATAAGTTGCAATTTGCATAGGGTCTTTAACTCTAAGAACAACAGCTGCTTTCTCAAGGCTTAAATTCTTTAAATCAGCACTTTCTAAAACACTAACCCAATAAAAGTCTTGAACTTTGCTACTAACATAAATCCCACCATGTTCAACACCTTCAAGTTTAATAGCTTCGACTTTATCATGATATATCTGATATCTTATAAAAGCATCCATTGAATTCTGTCTTTTAGTTTGCCCAAAAACAGATGCGTGTGCTTCAAGTAAATTATTTCTAACTTTAGAAATTTTTATATAGCCTTGAGGAACAGACTGAACTTCAGTATAACTAAAATCTTTTGGAATTCTATCTACTCTTCTTTGTTGTTTTTCTCTTGCATTCCTTACAGCGACCTTCTGAGCTCTTTCAACTAAGCTCTGATTTAACTTAGGATAAAAGACAAAGGAAAACTTTAATCTGTCATATCCTTTAAATTCAGATACAGTCGAAAGTTCAGCTAGTCTTTTCTTAATCTCGTCTCTTTTAGAAACAATATGGTCATCTCTAAAACATATTGAGAAATATTCAATTCCTCCGATATCTTCTACTCCAGATTCTATACATTCTATATCACAATCACTGCATTTATCTTTAACAGATTTGTAGATAAGCTCAAGAAGAGGATTTTGTTTTGGATTTTCCATAGGAAGCACAACTTTCATTGCAGTAAATCTTTGAAAATTCACCAAACCATTATCTCTGATAAAAATAGGAATCTCATGAGTATCTTGAAGAATTCTTAAATCTCTTAAAAATTTTATTGTTCTTTGTTCTTCGGGGTTTTTTGTTTCATCAAGTCTTTGTTCTAAACTTTTAAGGTCTTCTGTGATAACAACAGAGTTTAATTCATTTTTTCTTTTGTTGTACAAATCATATAATCCTGAAAGATTAGATGCAGCATTAAGGATATAATCAGCAAAAAGTGCTTTCTCTTTGTCTTCAAGTTGATGTAATTCAACACTCAATGCCAACTTAGCTTTTTCATATTCTTGTTCAGCTAATCCTAATCTAGTAACCACAACGTCTTTTTGTTTTGAAATATCAGCTAATCTATCTTCTAGTTTATTAGTGCCCATTGCCTCAAATTTTTGGATTTCAGGTTTTCCATTTGTCAATTTTATATACCAACTTCTGACACTATTATAATTAACACCAGATTCTTCCACAATAGCCTTAATAACCTCGGTTTTTCCCATTCCACCGCCAATTAGAGATTTCATTCTCTTTAGATAACCTTCTTTCTTTTTTGCATCAATATGTGCTGCCATTTTTCAAAATAATAACCAAGAAAATTAGTTTTTATCATTTATAAATGTTACTATAAAGTAATAACACAATTAAGACCCAAATAAAATTACATTATATGATTTATTTGGAGTGTTTCCAAATGTCCTCAAAAATAGTCCTTTGAAGATCAGCAATCTCTTTATTTTCAATAATAGTGCCGATTGGTTCCCCTTTGGAAAAACTAAGAAAAGCGACTTTATCCCCAAAAATATAACATTCAGCTTTTTGATCAGCCATCATATTATTTATTCTTGAGATTCTCATCTCTTTCTTGTCTTGTTTAATGACTTCTCGAGTAATTGGAGAATCTTCAGCAATCATCCTGCATTTTATCTTGGCAGCAACTCTTTTCTTGATAAAATTATCAGAAAACCAATCAAAAAATCCGTGAAACAAAGAAAAATTTCCTAATACCAAGAATTCTTTTCCAGTTTTCTCAACTTCTTTGTAAATAGCTTTAATTGCTTCTTTTCCGATATAAAGTTCAGCTCTAGGTTTATTAACAACTGTCTTTCTTAAAGAGTTAATCTTTGGAAGAATCTCCTTGAGTTTTTTCTTTTTTTCTATTATATCATCAATTAAAAATTCAGGATTTGTTGCCTCAAAATATTTTATATTATCCTTTACAACTTGGCTAATTAAGCCTCTTGAAATCAAGTTATTAAGAATATCGTAACAAGTGCTCTTAGGAATTCCAGTCAATTCAGAAATTCTTATGACACTAGATTGCCCAATTTTAAGGCAAGCTAAATAGACTTCAATTTCATTGTCAGACAAGTTGAACTCCTTTAAAACTGGTTTAATTTCCATAATTCTAAAAATAAACCAAATATATAAACCTTTCTCAATTCGTCGCTTTCCGTAGAATAAAATATATGAAATTAAATATGGTCTCAAGATATGACGAACGAGATAAACTCACAACTAGAGCAATTTAACGACTCAATTGGAAAACAGATTACCCCTGGTTTTTATCGAGATATTAGGGGGGGAATTTATCATGTATTTGAAAAATCAGGATACCTTTGTTTAACTGAAAGTTGTGATCCGACAGACCATGTTTATAGAATGGCATGGCATCTCGCAATTTTTATCAGAAGAATTGAATTTCCAAATCATGAGATTGAGAGTTTACTTGAATCTGCTTTATTTCTTGAAAGAAAGCTAAAGGAAATCAATCATTAATTAAAGAAACCTCTCACTTTTCTTCAATGTTCCAGAAACACCAACACACTTCATTCTAAAATTCTTATCTTTCCACAACATGAAACCTGCTTTTACATAATCCACATATTTTGTAGTTATACTTAAAGTTATTAGATATCTTCGCGAAAACAAAGAGGAATCACTATTTACAGAAGTAATTTCTTTAGTTTTTCTTTCATCAATTTTCACAAACAAGGGCCCAGCACTTGCAAGTCCCAAGACTCCAATGAAATTCTTAATGCTTGACTCAATCTTATTCTTGATATCTTGCTCATTTAATTTTTCAGAACTCAAGACCTCAACAACAAGATAATGCCTTTTCTCTTTAAGAGTAGGTTTCAACTTAAGTTTGTCTTTCTTGATTTTTGGTTTTTGTTTCATTTTTTAATTGTTTGATGTTTAGTAAAAACGTTTTATATAATAATTAATTTTTTATTCTTCACTATTTCAATTCTCGGAAACAATGCTAAATCACTTAACATACAGACCTTATCTTTAGTTAATCCCGCCTTAAATATATTTGTAATCAGAAGCCAGTTTCCTTGAAAGCTTCATTAATTGAATCTTCAGGCCAGCCCGCTTCTAAAAGCTTTGCTTTAACATCTTGTTTTGATGCTCCTGAACCCATTGCATCTTGGATATAAGAAATAATCTCAGCATTATCAGGATTTGAAAATTGTGCTTCTGGGTTTCCTCCAGCAAATTCTTGTTCTGCTGATAAATCCTTTTCATCGGATTTTCCTTTTTTCTTAAATACTTTCAAAGCCAGTATAATAAATACAACAACTAATCCTGCTACAACAATAACCCAGAAATACCATTGCCCGAATAATGGTTTTTCAGTTGAACAATTATTAGAACAAATTCCGCCACAGCCATCGTCTCCGTTGCAAGAAACTCCTTCACAGTATGGCTCGCAAACATTATAACAACCTTGCTGAGAAACATCACATGCTTTCCCTTCTGAACTGCAATCAAGAATAGTTATCCAACTTGCACCATCAGGTGAGCATTGCTGATAAACAGTATCAGAACATTGATAATCATTAGGCGTGCATCCACTCGTGCTTGTGCATGCTTGAGCTATCATCTGCCTGTAATCAGGAGCATTCTGAGGACATCTTGATAAATCCTCTTTGACAACAGTTTGAGTATTGCTTATGCATGAACTTGTGTTCACAATAACCCAATTAGGCGTGCAATTCCCTTGAGTCCCAGAACCAACAGTAAATGGAGATGATTTCTCAAAAATTATTATCCTGCATGATTCATCCATGTTAAGCCCGCAGTCCATTGGATCAACCCCATTATAATCCAAAGGAAGATAACTGTATCTCCATACAAGAGAATATGTTCCATTTTGAGTAGGAGTCTTCAAATCAACAAAATTCGCGCCAGGACCTAATTCAATATTGTAAGTATTTGGATTTGCCCAGTTGCTGCATGTTCCAGTTGTAGCAGAACATGCAGAATACCCATTTCCAGCATAAAGTGAATCGCAATAATCAGTTAACTTAAGTATTGTCCCATTTATCATTGCTTGGCATAATCCATCTGTCTTATTGTATTTGCTTGGAGCATCAGACCTTTGTATAAACTTCATCAAATTCATTGATTTAGAATCAGAGCAAGAACTCCAGCATTCATAATTATTTTCACAATCAAGCTGATCTCCAAAATAATCTCCTGTTCCTGTTCCCTCAAGACAGCATTTCTTTCCTAATGCAGTGCAATTCTTGATTTCATCCCAACCAGGCTTTGCCATAATAAAATAATCAAACCAGACTTTCTGTCCATAAATATCAGATGAAGAAGTTCTTGCATGAGATACTAATTGAATTCCAACAATTGTATCGTCATCATAACCAATCCATGCATCTGTCTGAGCAGTTGTTTTTGTTATCCAGTTAGCATATAAGTCTTTTGCCTTAACATCCCATATCATTGATTCAACAACATAAGGGTCATAAGTTGATTCTCCTGGAACAATCATGTCAATGTATTTTTCAGTTGCATTATTAGCATCATGGCTGCAGTAATTATTCAATTTGTAATAATAGTGAAGTTTCTTGTTTAAGGTTCCTGTTGCATTAATTCCTTTGACAACAACTTCAAATGCACAAGGATAATCTCCTCCATAACCTTCTTGTTGTTGCCATGCAACAGACCATCTTAAAGCATCAATCTGCAACGAAGCAGCTCCAGCAGCTTCTCCTCCTTGCGAAACCTGTGAAACAATACATTTTCCCTCAACACAAGTCTGATTTGAAGGACATTGATAAGTTTGTGCCCTGCAAGCATTGTTCTGACAAAAATATTCTGTAACAGCAGTCATTGCAGTTCCTCCGCCAGTTCCACCTCCTCCAGAACCTCCTGTTCCTCCGCCAGTTCCACCTCCTCCAGAACCTCCACCACCTGTTCCTCCACCTGAGCCAGGAATTGGATCAAGGTCCCCATTTTCCATTTCATTCCCATTACCAGGACCAGGTTCAATACCATAACCTGTCACAACATTTGCATTTGCATTGACACCAACATTAGTTACTTGAGTTGCATAAAGTTCAGTACCATTTGTTCCAGGGACACAATAGTCTCGATAAGTTTTCGCTCCTATAGTCTTACCAGATGAAGTTGATTCAGTGCAAGTTCCTGCAGCGTAAATATTTTTTATATCAGGATCACTGCAAGATGTACCCTCATTAGTATTAATATCAGGTCCAGAAATACATTTCTTCAAGGTAGGGTCACAATAAGGTGCACTAGGAGGGCATTTGATAGTTTTAACTCCACATGAAGTAGCATCTTTGCAATAATACTCAAGAGTATAAGAATCATTGACACACCTGTCAGAATACTTAACTAAGTTAACTCCTTGACATAAACCATAATCAGTTGGACTCTGACCATCTCCATCAGAACATTGGTGAGCTGAATTTTTGGAGATACTAAAGTTTTTGGATCTTGTGCTATATCGCTCGCATTTCTTTGAAGTGCTGTTGCAGAAGTAATTTGCCCCACAACTTAAAGAAATAGTAGAACAAGCACTTGAATTAATGCAATAAGCTTCACTGATATTAGAATTATCAATACAACTATCAACTGTCTTATTTTGGTTGGTTACACCATTAGATATAGCACAAGATCCAAAAACTTTAGTATCTCCATATAAAAAAACTTTAGTATCTCCATATAAATCAGGCCAGGAAACAGGGGCATCAGTATCATGACATAAAAATTGACCGCTTCCATTATCTCCAATTGGACTCACACATTTTCCTTCAGAGCAAATCATTCCTTCAGCAGAACAATTATGAATAAATCGCTCGCATATGTTGTTCATGCATACAAATTCAGTAAGATTATTAGTAGTTCCAACACATTCATCATTATTGGGTTGCGTGCTTCCATTTAAACCTTGACTTGTAATTTGATTACAAGTTCCAGCAACAGTATAAATTCTTCCGCCATCATTTTCATTGCATGAATATGTTGTACCGCCGCCAGGCATATTTTGACTTGAATTATCTTTGAAATGAGAAATTTTAACAGCACGGTTAGCAGTAAAATCCTGGTTAACTATCAAAGAAGCATTTCTTGCACTTGATTTAAATGCAACACTGTCAAGAAAAACAGCATTTCCCTCAATAACTTCATCACTTTCAGTATAACTTTCAGCAACAGGTTCTATTCCAGTTGCAGCAAGATAATAAGTTGCTGGAACTTGTTTCCATCTTCCTGTCAAACCTAAACTAGCATCAAAATCCTTATTCCAGATAACTTGCTTGCAAGCTGTTCTAGCTTCTTTGCAGCATTCACCTTCAGGATCTTCTTGAGACAAAGTGCATTGTCCAGATAGTTCTGAATACCAAGAAACTTCGTTATCTTCATCCTGGCAAACATATTCTAAAGGGCATTTTGAAGAACTAGATAATATAAAAAAATCCATTGAACTTAATGAAGGAAGTATATCTTGTGACTCAAGTTTCAAGGTAGCTGTTCCTTCTAGTGATTGGCCTGACCTATAATTTGTTTTATCCAAACCAACTGAATTTGATACAATAAAGCCAGTTAAAGGATTTTTCATCCCAGAAAATAAAATAAGTACAGCAAATAGAATAAATATAAAAAATACTGCAACTAAGTATCTCTCATGCCTAGATGCTTTTGACGAAGCAAACTTCTTTTTAGAGTCTTTAAACTTCTTCTTTTTCTTCACCATCTTTGTCTATATTATAAAGAAAAAACCTCTTTAAATACTTTTTCATAAAATTTTTAAAATATATTTATCTAAATAATTTCCTTTCTTCAACAAGACATATTAAAACCCCTTACACCTGCTTTTCGAAATAACAAAAACTAAAATTAAAATACATAATTATTACACATACAGATGTAATTCTTCCTTTTCGATTTATTCCAAAACTTTAAAAACATTGCATCTTTAGTCATAAAAAGAGAAGAGAATCATGGCAGATAAGAATATTAACCTAAAAAATTCTGAAAAAAAGGAAGTAAAAGAAAACAAGCCTAATCAAGATTCTTCAGACAAGCCAAAGATTCCTACTTATGATTTCAGGGAATTTGAGCAAAAATACGTTGATTTTTGGCAGAAAGAAAACAGTTACAAATTCAATCCACATCATCCTGGAAAAGCTTTTTCAATTGACACGCCACCCCCAACAGTCTCAGGAACAATGCATCTTGGACATGCAGCCTCATATTCACAGCATGACTTCATAGCAAGATTCAAGAGAATGCAGGGTTTTAATATTTTCTTTCCATTCGGATTTGATGACAATGGATTGCCAACAGAAAGATATGTAGAGAAAAAGATAAACAAAAAAGCAAGAGACATGTCAAGAAATGACTTTATAACAACATGCTTGAAAGAAACTCAAGAAGTTGAAGAATTCATGAAAAGACAATGGCTTGCAATTGGCTACAGTTGTGATTTCTCAATTAATTACAGGACAATCGATGAGACCTCAAGAAGATTATCTCAAAAAAGTTTCATTGAACTCTACAAAAAAGGCAGGGCCTATAGGAAAGAGTGCCCTGTTCTATGGTGTCCTGAATGCTCTACAGCAATTGCCCAAGTTGAACTAAAAGACAAAGAAGAAAATACACTTTTCTCAGATATTATTTTCAAAGTAGATGGCTATGCTATGAATGATCCTGCAGCAAAGATAGTGATCTCAACAACACGTCCAGAATTTCTTCCAGCTTGTGTTGCAATTTTTTACAATCCTAAAGATCCTAGGTACAAGTACCTTAAATTCAAAAAAGCATTTGTTCCATTATTTGAATTCTTAGTTCCAATCATGGAAGATGAAAGAGTAGATATGAAAAAAGGTTCAGGTTTAGTAATGTGCTGCACTTTTGGAGACCAAACAGATATGGATTGGTGGCGGGCATTTGGCTTGCCTTATAAAAAACTCTTGACAGCACAAGGCAAATTAACTGAAATCGCAGGTCCATATAAGGGCATGTCAGTAAGAGAAGCAAGAGCATTGATACTTTCAGATTTAGCAAAAAAGAAGCTTATTAAAAAACAGGAAAAAATCAAACATTCCTTGAATGTACATGAAAGATGCGGAACAGAAGTTGAATTCCTCATCACAAAACAATGGTTCATCAAATATCTTGATTTAAAGAATAAATTCATTGAGTTAGGAAAACAAGTTAAATGGCATCCTGAATTTATGCGTTCAAGGTATGAAAACTGGGTACAAGGTTTGCAATGGGATTGGTGCATCTCAAGACAAAGATATTTTGGAGTTCCTTTCCCTGTTTGGTACTGCAAGAAATGCGACCATGAAATTGTTGCTAGCGAGAAAAAACTTCCAATTGATCCTTTTGACACAAAACCTCCTGTCAAAGAATGCCCTAAATGTAGTTCAACAGAATTTGTGCCTGAAAAAGATATAATAGATACTTGGGCAACTTCAAGTTTGACTCCTGATATTGCATTAGCAACAGCAGAAGCAAAACTAAAAACTCGTCTTAAAAAAGTATTTCCTTATTCATTAAGACCTCAAGCTCATGATATCATAACTTTCTGGGCATTTAATACAATAGTAAAATCATTTTTTCATCATGAGACAATTCCATGGAATGACATCATGATTTCAGGATATGTTTTATTTGGAAAAGAAAAGATGTCAAAAAGCAAGGGAAACGTAATTGAACCACAAGAGGTTCTAGATAAATATGGAATAGATGCAACAAGATACTGGACCTCAACCTCAAAGTTAGGAGAAGATATTTCATTAGATGAAAAAGAATTGATTGCAGCACAAAGACTGATAAAAAAATTATGGAATGCTTTCCAATTCATGAAGATGCACTTGCCTGAAAAACCAATATTGCCTCCAAAACTAGAGGAAATTGATTCTTATTTATTAATCAAACTGGAAAAACTAATACACGAAGCAACAATTCACTTTGAGAATTATGAATACTCGCATGCAAGAGCCATGACTGAAAAATTCTTTTATCAGATTTTCTGCGATAATTACCTTGAAATAATCAAAAGCAGAATATATGGAGACGATAAAGGAAAGAAAAAATCAGCACAATATGTTTTGAACAAGACTTTCATGACTGTAATTAAACTCTTTGCGCCAATAATGCCTTGTATTACAGAAGAAATTTATCAGGAATTTTTCAAAAACCAGGAAAAACAAGATTCAATTCATCAAAGCAAGTGGCCACAGCCAACAATAAAGAAGTTCACAAAATCACATGAAGAACTTGAGAAAAAAGGTGATTTGTTTATCTCAATACTTGAGAAAGTCAGAAAAGAAAAATCCCTCAAGCAAAAATCAATGAAAGCTGAAATTCTATTAACAATTCCAAAAGAGAACACGAAACAGATTGGAAGTATGTTGAATGACCTCAAGGCAGTTACAAATTCCAAGGAAATCAAAGAAGGGGAGTTTAAAGTCGAGTTTGTTTAATCAACAAGTTGTAATCCTACATCATGCATTCTTCTTTCTATTTCCTGGTTATAAGATGTATCTAAATATTTGGTAAATTCAAAGGAAACATTGTCATTTAAATAAACTTTTATAGGATATTCATTTCTATCTTCGATAAGTCTTATTGATTTCTGATATAGGGCAACGTAACAAAAATCAGAACAACGATGTTGTTTATACACAAAAATATACTTTGATTCACCGCTTATTCCAGAAGGTTTGGGGATAACAATCCCTCCAGGAAGCCTGTCAATACTGATTAGTCTTACAGGTAAACCAACAAGAATATCAAGCCTGTTCTTTGAAATTGTTTGGGGTATTCCACTTGATTTTGATTTAGTTTTTTTACTTTGCCTCATTTTTTTACTTTACCTCATCTTTCTCGCCCCACAAACCTGCTTTCTTGAGATATTTTGCCCATTCAGGATAGTGTTTTGCATCAACTGAAGTCACTCCTCTCTGAAAATTATTCTTTACCATAATTCTTGCAAATCTTTTTGTTGTTGGAACATCCATAGATATATAATCATCAGTAAGCAAAGAGATATAGCCCAAATCAATTCTCCCATCTTCTGTAGAAGATTCCCCCTTATAAACAACAAATAAATAAGCTGGACTGACTTGAGAGGGCAAAACACTCGGAGTTTTTACAACAATCCCTTCTAAAGAACCAAAAACAGGATTCATAATAACAGCCCTAAAACCAATTATCTGTCCTAAATCAGAATATTCCCCATTTAACGTAGGTTTTTTGAATCCCATTACAAGAATAAAACAACAACTTTAAAAAGATTATTGTAATAATATAGAATATAAAAATGGTAGACTTAAAAAAGAAGTTTGAGAAGAAAATTCTTGCATATGCCTTGAAGAACGCAATTGAACATGAAGGAAAATGTCAACCAGGTTCTATATTAAGTTCTTTATTTCATGAAGGACTAGAAAAATCACAAGTAAAAGACATAATGCCCCTAATCCAAGAAACAGTTAAAAAAGTCAATTCAATGTCCTTAGAAGAACAAGAAAAAGAATTCTCAAAAGAAGAGAAAGTCATTAGTCATCGTGAAACAAGGGATGAGAATGAGCTTCCAGAACTTCAAAATGTTCCAAAATCCGGTGTAATAATGAGATTCGCACCCTCTCCTTCAGGACAATTGCACATAGGCCATATAATCTCAAACATGCCTTCTTCACTATATGTAAAAAAATATGGAGGAAAATTTTATATAAGAATAGAAGACACAAATCCTGAAAGTATTGAAGAAGGCTCTTATAATGCCATAAAAAGAGACTGTGATTGGCTTTTTGGAAATGTCTCTGAGTACATAATTCAATCAGAACGATTAGAAAAATACTATAAATATGCTGAAAAATTAATTGAAAAAAATTCAGCATATGTCTGCACATGCAATCCAGAAGAATTCAAAGAACTTTTGAAAGCAAGCAAACCTTGCCCATGCAGAAGTTTGGATAAAAAAGAGCAGATAAATAGATGGAAAAAAATGCTTGATAAAAATGGATACAAAGAACACGAAGCTGTTTTGTTATTCAAGTCTGACTTGGAACACGAAAATCCTGCTTTAAGAGATTTTCCATTAGCAAGAATAAATGAATCAAAACATCCAAAACAAGGAAATAAATTCAAAGTATGGCCATTGATGAATCTCTCAGTCACAGTTGATGATATTGAATATAATATGACTCATATTATCAGAGGCAAAGACCATAAAGATAATGCAGAAAGGCAAAAAATGATTTATAATGTTCTTGGATTTGAGAAAAAGTTTCCTATAACATTGTTCATGGGAAGAATTAAGTTCACTGACATTGAGATGTCTAAAAGAAAGATAGCAGAAGCAATCAAGAAAAAAGAATTTGAAGGATGGAATGACATCAGGCTTCCAACTGTAAATGTCTTGAGGCTTCGGGGCTATCAACCAGAAGCTTTTGAGTTAATGACAATCCAAAGAGGAATTTCAGAAGTTGACAAAGTTCTTTCAAGAAAAGATTACTTTGACATTTTAGATAATTTCAACAGGAAAGTTCTGAAAAACAAGGCAATTCAAGCTGTTTTTGTCTTAGATGACAAAAAATACAGTAAAAGAAAAACGCAGAAACCCCAATCATCAACTAATAAACATATGGACGTAGATTTAAGTGCTCATACAGACGTCACAGTTCTTATGCCAGATAACTCTAAAGTTTCAGGCTCATCAGACATAAATCTGAAATCATTAAAAGACACAAGTATAGTTTATTTCTCAGGCCTTGGTTATTGCAGATACAATGAAAAAGAAAAAATCAAATTCTGGTTCTGCCATGCTTGATTTTTCTTTTTTTTCTTCTGGATTCAAGAACTCAAAACAAACATCAAGAAGCAAAAGAAAGAGGTAAAGAAAAATCATATAGATTTTCAACAGAGCCCCAAACATTTTTAACCTACTTAATCTAAAGAAAACATGCCAAAAAAGTCAAAAAGACATGTTGATCCTATTTTCTTGGATGATGGTGCAGGTTACATAATTCCAGGAATAGGCAAGAAACAAATTGAAACATATGAAAAACCAGCATCAAAATCACCAGCGCAAGAAAAAAATGATTTTGATTCAAAAGTCCCCTTGCCTGTTCAGTACAAAACCCCTGAAAAATCGTCTTCTTCGAAACCCGGCACAAAACAAAACTCAAACTATACACATACCGACGCATCTATAAGTGGTAATAACAACAGTAGTTACCAACAAAAAAATTCAACATATAAATATAGAGAGACTTCAAAACCAAATGCTTCCACAAAAATACAAACAAATGAAACAAACTCGGGCACAAGCTTTAATCATAACGACACAACACATACTGATGTAGCTTCTCTTCCACCAGATGCTTCATTATCTTCATCAAAAGAAGATTTCACTTTGATTATATGCGAAAAACCGCAAGCTGCAATGAAAATAGCTTATTCATTGTCAGACATTTCTCCTGTAAAGAAGAATTTTTACGGAGTTCCTTACTGGGAATTAAAGATTTCAGACAGAAAATACACAATTGTCTCAGCAGTTGGACATCTTTATGGTTTAAGACAAGTCCAATCAAATTCACAATGGCCAACTTTTGATTTAGAGTGGGACGAAAAACCAGGTTTCTCAAAAAAATATGTGACTGCAATGAAATCAATTTCAAAAGGAGCTTCTGATTACATCCTTGCATGCGATTATGATGTTGAAGGTGAAGTCATAGGATTCAATGCTTTGAGATTCATATGCCATTCAGATACTGCTCGAAGAATGAAATTTTCTGCTTTGACAAAATTTGATTTGCAAAAGAGCTTTGAAAACATTGAACCAACAGTCAATTACGGACAAGCATATGCAGGGGAAACAAGGCATTATCTTGATTGGTTTTACGGAATTAATCTTTCAAGAGCATTGATTGAATCAGTCAAATCAGTCGGTGCTTTTAAAATACTTAGCATAGGCAGAGTTCAAGGACCTGCATTAGCAATGATTGTAGAACTCGAGAAAAGAATCCAGGAATTTAAGCCAACTCCTTACTGGCAAGTCTTCTTGATTATAGAAGATGGAATAGGACAAAAAGTTGAAGTCAAGTTCCCAGAAAACATAACTTCAGAAGAAGAAGCGGAAAAATTACTCAAACTAAAAGGAAAAAAAGGCCAGGCAACTACTGATATTAATAATCAACCTTTGCGCCCATTTCCAGCATTTGATTTAACGACCTTGCAAATTGAATCTTACAAGCTCTTTAGATTTTCTCCTGCCCAGACATTAGCATTAGCTCAAAAGCTCTATCTTCAGGGTTTAATCTCATACCCAAGAACTTCATCACAAAAACTTCCTCCAACAATAGGTTATAAGAGAATTTTGGAAAAACTTAAGAAGAATTTCCCAAAACTAACAGAAGAAATTTCAAGAGAAAGGCCAATAGAAGGTTCAAAATCAGATCCTGCGCATCCAGCAATTTTCCCAACAGGTGAATTTTCAATGAAAATAACAGCAGATGAGAAGAAAATCTACGAACTTATAGTTAAAAGATTCTTAGCTTGTTTCTCTAATGATGCTCTTATAGAAAACAAAAAGATAAAAGTAAATGTAGCTGAAAAAGAGTTTTTTGCAGATGGAAAAAAGATTCTTGAACAAGGCTGGCTAAACATCTATCCTTACAAAGTCATTGAAAACAACCTCCCAACAATTAACGGAGAAATAACTGTAAAAGATGCAAGAACAGAGCAGAAAATGACAGAACCCCCAAGAAGATTTTCTCCTGCATCAATAATCCTCGAACTTGAAAAAAGAAAATTAGGAACAAAAACAACTCGTGCAATGATAATTGATACTTTATACAAACGAGGCTACATTCAAGGAACACAAATCCAAGCAACTGCTTTAGGAATTGCAACAGTTGATACGCTAAAGAAAAATTCTCCAAGTATTTTAGATGAACAATTAACAAGGAAATTCGAAGATGAAATGGAAAAGATTCAGGAAGAAAAGTCTCCTGAAAAGATGAAACAAGAAGAACAAGATATTTTGAATGAGGCAAAGCAAGTTATTATTAAAATTTCAAATGAATTTAAGGAAAAACAAAAAGATATTGGCTCAGCATTAATATCAGCAAGCAAGGAGCAAGAAGTCCAAAGAACAGAATCTAACAAGCTGTTTGCATGCCCTGATTGCAAGAAAGGTGAATTGATTATGAAGCGAAGTTTCAAAGGAAAAAGATACTGCCAATGCAATAATCTAGATTGTGAAAAAACATATCCTTTGCCTCAGTTCGGAATGGTAAAAGCATCAGACAGGAAGTGTGAAAAATGCGGAAGACAGATGCCTGTCCTGATAAAAAAAGGCCGTCCTCCTTGGTACTTTTGCATGAACCCAGGATGCTGGCAGCAGGAAGCAGCTGAAAAAGCAGCTCTCAAAGAGAAAAAGTTTAAGGAAAAAGAAGAAAAAGCTCTTCTCAAGAAAAAAGAACAAAAAGAGAAAGTAAAAGTAAAGAAAGCTGAAATAAGAAAAAAAGTTAAGGAAAAAGAAAAAACCAAAAAACTCAAGGAAAAATTGATTAAGAAAGGACAGGAGAAAAAAACTGAAGAAGAATCCTAATCAAAAATTAAGTTTTTGAACAATTTTATCTAAATACTACTTGTTTTTTCTCCAAGTTCTCATATCATTAACATGCCTTTCAAATAGAAACCTTTCAAGATAACCTGCTTGTTCATAAGCTGATTCAATATCATAATGAGAATATCTTTTTTTTAATTTTGCATTTTGCTGTTTACGGGCATCTTCTAAGTCAATAGGTTCAATAATTTTAACCCAAAGTTGGACTAAGTCACTTGGTCTTGAATCATATTTGCTTTTGATAATACCTTTAATAAGTTTTAATTCATTTTCAAGTTGGAGCTTAGGCTTGGGGCTTTCTTCCTTGACAGCAGACATATACAACTGCCATAACTCTTCAAGTGTCTTGTCCATATAAACAAACTTTAATTCTGCCAATCTTTTTCTTTCATTTTCGTTCATTTTAAAAAATTCCCTTCCTTTTCTTAATCCCCTCGTTGATTATTTCAAATTCAAATTTCTTTTCAGGCAAGCTCCGATGTTTGACTAAAGTTGCTTTTTTTCTTCCATGCTGATAATTTTCTAACTTGATTATACATTTTGCCCAATACTTGATAATATCTCCCCCAACCATGTTGAAACTCTTCTGCTTTCCAGCAATCATCTCCTCCTCAGTCAAAAATTCACCATAAACCTGGTCAGTGCAAAGTATTGCAACATTTTTCTTTCGGGCAATTTCACTCAAGATCCTTAATTGTTTTGCAAGCATTCTGTTGATAATATTGACTTTATCATAATTTTTTTGTGATGATGCTTGTCCTAATTCTAGCCTATACAACATGACAAGAGAATCAACAACAATCAAACTGACGTTTTTATTAATTACTTCAAGCAACTTATCAAAAGCCATTTTTTGTTCATAAAATGTAGTTGCTTTTATTATTACAATATTCTTTAAAACTTCTAAGTCAGCTAATTGTCTCAGCCTTTCAACTGAAAAACCGCCTTCTGTATCAATAAAAACTACTTTTTTTCCCAAAGCAGCTTGTTCTGCAGCTGCAATCAAACATAAATTTGTTTTTCCGCTTCCAGCAGGACCATAAAACACAGTTATAACATCAGTGTCATAACCACCATTCAACCATTCGTCAAACTCGCTTGAGCCAGAACTTATTTTGTTTTCTTTTTCTGTCATTTTTTAGTCTGATGTGAAATATTCATTTTCTTTCATTAAGCAAGAGAACTTGTTCTCAAGCTCAATATTTTATTTAAACATAAAGACATTCTAGTCATTATTCATTTATATTCTAAAAGACAATTTATTATATTCTTTAGTACCATAAACACAAATGCCTTTTTCGTGCCATAAAACAAATTCAGCAATCCCAACATCTAATGCAGTTTTACTGCACCAGGTACAATACGGAGTTCCGGCATAAAGGATGTTATCTTTCATATCTAATCTAATATAATACAATCTTGAATCAGGAACTTTTAGAGGATAATTTCTTAAAGCGTCTCTTATAGCTCTATCTTCAGCATGGACGCAGCAAGTTTTGTCAGATTTAAAACCTAAAGGAAGGTCAGGTTTCAAACATCTTTTAATTGTCCTATTTCCAGGAGGAGAATTAAAACCCATGCCAATAACCATGTCATTTACAATAATAGAACCGCTTTTAGCTCTCAAACACTTAGACATTTTAGCAACTTCCACTGCAATATCAAAGTAAACCCTTGCTTCTTTCAACGCTTTTCCCTTAAGATATTTCATTAATTTTAGAGAAAATAAGAGAATTTAAAATTTTATGTGATTATTTGACATCTTTAGCATTCTTCCACATAAAATCAAAATAGCTTTTATATGCTTTTGCAGCTGATTTATTCTCAATTATAATCCCTTCGGGTTCTTCTGTCCAGACTATTATCGCGATTTTATCTCCATAAATATTTGTAACAGCAGGACTTTCAGAGATATTTGGAAGATATCTATAATCAGATGTTTTTTTATCAAGTTCTTTTCTGCCTTTTCTTAAAAGCAATTTGGTTTTAATTTTATTTTCCTTTTTTAATCTATCAAATTGCAACGCAAATTCAGGCATTTTTTCCGAGAATTGGCCTTCAGAACCAAAAACAAAATTATCTTCTTTTGTTTTGATCATGTCTAAAAAGATAGTTTTCACTCCTTTTACGCCTCTAAACAATCTCACTTGTCCTTCAATTTTTCCTTTTTTATGTCTTCCTTGCAATTCAGATACTATTGATAAGATATCATCTTCTTGTTCTTTTAAATAATCTAAAAGCCTTCTTGGACCAGCTGCTTGAAACCATTTTACTTCTCCCAATAAGACATGAGAAACCAACCCCTTCTCTTGTAAGGCCTTAAGAGCATTATAACAAGAACTTCTGTCTAGTTGAGTAGTATTAGAAATTTTTCCCGCTTTTGACGAACCATAATCATTCAACATCAGATATACTTTGGTTTCATTTAAACTTAGGCCAAGTCTTTTCAAAATCTTGATAATTTTGTCTTGTTCCATCAATATTAAGAAATTATTGGTTTTTATATGTTTGTATTTTGTTGTAGAGATATCTTCAACAGAAATATAAATACCTATTTTTACTGTAACTACTAGGAGGTAAAAAATGAAAAAATACATACTAACGGGCGGACCTGGATCAGGAAAAAGCAGCATAATCTTAGCTTTAGAACAGCTTGGCGAATACACCGTAAGAGAAGCTGCAGAAGACTACATAAGACTAAGACAAAGCCAGGGTATAACAGAACCTTGGAAAGAGGAAGACTTTCAGAAAGAAATACTAAAACTACAATTGAGAAGAGAAACCAGAATCCCCTTGGAAGCTGAAAGAGTCTGGCTTGATAGGGGGATAGCAGACGGATTGATTTACGAAAGAAAAGGAACAGAGACCTTCAGAGAAATTGAAACAGAAGCAATGAAAACAAAATATGAAAAAGTATTCCTGATAGAATCACTGAAAACCTATGAAAAATCAGTAGTAAGGAGAGAAAGCTATGAAGAAGCAACAGTATTAGGAGAAAAACTAAGAGAAACTTATGAAAAACTAGGATACAAAATAGAAAGAATAAAACCCGGCACAATAGAAGAAAGGCTGCAACAGATACTCAAAAAAATCAAAAAATAAACTTGAGGAGGAAACAAAATGGAAGAAACAAAACCAGAAAAAACAGACAAGATTACTGGCTTCATTCAATCAAGGCCATACTTAGATGATTTGGGAAGGACAATAGACTTTTATGACCTTGAAAAGAAACAGATGACTAGAGTCCATCTTTATGGAAAACCACCAAGTGAAGAAGATGAATGGATGCTTTTTGCCAGAAGACAAATGATAAAGGTTGAAGTTGAATACTACACAACCATGGCTGAAGGAAGAATCAAAGAGCATCTTGACTTTTACATGCCTTGGTTAGATCGAAAGTTAGAATACAGCTGGTAAAATCAGAAATTAAATTTGAGGAGGAAACAAAATGGAAGAAAAACAAGGAAAAGACGCAGTCATTATTCATGATGAGAAATTTCCGACAATCTCTTTAGAAGAGTCGATTAAACTGCAAACTACACTTATACAAATATATAAGCCAAAACCAATGTTTTCACCTGGGACGGGCATGGATATTGGAACAAAAACAAGATATGTTTTAGATGTGAGAGCAAGAATAGTTGCATACATCAAAGATAGCTCTGGAAAATACACAAAACTTGTGCTAGAGCCAGAAAAACTGAAAGAAAGTTCTCTTGGAATAATAATTTCAGAAGAAATCAAAGTAGATGACGTTGACACACTCTTGGAAAAAATAAAATCCTTTAGAAAATGAAAGAAAAGCCAAAAAATGCTAAAGCAGAAATGCTGAATCAAGAATTAAATTTCAAGGAGGAAAAACAAAATGGAAAAATATAGGGATAGAATTTCAGAAAGACTTGAAGAAGAAAGACTAGAGAAAAGAAGACAAGAGCAATTAAAAGATATGGAATATGAAGAGAATTACAGAGAATCTGTAAGAAGATGGAAAGAAAACGGTTGGACTGAAGAACAAGTCCTTCAAGTCAAGGATTGGATGGGACCTTAGATGTGAAAAAATAAAAAGTTAAAGAATAACTTAACTAATTTTCACTACTTCAAATGAATGCGAAATCTTTTTAAAGTTGGATATGATAGAATTAAATTAAAAAGGATGTAGTTAAGTGTTATTATCTGATTTCGGAGTCTAATTTCCCGAAATACTAAGATAAACAATACCTCAATTATACACTTATAAAAAACATAAAATGGAAGAACAAGAAGAAAATCTAATTGAAGTAAAGGAAATGAAAGTCAACAGATTGAACATGGGCCAAAAGTCCATGGATATGACTTTCGGATTTCACTTTCAGGGAAAACCAACAAGAATGCCAAGAACTTACAAGTTCGGCGACAACACAGTCAATTTTGTTCTTGCAGTTGTTAATGATGTAAAAAAGCTTCATGATTCAAAACTTCAAAAAGAAGAAGAGATGAAAGAAAAGCTAGTGAATCACATGTCAAGGCTTCTCCAACAAGTCAAAGACCTTGAAAAGTACAAGGAATACTCAAGGTACATGCGCGAGTTCAACAAGATAGATTGTTACAAAATCTCGTTCCCAGAAATCGAATACAATCCAGCAAAACGTGCTTCTGAAAGATGGGCTTAAATAATTAAAGCCCTTAATTGTCTCTCAAAGTGATAAAAAGAACTGCAAGAATCTATATTTGGAATTACTTTCTTTTCCATATATTTACTTATTTTCTTTTTGCCAACATAAACTTGGCTGTCTTGAGTTATCTTGAAGGTATTTCCAATTAATTCAGCATCCTGAATCATTCTTGGGGTACATCCCAAATGTCTGAATTCAATGCCATTATTAAGCAAAAAAGAATTAGGGACACTTACAACTTCTAATCCTACCTTAAACAAAGCATCGCTTCCTCTATAAATTCCCTGATAATTACCAAAAACCCCCCAAAAATTAGGGTTACGCATTAAAGCTGGATTCAATGAAGATAAATCAGGATATAACACTAATATTGGCTCATGAATTTCAGCTGTTGTGACAAGATTAGAAATTCTTTCTAACCTGTTAATTGCCTTTACTTTTTTTGCTTTAGTCATTTTAATTTGAAATAACCAAGTTCAAATTTATAAAGATTTATGTTATTAAATATAATTAACAAGAACTCTATTATATAAAAACATTTATAAAAAACAAAGCTTTAAACAGGCATGCCAAAAAAGACTATAACAAAGAAAACCCAAGTTAAGGCTTCTAATAGAAATAAAAAACCAAAACTTAACAGAAAGCAGAAGCAAGTTGTTAAAAAAAGACTGAGAAAGAAGCCATTTTTCATCACTTTGGGAATAATTTTACTGATTATTCTGGGTTTAGTCATCTACTTATTGCTGAACAAGTCAAATGCACCTTCGTGCACAAAAGACATGCAAGAACTATTAACAAAAACTTCAAGCATGGGAATTAATCTAGAAAGCTATAAGATACTCTCAGGCCAGTGCAATTTTGAAAGAGGTGGTTTCATTAAACTTAAGCTTGAGAAGAAATCTTCTAATGAAATCCTTGATATATATTATCACTGGGGTTTTTGCTCATCAGCAGGAACTGACTGTGGTTTCCAAGAATGTGTAAAGTCATACTCCAAAACAAACCAAGATTATGACTCAATTAAATCAGTATTATGCACTTATCTAGATGATTACAGATATATTGATGAACCTTTTCTTGAAGGTGGTTGTCCAGGAGAATTAAATACAGACTATGACAATTCAGAAATAGTCCAAAATCAGTGCAAAGCAGGAGATTTTGAACAAATCATACAGAACACAAGAACTATTTCAGTAAACCAGATTTCAGAAAGATGCACTGGTTCAGTTCAACAAGCAAGTTTTGACTGCTTGAACATCAAAACTTGATTGATAAGTATATAATTATTATTACTCTAATAGTGCCCTTATACTAACAGGATAGACAAATCTCTTTTTATTCTTCCTCTGCGAACTTTTTGATTTCTTCAATGTTTTCGACAATCAATCTTGCTTTTCCTTTTCCAAAAGAGAAAGGAAATTGATCATTATCGTCTTTCTTAAGCTTGATTATCTTGTTTCCTTTGAATTCACTAAATTCTACTGCCATTTTTTCCTCCTGTGTTGTAAAATAAGAACCTTTTTTAAATCTTTGTAGTTAATGTAGAAATTAACCACTTATAGACGTTTTCTGTATGTAAACGATTATCCCCCTCTACTCTCCGAAAGGAGACTAAACATTAAAAAATATATTATAAACAAACATCTATATGTTATGTTCTTCACATTCTCCTTATTAGAAAATCGACTTGACAAAGACAGAAAAATTAACATTACAAACCTAAAATTCAAGTCATCTCATGTAAATCATCTATGAGCTTTCCTTCTGAAAAAACTTGAGCAGAAAACTTGAATATCTTGCAATCATGATTGTGCCATGATTTTTTTCCCAAGCCAGCTTTCTCACAGCAAGCTTCAAGAAACTGCAAAGCATTAAAATTCCATTCAGTAGCAACTTGCGGAAGCAACAAACCACTGCAACCATTTGCTTCAACAATCAACCCATCTCTTCCGACAACAATCTCATCTAAAATCCTTTCATCTTTTGCTTTGATTTCCTTAGGCACAGTTAAAATTGAAATTTCTATGTTAATCTTATCAATTTCTTCTTTTTCAAGAGCATCAAATCTTGGGTCATCAAAAGCAGCAGCTCGAGCAGCCTGAAAAATTGCCTCACTTAAAGGCAACATAGGATATGGAAAGCCAATGCACCCTCGAAGATGCCCATTTTCAGTCAACGTAACGAAAACACCTTGTTTTTGAATAAATTTTTTCTTCTCTTTAGAAAAATCAAGTTCTTTTTTGTCAAACCACGATTCAATAGAATCACGAGCTAGTTTCAATAATCTCTTTCCTTGAACTTCAGTTAACATTTTGTTATAGAATTTCAAGGAAAACCAATTAATAAAAGTTACTGAACAAAAGCCTTTTAAACATGAAACTCCTAAGAAAAACATCATTAAATGAAAAAAGGAGGTAAAAATGCCTAAAGGAAAAAGCAACTTACTTGGAGCTTGGGCTTTCCTTATTGGAGTAATCCTAGCAATAGTGTTTTCATTCTTCAGCTATCCTGGATGGGTAAGCTGGATTATGGTTGTAATCGGACTATTGATTGGAATACTTAACATAAAGGATACAGAATCAAACACATTTTTGATGGCTGGTGTCGCACTTGTGATTGTCAGCTATTTCGGAGGAAATGTATTTGCAACTATAAAAATAGGAGACGTAGCATTCTTGGCAAATTTCTTGAACAACATGCTTGTCTTGTTTGTACCAGCTACAATAGTAGTTGCCCTAAAATCCGTATTCTCAATGGCACACGATTAAATAAATCGTGAAACTTTTCTTTTTTATTTTTCTTTTTTTTACTAGAATTTATTCATTTGGAGCTTCTTTCTTTTTCTTAATAAAATAAAGGACGTCCCTTACATTATCTGAATAGAGGCCATCATAATATAAACTAATCATTTCCCAAAAAGGAATATTTATCTTAGCTAATTTGGCTTTATACTCTAATGATTTATCGTCCATTACCTCAAGTTCAGGAAGATGTTCCACTAAGGCATCTAATTTTTTTATTACAGGATTATTAGTAAGCTTATCAGCTAATCTACCTGATAGCTGGGGATCTTCAGAAAATGTTTTATAGAATCTTAACAAATCACGGGCATCATAACCCTCATCAATATTAAATTGTTTTAATAAATATAACACAAAATTTTTAGAATAAAGAGCAAAATCCGGATTAACCTGATGTTTTGCATAAAGTTCTGTTAATTTTACTGGTGCCATTTTATTCTTTCTCCTGATGATTTGCTATGTTTAAATATTTATGGATATATTGAGCTGTAAAGTAAGCGGGTGTTGTTTTACTCAAAAAAATTAACTTTTCTTAATTGTTAGTTTTTTGTCCTTAATTTCTGTTTCTAGATCTTGTCCTTCTTTCCACTCTAATTCTTTAATCGTTTC
>Ga0233423_10000101_pt1 | contig 50435 bp, 54 predicted proteins | sample Watercolumn_Mata_FD_180713 | JGI IMG/M metagenome (GOLD analysis project Ga0233423, IMG submission 180713) | Freshwater microbial communities from Lake Matano, South Sulawesi, Indonesia - Watercolumn_Matano_2014_112_MG | ecosystem: Environmental > Aquatic > Freshwater > Lake | place: Indonesia... | reverse complement strand
AGAAGTACATAAGACAACGTCTGGGCAGCTTCCTCTTTTTCCTTGTCCTTTTCCTGTTTCTGGAGCCTCTTCCTGGAGCGCCTGATATACCAGTTGGAGAGATCATCAACAAAAACCTCAAAACCCCGGGCAGCTGAAACAATGTCGTACTTGTCCAGATTTTCTATTGTCTTCTGGTTCAGAGTTTCCAAACAGGAAACAATCCATCTGTCGAGCAGGTTCTTTGAATTAAACTCTTCCTTAATCTTCAAATCAGAGGCATACAATTCAAAGAACTTCTGGCTGTTTAATAGGGTATCGAAGAATTTCCTGTACAAAGTCTGGACATCCTTAAAGCTGAATTTCTTGGGGTCTCCCACTGAATTGACTGTGTAGAAATAGAACCTGGCCACGTCGGCCCCGTACTTATTAATGATGTCGGAGGGCACCACCACGTTTCCCTTGGATTTGGACATTTTCCTGCTTTTTTCATCCAAAACTAGGCCCGTTGAAACAACATTCTTATAGGGGGCCTCAAAGCCCAGCATGGTGGAAACAACCAATAAGGTGTAAAACCAGCCCCTGGTCTGATCAACCGCCTCGCAGATGAAATCAGCGGGAAAGAACTCCTTTTTATCAATCAGGTCTTTGTTTTCAAAGGGATAGTGCCATTGGGCAAAAGGCATTGAGCCTGCATCAAACCAGCAGTCAATGACTTCCTTGACCCTGAACATCTTGCCCCCGCATTCGCATTTTAAGACAACTTCATCGATCTCCGGCTTGTGCAGGTTCTTAATATTCAGAGAAGACAATGATTTTTCTTTGAGTTCTTTCAAGCTGCCTATGCAGACCTGCTTTTTGCATTCCTGGCACTGCCAGACAGGCAAAGGGGTGCCCCAGTACCTTTCTCTGGAAAGATTCCAGTCCTTTACGTCATTGAGCCATTCCCCAAACCTGCCTTCTTTTAAATACTCGGGTATCCAGTTCACTTTCTTATTGTTCTGAATCAGCTTTTCCTTAATAGCAGTTGTCTTTATAAACCAGGACTGCTTGGCGTAGTAAAGCAGAGGAGAATCGCATCTCCAGCAGAAAGGATATTCATGTTCATACATCTCCTCCTTGAAGAACAAACCCCTGGATTTTAGATCATCTATTATCCCCTGGTCAGCGTCTTTGACGAATTGTCCGGCCCAGGGCTTGACTTCTTTTGTGAACTTTCCCTCATCGTCAACATTAACAATCACCGGCAAATCATTCTTTTGGCCCACAGTCATATCATCTTCTCCGAAAGCCGGAGCTATATGAACAAAACCAGTGCCGTCCTGTCCGGAAACAAAATCACCGGACACCAGAAAATATGCTTTCTTGCTGGGCTTAGTAAAATCATACAAAGGCTCGTATTCCATCCTGGCCAGGTCTTTCCCTTTTAGTTCCTTCTCTATCTTATAATCCTCCAATACTGCTAATCTGCTCTTAGCCAGATATAAATGCTGGTTTTCACTCTTAACCCTGACGTATTCCAGGTTAGGATTAAAAGCTATGGCCACATTGCCTGGCAAAGTCCAGGGCGTGGTGGTCCAGACCAAAAAATAGCTGTCTTTTTCGTCTTTGACTTTGAATTTAAGATAGATTGATTTCTCCTTGATTGTCTTATAGCCCTGGGCTACCTCGTGGGAAGAAAGCGAAGTTCCGCAGCGGGGGCAATATGGCACCACTTTGTAATCCTGGTACAATAATCCCTTTTCCCAGATATTTTTGAGAATCCACCAGAGGCTTTCTATGTATTCATTGCTGCAGGTAAGGTAGGCGTTCTTTAAGTCCAGCCAGTAGCCTATCCTCTGGGTAAATTCCTCCCATTCTTTCTTATAGGTAAAGACATTGTTCTTGCATTCGTCTATGAACCCTTTGACGTTCTTCTCAATCTCCTTCTTGCTATTTATCATCAGCTTTTTCTCGGCAGATATTTCTGTGGGCAGGCCGTGGGTATCCCAGCCTGCTTTCCTTTCCACCAGAAATCCCTGCATGGTCTTGTAGCGCAGGATCACATCCTTGAAAGCCCTGACTAATAAATGGTGTATGCCGGGCAAACCGTTGGCAAAAGGGGGGCCTTCAAAGAAAACAAACCTGGGCCTGCCTTTTCTTGAAGCCAGGCTCTTTTCAAAAACCTTGTCCTTTTCCCAGAGTTTCAGTATTTCCTCTTCTTTTTTGGGCAGATTTATCTCCATATTCTCAGTTCTCCTGTTTTGATTTCTCTTTTTTTAACAACAATGTCTATTGTTTTCTCCCTGCTGTAATGATGGAACACTTTTTCAATAAAGGTGATGGGCCTCTGGTGGCTGACCACCAGGATATTCTTGTTCTTGTATCTCTTCTCCATTTCTTTTATAAAGCTCTCCATCCTTTTTTCCAGCTGCTTGTAATCCTCTCCTTTTGGCGGGGCTATCTCAAACCTTTTCCTGTAAAACTGCTTTGAAGAAAGGCTGTTATCCTTGTCCCAGAACCTGTAAACCTGGTCTAAGGGCTGGTTGTTGAATATCCCTACATCCACGTCTCTGAGCCTGGGATCTGTTTTGACCCTGACTTTTATTTCTTTGGAAATTATTGCCGCTGTCTGCCTGGTCCTCAGCAAATCAGAGGCGAAAATCAGGTCTATTTTCTTGCTCTTCAGCTTTCTGGCTATCTTGGCTATATCCTTCCTGCCTTTTGGAGTTAAGGGATATTTGATGGTTTCGGGCCAGCAGGAAGAAACTTTTGTTATATTCCTTATAGATTGGCCGTGCCTGACTAGAAAGTACCTGTTATTCATATATCACATTTTTTCCGGAGCAGATATGCCCATCAAGGAAAGCGTGTTCTTTAAAACAATCTTGGCGGCCAAAACCAGAGCCAGCCTAGCCTGGCTCAGCTTCTTGTCATCAGAAACAACCTTGCATTCCTGGTAGAAACGGTGGAAACTTGAGGCCAGCTCCAAAGCATACTGTGGCAGTCTCTGGACCTGGAAATCACTGGAAACATCCTCCACTATCTCGGGAAGTTGGATAAGCTTTTTAATAAGGTCTTGCTCGCTTTTTTCTTTCAGCAAACCAAGATTTTCTGTTGATGGCTTTAAACCATTGCTCTTCCTCAATATGCTGCAGATTCTGGCATGGGCATACTGGATGTAGAAAACAGGGTTCTTCTCTGTCTGCTGCTTGGCCAGACCCAGATCAAAGTTAAGATGGGTGCCTGGGCTCCTGGTTAAAAAGAAATACCTGGCCACATCAACCCCCACTTCATTAATCAGCTCATCCAGAACAACATATACGCCTGTCCTCTTAGACATCCTCACTTCCTGGCCCCCTTCAAACAATCTAACCAGCTGCATGATGATGATTTCCGGCTCTGATTTAATTCCCAGAGCCTGAGCCATTGCCTTAACTCTTTCGACATATCCGAAATGGTCTGCTCCCCAGATATATATGAATCTTTCAAAGCCCCTCTCAGCCTTGTCTTTCAGATATGCTGCGTCTGAAGCAAGATAGGTTGTTTCCCCTCCTGCTTTTATTAGAACCCTGTCCTTGTCATCCTTGAAATCAGTTGATTTAAACCACAAAGCATTGTCTTTTTCGTAAGACAATCCTTTTTTCTTGAGAAAATCCAGAACTTTTGAGATCTTGTTTCTCTTGTAAAGGCTTTTTTCAGAAAACCAGACATCAAAATCAATGCCCATTTTCCTGACAGAGGGCTTAATCATTTCTTCCAGGATTATCTGGGCTGCTTTTTCTCCGACCTCATCAGCTTTGTCTCCTTTGACTCTCTTTCTTAAATCCTCAATGTATTTTCCCTTATAAACAGCCTGTTCGTCGCCAAGAACAGAGTGCCCCAGTTTCCTGACCTGCTCTCCGGTGTCATTAACATAGTATTCCTTCTTAGCCTTGTATCCTGCTTTGTTCAAAACATTGGTTAAAACATCCCCGCAAAACCCTCCCCTGCCGTTACCCAAGGTTAAAGGTCCCGTAGGGTTGGCTGAAACGAATTCCACATTTACTTTTTTATTCTGCCCTGTTTCTAGTTCCCCGTATTTGTCCTTCTTTTCAAGAATCTCCTTGACCTGCTTCTGGAGCGTTTCGGGAGAAAGAAAGAAGTTCAGGAATCCAGGACCTACGGCTTCCACTTTCTCAAAAAAACCTTTATCGGAAATCTTGCTCTTTAAAAACTCTGCTATTTCCAAAGGCTGCTTTTTGGCTTCTTTGGAAAGAATCATGGCTAGAGAAGTGGAAAAGTCCCCCTTCTCTTTTACTTCGGGCCTCTCTATTCTTATCCTGGAAAAATCAAAAGAAGGCAGAATACCCTTCTGCTGGAGCTCTTTGGCTGATTTTGATATTAAGTCCCTTATCTCTTGCCTAATCATCAATTTCAGTTTATCCTAATTTCTGTTAAAATAAAAGCATGAAGACCCTTTCCGAGAACAAAAAAGCCCTCTTCAACTACCAGCTCCTGGAAAAGTTTGAAGCGGGCATATCCTTAACGGGCCAGGAAGTCAAATCCATCAAATCCGGCAGAATGAACCTGGCAGGCTCTTTTGTGGTCTTTAAAGGAGGGGAAGCATTCCTTCTGGGAGCCAATGTCCCCCCTTACCAGCCCAAGAACGCTCCTTCTGACTATGACCCAAAAAGGACCAGGAAGCTGCTGCTAACCAGAAAAGAGATAAACTACCTTTTGGGCAAGTCAGAACAGAAAGGCTTGACTATGATACCCCTGAAAGTGTATACTAATAACGGCAAAATTAAGCTGGAGTTCGGCCTGGCCAAGGGCAAGCAGCAGTACGACAAGAGGGATGCCATCAAAAAGAGGGAACTGGACAGGGAAATGGAAAGAGAACTCAAAGCACGGGGATGAATTGATTCGATGGGAGGTTCATTGAAACAAGCAAGCCGAGATCCCGATTCTCGCTAAACAACGGGAAACAAAATAAGTGCCAACTTATTCGCAAGTCCAAAACTTGCAACAGCTATCGCTTAAAAACCGCTAGCCATCTGTCTACTGATTCCCGGTAGGTAAAACAGGTGCCAAATTCCGGGATGAGCTTCTGTTAGTTCTTGGCAGAAGCTGAATAAAAAAATGAACTAGGGAATCAGGAATTTTGTTTATTCCTATCCTGCTTCCCGAACAAACACAAATAAAACAAGCTTGTAGAACTGTTTCAATAAAACTTTCCAGACGCGAGATCATTCCTCGCCATCTCCACCAGAAGGTAATACATTCAAACATATCTTTAAGAAACCTTTTTTAAACAACCAAATAAGGGCCAAAGAGGTAAGGCTGATAGACGAAACGGGTAAGCAAATAGGTGTTGTGGGGTTGCGGGATGCGCTCCAAATGGCCAGGGAGCGCAATTTAGATTTAATCCAGGTCACGGAAAAGGTGGAGCCCCCTGTCTGCAGGATAGAAGACTACGGAAAATACCTTTACAGGGAAGAAAAGAAAAGCAGGGCAGCCAAGAAACCCCAGGGAGGAGAAATGAAAAGCATCAGGCTGACCTTCAACATATCCCAGCACGATTTGGAAACCAGGGCCCGCCAGGCAGAGAAATTCCTGAGCAAAGGAGACCTGGTCAAGATAGACCTAGTGATGAGGGGCAGGGAAAAGACCCACCAGGATTTTGCCAGGGAAAAGATGGCAAAGTTCCTGGAGATACTGAAGACCATAATACCGGTAAAAACAGTCAAAGAAATCAGAAAGGAAGCCAGGGGGATATCAATGATGGTTTCCAAACAATAATATGGGAAAATTAAAGACCAAAAAAGCGTTCCTGAAGAGATTCAAGATTACCAGAACCGGTAAGATCCTGAGAAGGGCTACCGGCTTGAACCATTACAGGTCCAAAAAGAAAGGGGGAGCTGTCAGAAAAGGCAGGAAATGGGTCAGCGTCTCGGACGCAGAGGTAAGGAGGATTAAAAAAGCTTTAAGGATTTAACATATGGTAAGGGTAAAAAAAGGAAAAGCAGCGCACAAAAAAAGAAGGCATCTTTTGGAATATGCCAAGGGTTTCAGCTGGGGCAGGAAGACCAAATACGCCCAGGCCAAGGACGCTGTAAGGCATGCCTGGAAGAACGCTTATTACGGCAGGAAATCAAAGAAAAGGAGCTTTAGGGCCCTCTGGCAAATCCAGATAAACGCTGCCTGCAGAGAGAATGGAATGTCCTACAGCAGGTTCATCAACGGATTGAAGAAAAACAAGATTGAACTGGACAGAAAGGTACTGTCAGAACTGGCTAACAGGAATCCCGAGATATTCAAGAAGATACTGGAAAGCGCAAAAAGCTAAAGCAATAAAAGAAGCCACTTCGTTAAAAAGGTGGCTTTTTGGTTTTTACTGTTCCGGCAGATTGCAGTCGAAACAGAGCATTGATTTGGGAAGCCCTATAGCTTCAACCAGGTCTTCAATGGTGTTATATCTCAGACTAGTAACGCGAAGGAACTTAACCCGTTGTTCATTAGTAGGATGAGTCGTAACCAGAACCTCCCCTTTCTGGGTAGTCTTGCCCCAGGGACAATGAGAACAAAGCTCAGGGTCAGAAATCCTTAAGTGGATCCCTTTCACTCCTAAGGTTGAAAGCTTGCGCGTCAATCCTTCCCTGGTTTGAACCCCCCTGACAATAGAATCATCATCGACGACAACCTCTTTTCCTTCGTAGGAAATATCTCCGATGGGCACTATCTTTACGTTCGCCTCCAGTTTCCTTTGCTTTGGTGTTGACGGCGTAAAGCTCCTGCCAGCGTAGGGAAATTTTACCAGCAGCTCGGCGTAGACGGGCATCCTGGATATGGTTCCCTCATTCATCGCTCTGCAGAATTCTTGGTGATATCCGATTGCATGGAAACGACCAGAATCCGGAACAGGCATAACCACATCTGGTATGAACCCAGCTTCGATATCTTTCTTCGCCAATAAAGCTCCCAACCTTCTCCTTACCTCCGAGACCGAAATTCCGTGGACAACACTGACTGGAGAGTCTGTGTAGACCCAGAGGAAACTACAGATTCTTGCTGACTCTGCTGGCATTATTAATTGCCTCACCAAAGAACCTTCCTGGAGCCAGACGATTTCTCCTGGCATGACGTCCCCGCAAAGCCTGAAGCCCTGATTGATGAAGCTTATCGATTCTGAAGAAACGGCAACTGCACCCTTCTTTTCGCCAAGAACCAAAGGCCAGTGGCCGCTAGAAGAACGGTAGGCATAAACCCCCTGTTCGGTAAGGATAAGCATGGCAAAAGCTCCTTTAATCTTGGAGTCAGCGTATCTTATCCCGTCCACTACGTTCTTCTTCTGGGCTATCAGTGTAGTGATTAATTCGATGTCATCCTCACGACTGAAGGCATGCCCACGACCCTTAAAACGTCGCAGCAGGTCTGCCTTATTGATGATATTTCCGGAAAAACAGGCGCAAATCTCTCCTCCTGCAAAATTAACCAGAAAAGGCTCTCTGGCCAATCCACAGTATCCTATTCCGGCAGTTCCCCGGAACTCTCCGATCTCAGAACCGAACATGGGTCTGAAAAGCCCTTTGTGGGTTTGAATATGTATGCTGTTGGGTTTTTTAACCGCAAGCCCACTGTACTCTTCCCCCAGGTGCTGAAGGTAGAAAGTCCCGTAGAATAAGTCTGAATTAAATTTTCCTCTGTAATCATCCGGGTTTACACTAATGCCAAACAATCCTGCCATTCTCTAACCTCCTAATAATCAAAACAAGGGCTGTTAAATTGAAAAGGTGCAACCTTAACGAACAACCCTCCGAGCTTTTATTACCACGCCCTCTTTTTTAAGTAAAGAGAGGCCTCAAACACCCTTTTCTGAAAGGAACTTGTCTGCTTTTTTGAGAACCTCTTTGGCATTTTCAAAAGTTATCTGTTCTAAAGCTTCCTGAAAAGGAAGCCATTTGAATCCCAGGTGCTCTTCAGATATTTTTATTTCTTTACTCCCGGTTTCAGCCAGAAGGAAAACAACTGTCTTAAACACTTTCCTTCCCTGGGAAGTATAGAAATAGCTTATCTTTTCTTCAAAGTCAGGCAGAAAAACAATGTCTTCTAAACCAGTTTCTTCCTGTGCTTCCCTTCTTGCTGTTGTAAACTCGTCCTCCCCCTGCTCGATGTGGCCCTTGGGAAAATCCCAATGCCCTGATTCGTAATGCAAAAGAAGGTAAAGCACCTTACCTTCTTCCTTCCTGAATATTATGGCTCCTGATGAGGTTTCTGAGGGCATGTTATTTCTTTCTTATTATATCTAACCACTTATTGAAAGCTTTATAGAATTTGCCATTTAATTTAAGATCTTTTTCAATAACTCTCTTTGTTTGATTTTTAACTATTTGCGTGCTTTTGGCGGGCGAGAAAATCTCTACTGGTTTAACAGCTATCCTAGTTCCCGACTTTCCACCCCAACTATTTATAGGAAAAACTTTTTTTAACCCAATGTCCCAGGTTGCATCTAAGGTTTCCCATTTATCTTTTATTTTTACTTCCAAATAAGTGTGGGTAGAATCTTTTTCGTAGGAAATTTTCTCCAAAATAGAGGGTAGTTTGAAACTACTCCATAAAAAAACACAGACCCTATATCTTACCTCTAAGCCTGATGATTTTAATAAATTAAACAAGATTTCATGCTTGCCACTACAACAATGATCTGCCTCCTTTAATGATGTCGGTATTTTATAGGGAATATCCCTTACAAAATAAAAATAATCTACTGCCTTCATATTATCTAAATAATTTCAATAGTTTTTCTACTGGTTGGGTATTAATGATATCCTCCTTTTCCGCCCAGCCCCTCCTGGCCTGGGCAATACCCAGCTCAATGAATTTCATCTGGCTCTTTTCGTGGGCATCGGTATCAATAACCATCTTCACCCCTAATTCCTTGGCTTTGCGTATTTTTGAATCATTCAGGTCCAGCCTGATTGGTTGGGAATTAATTTCCAATATCGTTCCATATTGTTTTGCAGCTTTAAGAATCTTATCAAAATCAACCAAGTATTCATCCCTTTTTTTCAACAATCTGCCGGTAAGATGCGAAATGATGTCAATGTGGGGATTCTTGATTGCCTTAATTATCCTCTCGGTCATCTCTTCTCTTCCTATATGAAAGGAAGAGTGGATTCCGGCAATGACATAATCAAGCTCGGCCAATGCCTCGTCTTTAATGTCGATTGACCCGTCGCTTAAGATATTGGCCTCGCAACCCTTGAGTATTTTAAAATTCTTGGAAGCGTATGAGACGTTTAGTTTGTCTATCTCCTTATTCCTTTTGGCCAACTGCTTCTCGTCCAGCCCGTGCTCTATCTTCAAATACTTGGTGTGGTCAGCAATCCCTATGTAATCATATCCTTTAGACAAAGCAGCCTCAGCCATTTCCTTGATTGAGTTCTCTCCCCCGTCCCAGTCAGAATGGCAGTGCAAATCCCCTTTGATGTCCTTGTACCCTATGAGCCTGGGCAGCTGCTTCTTTAGCCCTGCCTCAACTTCTCCCTGGTCTTCCCTGAGCTCCGGCTCTATCCAGGGCAGGCCTAAAACCCTGTAAACCCCTTCCTCGTTCCAGCCCGCAACCATTTTCTTGCCTTTAAAAACCCCGTACTCGTTAAGCTTCAAGCCCTTTTCAATGGCCAGCCTCCTGGTAGTTATATTGTGCTCCTTGGAGCCCGTAAAATACTGCAGAGCAGAACCATAGCTTTTCTTCTGCACAACTCTTAAATCTATATCGAACCCTTCCTTGGTTCTGACCGATGACTTGGTGGAGCCTTTGACCCAGATTTTGGCCACATAGGGCAAAGAAGTGAAGAAATCCATGATTTTAGAGGCCGAAGCAGTTCTCTGGCTGGTTTTGACCGTAGCCAGAATATCAACATCACCAATGGTTTCCTTCATCCTCCTGACCGAACCAGCCACGCTGATCTGCTCTATCTCTTTTAAAGAGGAAAGCTGTTTCAGAATTTCTTTGACTTCAGGAAGAATCTCGCCCAGCAAAAACCTGCCTTTGCTTTTTTTAAGGAAAGATATTCCTTCCAGGATGTTTTTCTCCGTCTTGTCCCCGAAACCGAACAAAGGAGCTATCTTGTGCGCCTTGGCTGCTTTTTCCAGATCCGTAACGTTTCTGATTCTCAGCTTCTCGTACAGAACTTTGGCTTTTCTGGGCCCGACCCCCTCAACGGCAATCAAAGCTTCCAAATCAATGGGCATCCTGGTTTTAAGCCTCTGGTATGAGCCTATCTTTCCTGTCTTGATGTATTCCTCTATCTTTAAGGCAATGTTCTTGCCCACTCCGGGAATTTCTTCCAAAGCTTTTAAACCTCCCCTCTGATATATTTTTTCCACGCTTTCCTCCAAAGCCTCAATGCTTGAAGCAGCCCTTTGGTAGGCAAAGGGCTTGAAGGCAATCTTGTCCATCTGTAAAAAATCAGCAATCTCGTAGAGAATTTTTGCCAATTCCTGGTTTTTCATGAAATTAAAGAGGCTTTTCTATCGTGGGCTTGTCTATGGGCGGAACACGGAACTCGAAATGGTCGTTCTCAAAGATGTGCGGCCTGATGAAAAGCAGCGCGCTTGACGATAATATCCCGAAAACCCCCAGCAGCAGGAAAACAGCCTGGAATCCGAAAGCAGCCGCAATAATTCCCCCTAAGGCCCCTGAAAAAGCAGCGGCAATCCCTATGCCCGTGCTTTCAATGCTCCAGGAAAAAGCCTCCCTGCCTTTGTCCACGTGCCTGGTAAAAAGAGCGTACCAGGTGGGAACAACGCAGGCCATGGCAACGCCCCTCAAAGATTCAAGCAGGATAATATGCCAGGGCTGGGTGGCAAATATGTATCCGAAAGGAACAAGGCTGGAAAGGTACATCCCCATTACCAGAAAGACAAAATCATCCTTTTCCCCGTGGTTCTTGTCCAGTTGGTGGGCCAGAAAAGGCTGGAGCAAAGACTTGGTAATCCAGTAGGCTGAAGCCACGAATCCCACCAGCTTCAAATCCCCTCCCTGAATCTGCCTGGTCAGAAAAACCGCAAAAATGGGTCCAACGAACCCCCAGCCTATCTGGAGCAGGAAATCAGAAACAATTAACGTTCTGATAACTTTGTTAAGTTTAATCATGTTTTTGCTATTTTATTAATTTTAGAAAGCAATATGTTTTTAATAATCGCTGCCCCCAGTCTGAAAAGCATCAAAACCCCTATCAAAGCAAATACCATTTCCGTGCCCCTGACAATCATGGTAAAGGCAGCCGCCACTCCGGAACTCAAACCCAAAGAATTAAAGGCAAAGGTCTGGACCGCCTCATGGCTGCCCAAAGAAGTGGGAATCGGTATCATGGCTGCCATGTAGGAAAAACCCAGAACAGACAAGGACTGCAAAGGGCCGAAGCTCTTACCCAGAAAAAGCACCAATATCCAGACCCTTAAATGCATCAGGCCTGCCCTTAAGAAAGAAATGGCAAATGCTTTCCAGATGGGCTTCTTTTTGGGGTCAAAGAAATCAAATATCTCCTTCTCAACATCAAAGGGCTGCTTGTGCCCCCTTAGAAAGAAACCTATTATGCTTTCTTTCCTTAAACACTTGAAATAGAAAATGCTCAAACCTATGGCAAATAAAGCAAAAGCACTCCCGAATATGGCCACCAGTTGGGAAGGGGGGAAATCAATCAGGAAAATAAAGGAAAAAACACCGATAACAATGATGACTAAATTGGTGGTCCATTCCAGAATCCTGTCTATAGCCACTGAAGCCATTCCCTTGGACCAGGGAATGGAGTTTTTCTCCTTTAAGGCATATCCCCTGAAGAACTCTCCTCCCCAGAAAACAATAGGGAAAAGGAACATTAAGGCAAATCCTGCCAGATATGACTTGAAAAGCTCGAAGAATCCTATATTAATCCCCTGGCCTTTAAGTATTTCCTTCCATTTCCAGTTTCCTGCAAGCATTACCAGAAAGGTCATGAACAAAACAATGATTCCCTTCCAGCCAGTGAATACATTAAGGGCATTCCTGACCTCTTCCCAGCCGATTGTCTGTAAAACCCAAAGAAACAGGGCTATACCCACTAAAAGTGAGAGAAAAAACAGAAATACCTTCTTCATATCAGAGTATCTGATATTTTAGCATTTCTGGGGAAAGAGGAAAGATTAACGGTGCAGATTAAAATCGCTCCTGCCTCTTTTGGGTTGCTCCATTTTTAATCCCTTAAATCGTTTAACGCAATACTCATGGCATCTTCAGAAACTCTGAACACTTCCGAGAGCGGTATTGCCAAAAAAGAATTGAAGGTCTTTTGGTCTATATCCTTAAAATCTCTTTTGATTCTGGCAAGTATTTTTTTCTTCTCTGTTTCCAGAAAACCTTTGGGTATCAATAAATACCTGGCAAATTTATTGGCCTGGGTCTCCAAATATCCATATTGATTATTGGGGATTTCCCTGCTAAACCGCTCGAAGTCCTCCCTGGTTTTTATCTTGAAGCCGCCGTAAATATCTTTATGCAGTATAAAATGGCCTATTTCATGGGCCAATGAGAACCTTAAACGGTTCGAGCGGCGGTCATCAAGGTATTCATCATTGTCAACATAAATATTTTTCCAGTCAGAGGTAATTAATGTATCTATTCCCACCTCTTTTAAAAAATCAAGCGCCGGAATAATGTTAATCTTTAAACCAATTTCTATAATTCCCTCTATGTCTATTGGAATTTCTTCTTTAAGGAATCTCTTCCTGAGCCCGTCGGCAGCCTTTTCTATGTCGCTGCTGCCTATATAAGGAACAGAAATCTTTCTGTAATTCATCTTGCGGTTTTCTATATCTTTCTAATCAATTCTACCAGTCGATCGATGTCTTTCTTGGTCGGTTTTTTGTTGCTCATTGTCCTAAAAAAGGCGGGTAAAAAATTAACTGCGTTTTCTTGGGACAAAACATCTTTAGGTATTATGCCTTGTGCCAGATTTGCGCTGTAAATAAAGTCGCTGATGTCTTTTTGTTTTGACAACCCTAGGGTCTTGGCCCATTTAATAATAGTTTTTTCGTCTGGGGGAGGAGACATTCTGCCCCTTTCAATTTTACTCCAATTGCTAGGATCGTATTTCAGCAACCTGCAAGCATTCCTTAATGTTAAACCTTTTTTTATTCTCAATTCTTTTAATTTTTGACCGAATTTTTCCTTCATTTTTTTGTTATTTTTATTAGTTTTGACCTTTATGGTGTGGTTTAATTTTACCACACCATAAAACAGTGTCAATGGTAAAACAAAAAGCCTCTAAAGGGCCTCTATTTTTGTTATTAACAGTGTTTAATTCCTTACCCCCAACCTCTCCCCCAAAAACCCCACAATCTCAGAATTAATCTCAGGGGAAGACCAGGCATAGTCATGCCCTTGGGCATGGAAAGCATTGCCCCAGCTCAAATTACCTCCTGAAAACTTGGAGCTTAAATAAATGAACGGCCCCTTAACAAAAGCAATCAAAAGTTCCGAGAAATCCCCTTTAGACAAAGTATCTCCCCCGCTATTTGTCAGCTGCAGAACATTCTCAGAATCAGGCTCCTTGATCCAGAAAGGGGTTCCTGCGGCTATGGTTAAAACAGAACCCTTAATATTATTGGAAACCTTTTCATAGGTCCTGTTTACCAAAGCCCCTCCGCTGGAAAGCCCTGCCAGAATAATCTTCTTGCCCGGCAGCCTTTCAGAAATGAGCTCCAATTCAGAAACAAGATTATCAGAAGAAAAATCAAAAGCATTCAGGAAATCCCTGGAAGAGCTTATTTTCCCGAAAAAGCTGTTCTCGGTCCTCTTGTAAGGTATGACCACTGAATTATAGCCCCATTCCTTTAAAGTATCCTGGATGCCTTTTATTATGGGCTCAAAATCAGCTGCTTTTTCCAAAGGAGTATATCCCCAGCCCCCTGAATTAAAGATAATGATTACGTCCTTGTCCTGGGCTAAACTCAAAATATCCTCAATCCTGGGATTATTCGGGGCTATATTAGGAGTAAATATGAATGCCAGAGCAACCAGAGAAACAATTATCAGGAGTATCTTCTTCATTATTCCAGATTAAACCTATTTCAATAATGAATCAATATCAGGCCTCCTGATACCTGATTCTCTTGATGGTATAGGTCTGGTTGTTGATATTAACTGAATCTCCTGTTTTCTTGCCAAGCAAAGCCTGTCCTATGGGGGATTCATTGGAAATCTTGTGTCCTAAGGGATCTGCCTCTAAAGTTCCCACCAGTTTGTATTCGTTCTCCTGGCCGTCCTGTTGGACCAAAACAGCTGCGCCCAGATTTACCTTGCCCTGCTTGGCTTTGGGAGGAGCCTTGATAAGCTTGTAGTTTTTCAAAACATTTTCCAGTTCCAAAAGCCTGGTTTCCAAGAAATCAGCATCCTCCTGAAAAGCCAGATATTCGGGATTCAGGTCCTCTGAATGGAAAGCTTCCGGAGAGCCTCCGTTGGCTTTTAAAACCTTTAACTGCTTCAATGCTTCCTCCTCTTTCCTTATTTTTTCCAGGCCTGCCTGGGTGAGATAGAATTTTTTGTCTTGCATGGGACTTAAAAACCCCCTTCTTCTCGGGGGAATCTTTGTTGATGAGTTATCAGCGAATCTTTTTAATTCCCCCGAAGAATTTTGGCAGAAATGAAGGCAACCAAAAGGCTGCCTACTTTGGCAAGTGTCTTCAGGGTGTTGTATTGCTTTTTCTCTACGAATTTCCTCATCATTTAAATTATATTCCCTCAAGAAGTCCTGTCAATAGACCCCTGGGGCAGCTCTATGAAGATGGTGCTGCCCTTGCCCCTACCCTCTGATTCTGCCCAGATTTTTCCGCTATGTATCTCCACAAACCTCTTGGCAATGTGAAGCCCCAGCCCGCTGCCCTCTGTGGCCAGCTTGTTCCCGGCCGAACCCCTGGAAAAGCTCTTGAAAATCTTGACCAGCTCCTCTTTGTCCATTCCCGGGCCAGTGTCAATCACCTTAATCAGAACGCCGGAACCTTGGTTTTCGGTCTTAATGGTAATGCTTCCCTGAGTCGTGTATTTTATGGCATTGTCAATTACGTTCATTAAGGCCTGTTTTATCTTGTCCTTGTCTATTAAAATCCTGTTTAAGCCCTGCTGCTTCTCCCTTTTTAAGGTTAAGCCCTTCTTTTTAATGGTGTGCTTTAATTCTTCAACGGCGGAATCAACAACCTCTTCCAAAGAAGCCTTCTCAAACTTCAGCTCTATCTTTCCGGCCTCTATCCTGGAAACGTTCAGAAGGTCATTGATCAGGTTAATGAGCTTCTCGCTGGAATTGTATATCTTTTCCATGGGCGTTCTGCTTTTTTCGCTCAGCTTTCCGTAGCTTCCGTCAAGCATCAGAGAAATATAGCCCTTGATGGCTGTCAGGGGCGTCCTTAACTGGTGCGAGGCAATGGAAACAAACTCTGACTTGGCCTCATTAAGCTTCTGAAGCTCCTGGTAGGCCTGCTGCAGCTGTTCCCTGTACTTGATTTCCTGGAGCACGCTTTTGACCAGCAGGTTCCCGAAAATGATAAAAAGCAGGAACAGGAACCCGCGCCAGAAATATTCAAACAAAGACTGGGAAAGGAAGAACTGTATCAAAAGCAGAAACCCTATAACTCCCACCAGGGCCTGGGTCAGAACAACCTTGATATTGAAAAGATGGTACCTGATCACGGCCAGGGTGGTTAAAATTATGTAAAGCAGCACCAGGCCGTTGCCTATGGGCGGTATGTTTATATTGTACCAAAGGAAATAATTGGTGGAGCCACCCAGAAATCCGAAGAGGGTGCCTATTAAAATGTAGTTCAGCTGGATCTGCTTTTCCCTTTCATTCTCAGCCTGGCTGGAAGCTTTGGCCAGAAGAATCCAGGAATATGCTGCCCAGCCGAAAAACATCAGCAGATAGAAATGGTAAAGCGGGCCCGGCTCTGCCCAGAAAGGGAAGTTGAACTTGGGCACCATATCCTTAATGAAAAAGGGGGTAAAGGCAAAACAGGCAAAAAACAAAGACAGCAGATATCCGAAGGTAAGCAGGCCTTTCTTTTCCCGGCTCTTGCCCAGAAAAGAAAGCACGAAATGGAAATAGGTGATGGGAATAAAAATAGATCCCAGATGCAGGAACTGGAAAGACCTCAATGCCATGTGCTCGTTTTGGGCCTGGGGCCAGAAGATGTAGGCCCAGGACCAGAAAGCCACGCTCAGGCAAAAAGCGGCAAAGCGTTTATTGACCTCGCTTTTCCTGTCAGTGGTATAGACGAAAAATCCCAGAACAGTGCTGGCCACTGCATTAATCAGACCTGTAAGGGTGTAGTAAAGCATGTTTTAGACCGTACCTATACCCATTATATGAAATCCGAACTCATCGCTGAAGCTCCTTTTCCAGTTAAAGCCGGATTTCTCGAAAATGCTTTTGAGCTCGTTTTCATCCTTATAGACAAATTTCCAGTCAGCCACGAAATTCATGATGTAGCAGGCAAAGGGGTCCTCCTGGAGCATGGGCTTGGCCACATTGCTGGCAATCAGGCATCCCCCCGGCTTTAAAAGATTCCTGACGGTTCTCAGAAGTTCTATGCAGACTTCTGTCTTTAAGGGACAGAGCACTCCTACCAGAATCAGGATGTCGAACTTCTCCTTGGGCTCGTATCTGGTAAAGCTGGCCTGGACAAAATCAATCAGATGACCCACTTTCCTGATTTCAGCCATTCTTTTCCCCCTCCTTAAAGCGGTCATGTCCTTGTCTATGCTTACAACTTTGATATCAGAAGCATCTTTGTATTTCTCTGCCAGAACGTCAATCATGTCCCTGCCCGGCCCTGAGCCCAGATTGGCTATCAGGACATTGCCTTTGGCTCTGTATTCGTCAATGATTTTGGGAAGCTCCTTTTCCATGGCTAGCAGCCTGGCCTTAATTGCCCTGCCTGCCTTGGAACTTAAGGCATATTCGTCAAAAACAGACCTGGGCTCTATACCTTCGTACAAAAACTCGGTGATTACCGAGCTTCCGTGCTGGGCAGCCATGGAAGCAAAAAAGACGCTGTTGTTGACGATGTATCTGTAAACCTCCTCCTCCCTTTCCTGGCCAAAAGACTTCCCTTGGTAGTTATTTACCAGGAATTCTTTTACTTCCTCGTTTTTCAGGTCTTGGAATAGTTTATTTGAGGCTCCGTCAAATATATTCTCTCCGTTTGTTTCCATTTGGGTATCGTCTTTCGAATCTACAATCTAATTCTACTATTTTAAGAAATTTAAATCAAAACAGAGTGCTCTGTTTGTTCGGATCCACTCCCTGTTTTGTTCCAAAAACCCTGATTTTCCCGTAAACTCCGTCGTAGCCGGGCTCTTTGATTACCTTCCCCTCCCTGACTTTGATGATTCCTTCAATCAGTTCAAGGGAAACTTCTCCTGCCATTTTCTCCTTTGAAGCATCGAGCAGAATATTGAACTCTGAACCGAATTTGGAAATCAAATTCTCGTATTCCTTGACTACGTCCTTGGCAATCGTGCTTTTGCCCCTGACGTCGGCAATGATTTCTTCCAAAGGAACCAGGCTTTTAAAAGGAACTGCTCCATCAGGTACAAATCCTTCCTCCTTGTCAGCTATCTGCTCTATCCTGTTCAAAACACCTACAGTAATGGGCTTGCCGCAGACAGGACAGATGCCGTTGTATTTCTTGGTTTCTTTTGGAGAAAGCCTCTGATTGCAGTTCCTGTGCCCGTCAAAATGGTATTTACCTTCTTCGGGATAGAACTCAATGGTGAAGAGAAACTTCTTGGGGTCTTTTTCTTTTAGGGCATTGGCTATTCCTGTATAGCTCAATTCGGTATCAAAAACATTGGCCTCCCTGCCTATCTTAGGAGGTGAATGGCTGTCGCTGTTGGAAATCAAAGAAACCCTTCTGCCGTCAGGAATCCTCCAAAGCATGGCCGGGTCAGCCGAGAGCCCTGTTTCTAAAGCATATATGTATTTGGAGTATGCTCCAAAACATTCCTCTATCGAATCAAATCCTGACTTGGAGCCGAAAATGGCAAACCAGGGAGTCATACAGTGGGCAGGAATGACCAGGCATTCGGGAGAAGTATTCAGAACAATCTTGGCTAGTTCTTCCGAATCCAGGCCCAGTATAGGCCTGCCGTCTGACTTGATGTTCCCTATCCAGCTCAACTGGGCATTGATTTTCTCGCAAATTTCAAAAGAAGGGGAAAAGACCAGGATGTGTATCTTTCTGACCCTGTCCTTCTTGGTGTAGATGCAGCTGATTTCAGCTGTCAATAAAAACCTGGTCTCTGAATCTGTCTTTTTCAATTTAAATAAACCCGGTTCTGCGGGTTCTAATTTATCCTTCAGGTTCTGGAACCACTGGGGATGGGTGAAATCCCCCGTACCCAGAACCCTGACTCCTTTAATTTTTGCCCACTTGTCCAGATCCTCCAAGTCCATGTTTTTGGCAGTGGCCCTGGAATATCTGGAATGCAGATGGAAATCAGCAATGAATCTCATATAGGAAAGAGCCTTGTAAAACAAGGCGGAAACATTTTCAAAAAAGATTCTTCCTAGAGCTTATAGACCCTGTAATCCTCCCTGACTTTTTGCTTGACCTTCATTCCCACTGAATCTCCTTTCTTGGCTTCATTTATCTTCTTGTGGTCAACCTCCATGGAATCAACCTGCTGGCTGAAATCAGTTTCTCCTCCCTCTATCCTGATTTCATCCCCAACTTTCAGCTTGTCCTTGAGCTCCAGAACCGCCACTCCTATGTGTCCGAAATAGTGGCTTACTCTTCCTATTAACTTGCCTTCTTTTTTCTCAGGCATATTATATTTGAAAGTTTTTATTCCCGACCTTTTTTAATTGCTTTAATAAGCTTGGCAACCAGCTTCTTGGGATCCTGGTCATAGACAATGGTCTTCTTGCCCCTGAAAGGCATTCTAACCAGGTCCCTGATCCTGTCAGCAGTGCCCCCGCTTCCTTCCAAGACCCCTATTGGCTTCTGGTCCTCAAAAGCAATGGTGAATTCATTTAAAGTGCCCATTCTGCCGCAGAGCAGAATCAAACCGTCAGCAGCCCTGGTCATGAGCAGATTCCTGCCCGCATAGTCAAAGCCGGTATAGACGATTACGTCAAAAGCATCTGTGGGCAGCTTGTAGGTCTTAACATGGGAATCCCTGGAAGCTGCCGGAGAAAACCCTATGGAAATGCCTCCCGCTTCCTTGGCTCCTTTGGCTGCAAGATGCGGGGCTCCGGTAGTGGCTCCTGTAATCAGAACGCAGCCCTGTTTGACTATTTCTTTTCCCACCTTCATAGCCAGGTCCTTGATATCCTCAGTGCAGATTCCTGTCTGGGCCGCTCCTGATACGGCTATTTTCAATTGATGGTTCATATATATGTATTTTAGCAGGTTTTCCTTTAAAAATATATGGGCGAGATATTCGCCCACATATTTTTGAGGGGGAAACAATTCTCAACGGACTTGACTAGTCCACTTAAGTCCGATTGGACAATAATCAGGCAGCTGCGCGGATCTCCTCCATTAAAAATTGTTTGTCCATAGAGAATAAATCTCGCACCCCCTCAAAGTAAAGTTTAAGGTTAAAGCAAAACCCTGTCAATGTTTTGATTTATAGGGCTTTTTCCCCAAGTTATTCACAATAAAACTTGTGTCCCCAGCAGGAATTGAACCTGCATTTCTTCCTCCGGAGGGAAGCGCTCTGTCCGTTGAGCTACGGGGACCTATTTCTGGGCTACTAAAAAAGTATTCCTGCGGTTGCCCCTTTCATTCCTGATAATTCCGATCTCTTTAATTTCCAAGCCTGTTTTCTGAGCAAGAAAGGCCAACTCCTTTTTCGAAAAAAGATGGTAATACCTCAAAGCCTTCTTGCCCCAGGGCTCCAAAAAATCACCGGCATCCAATTTAGAACCAAAAAGCTTAAGAATGACATATTTGAAATAGGTCAGGAATTCTTTTGCTTCCTTAAAGTTCCAGACAGTTAAAACCAGCATTCCTTTTGGCTTTAAAACCCTTTTAACTTCTTTCAGAAAGCTGATTCTGAATTCCTCTGAGGGAATGTGGTGGAAAACAGCAATACTGATTACCTTATCGAAAAAATTGTCAGAAAATGGTAGATTTAAGGCATCTCCCACCTGAAAATCAGCTTCTTTATACCTCTTTCTGGCTACTTCCACCAATTTTTCCGAATTGTCCAAACCGTGATAATCCAAACCCTTTTCCTTGAAATATTCGTAATAGCGTCCGTTGCCGCAGCCCAAATCCAGAACCCTTTCTCCGGCAGATAAATACTTGTCAAACAAAGCTTTTGTCTCCAGCCAGATAGAACTGCGGGTTCTTGAAAAATCATCGGCAATCAGGTTATAATCCTGCCTGGTTTTCTCCAATAAATATAGAGCGTAATCTTTTTTCATGAATGCCAATCAGGCTTTAATCAAAGAATTAATGAAAACTAGGGCCAGAACTCCCGAAGATTTGGCTTTGGCAAAAAGGAACATAGCCAAACAACATAGAACCTCCTGCCCCAACAACATGGTTCTGCTTCAAACTTACCATGAACTTTTAAAGAATAAAAGAATCAAAGCAGACCACAACATTGAACTGCTTTTAAGGACCAGGCCCGTCAGGTCTTTGTCCGGAATAGTCAATGTGGCTGTTCTGACCAAGCCATATCCCTGCCCGGGCAAATGCCTTTTCTGCCCAAACGAAAAAGGCATTCCCAAGAGCTACCTTTCCGGAGAGCCGGCAGTGGAAAGGGCCAAGTCCTTGAAATATGATCCTTTTAATCAGGTAAAACAAAGGCTGGAAATGCTAAAAGCAGAAGGACATCCCACTGATAAGATAGAATTAAGAATTATAGGAGGCACCTGGTCGTACTATCCCAGGGCCTACAGGAACCAATTCATTAAAAGATGCTTTGAAGCCTGCCTGAAAAACAGAACAAAAACCTTGGAACAGGCCCAGAAACTGAACGAGAAATCAGAACAGAGGATAATAGGAATATCAATAGAGACCAGGCCTGATTTCATCAACGAAAGGGAAATAAAACACCTCAGGGAGCTTGGTATTACCATGGTTGAACTGGGAATCCAGTCCATATATGACAGTATCCTGAAACTGAACAGAAGGGGGCACGGAATAAAAGAAATAATAACAGCCACCAGGCTCTTAAAGGATGCTGGTTTTAAAGTTCTTTACCAGATGATGCTCAACTTGCCCGGTTCCAGTATTAAAAAAGACAGGGAAATGTTTAAAGAACTTTTCTCTAATCAGGATTTCCAGCCTGATCTGCTGAAGATATATCCCTGCGCTTTGTTAAAACAGGCTCCTTTGTACAATTACTGGAAAAAAGGGAACTACAAGCCGTATACCACAGAACAATTGAAAAGTCTGATTGAATCGATTAAGGAAATCATACCGCCTTACGTCAGGATACAGAGGATAACCAGGGACATACCTTCCAACCTGATAGTTGAGGGCTCCAGTAAAACATCAAACCTCAGGCAATTAATAAATAATGATTTCAAGAAATGCAGATGCATCAGATGCAGAGAGATAAAGGAAAATTACAGCCCAAAAGAACCCCTGAGGCTTTTAAAGAAAACTTATCCCGCCTCAAACGGAAAGGAAATCTTTTTAAGCTTTGAAAACAAAAACAAGCTTTACAGCCTCTTGAGGCTGAGGATTGCTTCGGAAAAGAAGGCAATTATCAGGGAGCTCCATACTTACGGTCAGATGGTGCCCATCGGAAAAAGCAAAAACGCTGCCCAGCACAAAGGACTGGGCAAGAAGCTGATGGAAGAGGCTGAAAAAATTGTAAAAAGCATGAAAATTAAAAAAATCTCCGTAATTTCCGGAGTAGGAGCAAGGGATTATTACAGAAAGCTGGGCTACAGGCTGGAAAATACCTATATGGTCAAAAACCTCTGATTTTCCTGGGCTTTGATATCTTCCTGGCCCTGGAATTCAAAAATCTGCTGGGTGTGCGATAAGCAACCCTGCCTCTTTTTGCCTGCTTGGAGGAATAGTTTTTCATTTGCTTATGCGGGAGAACCTGGTTAAACCGGAGCAGGTGACTATTTCTATGCCCTGCTTTTCCAGCTCGTCCAAAAACAGATTCATACCCAAAGAATCTGATGAAATATGACCCACTATAATCAGGTTTACGTAAGCAGCCTCCGCCTCTTTTTTGAAATCTTCCGAAGCGTGCATGGCTAAAAGAGTGCCGATTCCGGCCTGGGACATCTTTTCCAGAATCTTGGGCGAACCCTGGGCGCCTCCCCCGATTTCGGTTAAGGCAATTCTGCCGCACCTGTTTTCTGGCTTTCCGCTTACAATCTTAGGACCCACCCCCAGATTAATCGCCTCCTGATATTCCGGAATTTTCTTCAGTAAATTCATGATGTCTGCCAGTTTTTCCGGTTTTTCTTTTTCCATTAATTCCTTTAAAAACCTGGCTGCCAGGTTGTCTGCCGGAGTGTGGATATTCATAAAGTTGATGCTTAAAATCTGGGCCGCATCAATGGCTTTCTGCCTATTGGAAGCGCTGACGCCCCTGGCCACTTCGCTGATCCTGGGATGGTTCAGCTGTTCAGCAACATTTATGGGCACTCCGTAATAATGGTAGGCGTCTGCCTGGGCCTTCATCACGTCTCCCAGGCTGGCCAGGGCCTTTCCTACGGGATGATGAGCTATCACCAGATCTATGCCGGCCATCTGTTTAGAAAGCAGCAATTCCGAGGTGTCTATATCTATTCCGACCAGAACTTTCTTTATCTCTTTATCCTCGGCAATGTTATGAACCCTGGAATCAAGGAACGGATTCTTTAAAGCCTCCAAATCAAAACTCTGCTTTTCCTCATTGGAAAGCTTCTCGTATTCCTGTTTTTTGGTTTCTAGGAATTTTGCCACTCCCTCCTTGCCCCTGAAATCAGCTGCTGCTCCCTTTTCTATAGCCAGATTGTAGATATCATTTATTTTCATCTTTTTTGATTGAAAGCTTCTTATACAGCTCTTCTATCTGCTTCTGCTGCTCCTTCAAATTCAAAACCTGCCTGCGGATGCGGGCCTTTTCCAAACGTATGTATTTTCTTGCTGATTGGGCCATCTTTTTCATTAAAAAAAGGCATATTGGTATGCTTTCTAAATTGTAGCCCTTTAAAGGGCTTCTGTCCAGATAAAAAACCGAGAATTGTCTCGGTGTTTTTAAATCTGGGGTTTTGCATGCTTTTTCTTCATATCCCCTTCGGTCATCTTTTTCTCCTCAAGAATGACCCCGATAATGCTGTCGAAGACAAGCATGGTCAGGATTTCGAAGGCAGTGCCCAGGGCAAGCGCCGGAAGCCCCTTCAGCTTCCGTTCGTGGTAGGGAATTTCCCCTTCCTCTTTTTCCCTTCCCGGAACAATCAGTATCAGATCTGCCATCTTGGCCAAATCAGAATCCGGATAAGAGGTTATAGCTACGATTCTTGCCCCCTGGTCATTCTTGGCAATCCTGGTCTCTTCAATGAAGTTCGTCCCGCTTCCGGAAACAACGATGAAAAGATCGTCCCTGCCCACTGGCGGAACGGTGGGTTCGCCCAGATATCTGGTCTTATGGTTGATCTGGCTCAACCTCATGGCAAAAGCTTGAGCCATTAAGCCGGACCTTCCCTTCCCAACTAAGAAAATCTTGCCTTTGTGGATCAGAAGCGCTTTAGTAACGGCTCCCACCTGTTCTTCGTTCAGTTTTCGGTCCCTAAACCATCCTAGTGTAGTTTCCAGTTCTTTAAGAACCTCTTTCCCCAATTGTTTGTTCAGTGTCAATGTTCTCGCCTCCTTTTCCGATACTAGCTCATTGTTTTTTTTCGTCAAATACCAATTTTTCCAGCTCCTGCTCGATAACTTCTCTTTCGCTCCAGGGAATCTTTTTGCCTTTTTGCATAATACAGGACTCGCAGCCCTTGCCAGTAATGATAACCAGGTCTTTTTCCTTGGCTGTTTTTAAAGCCTTGGCAATGGCTTCCCTTCTGTCCAGAATCTTTTCAGCTTTTCCTTTGGCTCCCTGAGAAACCTGCTCAATGATTTCTAAGGGGTCCTCGTCATAAGGATCCTCGTTGGTGACTATGACCTTGTCGCAGTATTTGGCTGCCAGCTCCCCGAGAACCGGCCTCTTCCATTTGTCCCTACCTCCTCCGCAGGAACCCAGAACGCAAATCATCTGGCCAGGATTGAAGGTCTGCCTTAATGTTTTGTAAACCTTTTCCAGGGCATTGGGAGTAAAAGCATAGTCAATGAAAACCCTGAAAGGGGAAGAAACAGCCTCCTCCATTCTACCAGGCACACCCCTTGCTTTTTCCAAAGCTTTTCTGGAAACATCCAGATCGATATTCAAAGACAGGCCCACTGATATGGCTGCCAGAGCATTATAAACATTGAAGCTTCCTATCAGGTTAAGTTTAAAAGGAATACCCCTTACTACAAACTCTATATGGTCAGGAAAGGTCTTCACCTGCTCGGCTTTTAAAAATTCCCCCGAGCCCTGATTTTCAATTCCGTAAAGATATTTCTTCTGGGCAGGAAACTTAAGGAAAAAATCGGCATTGGGATCATCAATATTGACGACCTGGGTCTCTTTGACTGATTTGAAAAACTCTCCCTTGGCCTTCCTGTAGTTTTCAAATCCCCCATGCGCCTCTATGTGCTCAGGGCTGAGATTGGTGAAAACAGCTGTCTTGAAATCAATGAATTTCTGGCGGTGCTGCTTGATGCCCTCCGAAGCCACTTCTATCACCGCGTACTGGCAGCCCACATCAACAGCGTTCCTTAAAAATCTTTTGATGATGAACCTGCCGGGCGTGGTCATTTTCAGGTCATTGGGCTTTTCTTTTCCCAGAATCCTGAACCTGGCCGAAGAAATGGAGGCTACTTTAAAGCCCGCCTCTTCCAGAATGGAGGTAATCATATTAACCGTGGTGGTCTTGCCATTAGTGCCGGTCACCCCTATCACATGGAGCTTTCTTGAGGGAAAGCCATACAAAACAGCCCCCAGAAAGGAAAGAAAATAATGGTACCAGTCCAAAAGGAATAAGGGCAGGATTTTCTTCAAAAGTTCCTTCATATTCCCATATTAACATAAAGCTATTGAAAAAAAACAGGGTTTCTGATAGTGTATTACCATATGGCAATTACCCATGCGGCCCAAAAAGCTTTGAGGAAAAGCGTTAAAAGAGAGGCCGTAAACATAAAAAGAAAAGACAATCTGAAAAGCCTGGTCAAAGAGGTCAGGCTTCTGGTTTCCCAGAAAAAAACAAAAGAAGCCAAGGAGCTTCTGAACAAGGTTTACCAGATCCTGGATAAGTCAGCCAAAACAGGAATTATTAAAAAGAATACTGCCTCAAGGAAGAAATCCAGGATTGCCAAGCTTTTGAACAAGAACTAGATAGAAACTATCAAAGCATCCAGGGCAGCCAAAGAATCAACTTTTCCCGTCTTAACCATCAAGTCTATCTGAAATATCTTCTGGTAGATTTTTTTTAATTCCTGCAAAGTGAAGTGCCTGGCCTGCTCGTAGCTTTTCTGGGCCACGAAAGGATGCATCTTAACGGTTTTTAAAATATTGTAGTAGGGCTGGTTCTTTTCCATCAGGCCCTTAACCATCAGCAGGTTCCTGAACTGGTAGTTAATCATGGAAAGAAGATACAGAGGATGGTCCCCGCTTTCCAGATGCTGGTGGAGCATTTTTAAGGCCTGCTTCTTGCCTGACCAGGAATTGTTCCTTAAAGCTATGGCGTCTATGGTCTTGAAAATCTCTGGCTCTATCTTGGGCTTCACCAACAATTCAATATCCGCTTCCTCTATCTTTCCCTGTTTTTTATATGAAGCCAGCTTGTCTATTTCTCCTGAAAGCCACCACAAATCATTGCCCACGTAATCAAGCAGTTTTTCCAAAGCAGGGGAATCTATTTTTGCACCCTGGCTTTCTATTCTTTCCCTGGCCCAGTTCCTGAGCTTGACGCCCTCCAGAAATTCAAACTCCTGGGCCTTGGCTGTCTTGATCAGAAACTTGAACAGAGACAGCCTTTTGTCCGGCTCCCCCTCCTGATAGACAATGATCAAATCATCCTGCTGTTTTTTGAGAAATTCCTCCAAACCCTCTTCTTTGTTCAAATCGGAAAAAATGTTCTTAAAAACCAGGAGCTTCTTTTCCTCGAACATGGAAATGGTCTGGGAACCGCTTTTAATATCCTCGAAGCTGAATTCCCCTTTTTCGAAAAACTTCAAATTAAGCCCGCTCTTGTGGACTTTTTTATACCCTTCTATTATCCCAACCAGCTTCTGGCGGGACCTGAAGGTGTCTTTTCCGTAAAGAAAGAATATCATGTTATTTCTGGCACTTAGGACAGAAATGGGCTGAACGGCTGCCTATTTTAATCCTCTGGATTCTTGCTTTGCAGCCGGAGCATCGCTCCCCCTTCCTGCCGTACACTTTCCTGATGGTGTCAAAACCGCCTTTTTCTCCGGATAAAGTCCTGAAGTCTGAAAAGCTTTCGCCCTTAAGCTTAATGGACCGGTTTAAAACCTCCTTTAAGAACCTGAACATCCTTTTAAGCTCTTCTTCCTTTAGGGAAGAAACCTGCCTTAAGGGATACACTCCTGCCCTGAAAAGAATCTCGTCGGAATAGATGTTTCCCACCCCGGCAATCACGCTCTGGTCCATCAGCACCTGCTTTATCTTACCTCTTTTCCTGGTTTCGAGACACTGTTTGAATTTTTCAAAAGTGAAGCCGGGGTCCAGAGGCTCAGGGCCCAAAGATTTAAGGTCTTTTTCCAAATCCTTTGTATTCCAAAGCTCTATTTTTGCAAATTTCCTCTTATCGGAAAGGGCCAGCATCATATTCCTGTCCAGAAAAAACATCAGGTGGATATATTGATTTGCTTTTTCATCCAGGATTCCCCTGGCTTTGGGAACCCAGGTCTTTTTTTTAAAAATCCAGCTCCCGGAGAGAAGGTGTCCGGTAAGCTTCTGGTGGATCAACAGGGACTTGCTGCTAGAAAGTGTTAAGATTATGTTCTTGGCCCTGCGTTTGACGCCAAGTATCTTTTTCTTTTTCAGGCTTTTCCTGAATTCCTGAAAACTCTTGGGTTTTTTTATTGATTTCGGAAAATCAGTCCAGACATCAATAAAAATCCTTCCCAGGATTTTTTTGTTTAATTCCCTGACTATGGTCTCTACCTCGGGAAGCTCGGGCATTATTTCAGGAATTTCTTGATTCTTTCTACAATTTCGGTGGGAGTGAAATGGGCTTTGACGATGTAATCAACCACGCCGGATTTGAGCATCTCGTCTTTGTCCTCCATCTGGTCCAAGTTGGACAAGACAACCACCGGAATGGAATTCAGCTCCTTGTTTTGTTTGATTGCGCTCAAGATGTCCTTGCCGCTGAGCTTAGGCAGTACCAGGTCCAAAAGAATCAGATCCGGTTTTTCTTTTTTAATCAGTTCCATGCCCTGCTCTCCGTCAGCGGCCTGGGAAACCTCGAAGCCCGCGGCCACAACCTTTCTGGCCATCATTTCCCTGGAGAACTTATCGTCTTCTATGATGAGTATTTTAGGCATATTGGGTTATTTTACCATTTAAATTATTAATCACCAGAGCTTTAAATTCTCTTTGGATGCCTCCTTAACAGACGCTCCTGGGGAGGGCAGGCGGGATATCAGGCTGAAAAACTCGTATTCATTGAGCATATTAACAACCTTTTCCTTATTATACTCTTTCCACTGGCAGTCTTTCAAATTGAAGTCAATGGGCACGTCCCTGGAGATCCCTGCCAGGGCCTTACTGAAAAAAGCCTCTTCCTTATGCTCTTCCAGGATTTTCTTGGTGCCTTCAGGAATCTTTCCCTTCCAATTGCCCTGGGATATGGCTGAATAGATATTATCCAGGCTCCCGAACTTTTTCATCAGGTCAATGGCTGTCTTTTCGCCCACGCCCCTGACTCCGGGAATATTGTCAGAAGGATCGCCTCTCAAACCCTTGTAATCATCCAGCTGGAAAGGCTCCAGGCCTTCGTACTTTTCTTTGACTAGAGCTTCGTCATACAAGACAGTGTCCTTGATTCCCTTCCTTAGGATATAGGCCTTGGTGCTTTTATCAACCAGCTGCAGCACGTCATTGTCCCCGCTTATAATTATCACTTCAGCCGGAGGGAAAGCCTGCTTGCGCACGAACTGCAGGCTGACTGTGCCCAATAGGTCATCTGCTTCAAACCCTTCCTTCTCGTAAAAGGCCACGTTAAAAACATCCAGAAACCTTTTCACCATGGGTATCTGCTCGTAGAGTTCTTTGGGTGCCGGGGGCCTTTTGGCCTTGTACTGCTCGAATTTCTTGTGCCTGAAAGTGGGGGCCGGAAAATCAAAAACAGCCACTATGCAGTCGGGGTTGAATTCTTTGACTGCCTTTAAGAATACCAAAAGAAATCCGTAAACAGCATTGACCAGTACCCCGTCCTTAGTGGAAAGCCTGGGCAGGGCATGATAGGCCCTGTGGATGACGGAGTTTCCGTCAATAATAATCAGCCTTTTTTTATCTTCTGCCATTTTATTTTCCTTTTTGTTTTTCCCTTAAACTCAAACTCCATCTTTAAGGCATTCTTGGGTAAAAGGTTCCTGATTCTTTCCGCCCATTCTATGGCCACTATGTTTTCCGGGTCAGAAATGATTTCCTCAAAACCCAGGTCCAGCATTTCCTTGGGGTATTTTATCCTGTAGCAGTCAATGTGGTAAAAATTCCTGAACTGCCCCTTGTCTATGGAAAACCTTTTCATTATTACAAAGGTGGGGCTGAGCACCTTTTCTCTGATTCCCAGGCCTTTGGCCAGACCCTGGATAAAAGTGGTCTTGCCGCCTCCCAGATCACCGCTCAAAGCCAAAACAAAGGCCTTTTCAAAATGATTCCTCAGTATTTCTTTAGCCAAAGCCAGGGCTCTTTTTTTGGTCTGGCTGGGGCTTTTGGTCAGAAACTCCATATTGCAAACTTATTCTACCCCAAACAGAGCTTTTTAGTAATATCAGGTTTGACTTTTTGGCCTCTTTGGGTTAACTTGAATTAATTTAAACATATCACTCATGCCTGAGGACTCAAAAACAATAGAGCAAGGGATAAACGTCTCGGAGCTCAGCGGGGCTGAAATCCAGAAAAGGGTCAAAAACATTTCCAGCTTCAAGGAAATGATTGACGAAACCACCGAGGGAAGCGTTTCTGACCTGGTAGAGGTTATTCTGGGAGGGGGCGTAACCCTCAATGCTTCGGATGTCCACATTGAGTCGGAAGAAGAGCAGGTGAAAATCAGGGCCCGCTGCGACGGCCTGCTTCAGGACGTGACAACCATCACTAAAAAAACCTACCAGGGGGTGCTTTCCAGGATAAAGCTGATTTCCAATTTAAAACTGAACATCAATAACAAGCCCCAGGACGGCAGGTTCAGCGTCTCTGTTTTAGGAACAGGGGAAAGCGTGGTTATTGAGGTCAGGGTTTCTACCCTGCCCTCGGAATACGGGGAATCAATAGTATTGAGGCTGTTAAATCCCAAGAGCCTGATTGATTTGGATGCTTTGGGACTAAGAAAGGATTTGCTGGCAATCTTTAAAAAAGAAATCCAGAAGCCCAACGGAATGATAATTGTCACCGGTCCCACCGGGTCAGGCAAGACCACCACTCTGTATGCTTTCTTGAAACAGCTCCAGAGCCCGGAAATTAAAATCATTACCATTGAAGACCCTATTGAATATCATCTGAAAGGAATCTCCCAGACCCAGGTGGCTCCGGAAAAAGGATATACTTTCGCCTCGGGCCTGAAATCAATTGTCAGGCAGGACCCTGACGTGATACTGGTGGGAGAAATAAGGGACCCGGAAACAACTGAAATTGCTTTGCAGTCAGCTTTGACGGGGCACCTGGTTTTTTCCACCCTGCACACCAACGATGCTGCGGGCACGGTGGCCAGGCTGATAAGCTTGGGGGCCCAGCCCTCGAACATCGGTCCGGCAGTCAATATGATGGTGGCCCAGAGGCTGGTCAGAAAAGTATGCTCTAAATGCAAGGGAACAAAGAAAATGTCTCCTGAGGAACTGGCAACAATCAAAAAGGGCCTGGCAAAACTCCCAAAAACAGTGGTCATGCCTAAAATAACAGAAAGCATGAAAATTCCCGCTGCCAAAGGCTGCCAATACTGCAACAATACCGGCTACAAAGGCAGGGTGGGCATATTCGAAGCCCTGATAATGGAAGATGAGATGGAAAAAGTGATAATCAAGGACCCCTCCATAGTTAATTTCAGAGAACAGGCCGTTAAAAGAGGGTTTGTGACCATGTACCAGGACGGTCTGATAAAGGTTCTGGAGGGGGTGACCACTTTGGAAGAAGTTGAAAAAGCAACCGGGGAGTGAAGACAAATGAAAAGCCCCAAAGTTGGGGGCACCTTGGCGTGAAAAGCAAAGTTCAGAACTTTTCTGAGGAGCAGATTCGCCTAAGCCAATCTGTCCGACTAAGAAAAGCTCCACGCCCCCAACTTTGAGGCTGATTCATTATTGTAATATATTATAATGAATTTGTCAAGGGTGTGCGCTGTTTTTGCCTTTCTCTGTTTTTTCTTGCCCCAAACCTGTTTTGCCGTGACAATTAATGAAATTTGCTGGATGGGAAGCAAGGAAAACAGCTCTGACGAATGGCTTGAGCTTTATAACGAAAGCTCCTCTCCTGTTTCTTTGGACGGCTGGTCCATAAAATCAGACGATGGAAAGATAAATATTGCTCTGAAGGGCTCTATTCCTGAAAAAGGTTATTATTTGCTGGAAAGAACCGACGATCAGACTGTTCCGACAGCAAAAGCAGACCTGTTTTACAAAGGAGCTTTGAATAATAAGGGGCAAACCCTGAACCTCTACGACAATTTTTCAAATTTACAGGATTCTCTTGATTTTAAGTCCGGCTGGCCAGCAGGAAACAATGAAACCAAGCAGACCATGGAAAGGGTTGATGTTAAAAATTGGCAAACTAGCCAAAGTCCGGGAGGAACTCCAAAAGCAGAAAACAGTAAACCTGTCCTAGCGCAGAAAAAACAGCAAACGGAACCCGTACCAGCAAAGGAAACTGCTCCCCGGCAGCAGGAACAGAAAAAAACAAAATACCTGGCAGAAGCAAGTAGTCCTATAAAAGACAAGGGGGCCAAAGTATTACCCAGAACAGGAATTGCCTTGACTATTTCCGCTTTTTCGGCAATATTAATCTTGTTGCTTAAGAAAAACCTAAAATCAATCACTTAAAATGTCGGGTCATTCGCATGCTAAAAAAATAAAGCACCAGAAGAATATAACGGACCAGAAAAGGGGCCAGATTTTTTCCAAGATGTCCAGGGTGATTTCCGTCGCCGTAAAGGAAGGAGGGCCCAATCCGGAATCCAACCCCAAACTGAGCGTGGCCTTAGAAACAGCAAAAAAACTGAACCTGCCCAAGGAAAACATTGAAAGAGCTATTAAAAGAGGCTCGGGAGAAGACACTGTTGATGAAAAACTGGAGGAAATATCCTTTGAGGCTTTCGGGCCCGAGGGTATAGCCATTATTATTGACGGTATCACTGACAATAAGAACAGGACTTTGGGGGAAATAAAGCAGATTCTGAACCAGTATAACGGCAAACTAGTGGGAGAGGGTGCTGTTAAATGGCTTTTTGAAAAAAAGGGGGTGATTATCTTAAATTCCAAAGACCAGAACAAAAGCAAGGAGGATTTGGAAACCATTGCCATAGAGGAAGGCGCTGATGATTTAAACTGGGAGGAAGAATATTTGGAAATCCACACTAAACCAGAGGATATAGAAAAAACAAGAAAAAGCCTGGAAACCAAAGGCCTGAAAATTGAATCCAGCTCAATTGACTGGGTGGCCAAGGAAGATGTTTCTTTGGAACCCAACAAGCAAGAATCCTGCCAAAAACTTTTTGACGCCCTGGACGAAAACGACTCGGTCCAGAACGTCTACTCTAACCTAAAATCATGATAGTCCTCGGCATTGACCCCGGAACAGCCAGCACCGGCTACGGGGTTATAAAAAGACTGAAGCCCGATAAAAAACTGGGTAGTTTCGAATGTCTGGAATACGGGGTGATCAAAACTCTGCCCCAGCACAGCCCCCCGGAAAGATTAAAAAAACTGAACAATGACCTGAGCAGACTTATTAAAAAGCACCAGCCGGAACTGCTGGTGATAGAACATCTCTTCTTTTTCAAGAACTTGAAAACCGTGATTCCGGTCAGCCAGGCCAGCGGGGTAATATTGCTCACTGCCGCCAAAAACAACCTGCCGGTGCACGGCTTCACGCCTCCACAGGTCAAACTGGCAATTGCCGGTTCTGGCAAGGCTGAAAAAAAAGACATCCAAAAGAAGGTAAAAAAGATTTTCAAGCTCAAGGAGATACCAAAACCGGACGACGCGGCCGATGCTTTGGCTATAGCGCTCTCCTTCTTCTACTACAAGAAATGAAAAAGCCCCTTAAGAAGGGCTTTTTAAGATATCTTGGCGAATTTTCCCTTCCCCACCTGGATTACCATACCCTTTCTTACCGCCACTTCCTTTTTCCAGTCATTAAATATCTTCCCGTCTATCTTTACCCCGTTCTGGGTTACTAACCTTTTAGCATCAGATTTAGAAGAGACCAAACCTGTCCTGGATAATAATTCAAGGATGTTCAGTTCCGACTCCTTGATTTTTATTGAAGGCATTTCCGAGGGTAAGTTGCCTTCCATAAAAACACTGCTGAACTCTTTTTTTGTTTTCTCGGATTCTTTTTTACTGTAAATCAGGGAAATTATTGAATCAGCCAGAATCTCTTTTGCTTTTATGGGGTTAAGCTTGTTCAGTTCCAGAACAGAAAGGTCTGTACAGGCCTCTGCCACTGGCCCTATCAGGCCGTCGTCAATCATCATGATTTGCTTCCTGGTTTCTTTGGGGTCCTCGCTTATGGAAACGGCGTTGCCTTCGCTCTTGCCCATCTTATTACCCTGGACATCAACCAGCAGTTTTAAGGCCAATATGAACTTTTCCTTTTTTTTCAATGCCTTCATCAGATCCCTACCGCAGAACATGTTGAAGATCTGGTCATTGCCCCCAATCTCCAAATCCACGTCCATGGCTATGCTGTCGTAGGCCTGGGCCAAAGGATAGAGAAACTCGTGCAGGAAAATGGGTTTCTTCTCTTTAATCCTTTCCTGGAACATGTCCCTGATAATCATCTGCTGGACAGTGAAGTTTGAGGCCAGGTCTATCAGTTCTGCAAAAGAAACCTTGTCCAGCCATTTGCTGTTGTATAAAACCTGGGCCGGGTTTGGTCCTTTGAAATTTAAAATCTTTTCGGCAATATCCTTGTAGCGCAGAGAGTTTTTCAGGACCTCCTTGCGGCTCAGCTTCTTGCGCGCTGATTTCTTGCCCGTGGGATCCCCGATCATTCCGGTAAAATCGCCTATCAGCATGATGGCCTCGTGCCCTAAGGCCTGGAATTCAGCCAGTTTTTTGAAGCTGGCCAGATGACCGATATGCAAAAAAGGAGAAGAGGGGTCATAGCCGCAGTAGAGCCTGATTTTCTTTCCTGAAAGCAGTTTTTTCTTCAATAAATCAGGGCTGGGGTATACGGCCTCCACGTTCTTCTTGAGAAGTTCGTCTATTTTCTGAGGATTAACGTCAACCATACAGGTTAATTCTATCAGATAAGGAAGAAATTGCCAATTGAGCTTAATTTTAGTAGAATTACCAAATGTCCATCGGAAACATATACAGGAAAATATACAAAAAGAACAAATATCTGTTCTATATTTCCAAATACCTTCTGCCGGCGCTGCTCTTCTGCGTTTTTTTATCTTTAGCCGCCTTTATTATTTTCGCCAAGGATCTGCCCAGGCCTGAAAGATTTACGGAAAAGCAGTTTGTCCAATCCACCAAAATTTTTGACAGGACCGGCAAAATTCTTCTGTATGAAATCTACGGGGAGGAAAAAAGAACCATCGTGCCCTTCAGTACCGTGCCCGAGATTCTGAAACAGGCAATTCTGGCCACAGAAGACAGTAACTTCTACAACCACATGGGTATTGACCCCAGGGGAATATTCAGGGCCATTATGATTAATCTGAAAATCAAGGAGCCTACTTACGGAGGCTCCACCATCCCCCAGCAGCTGATAAGATCCACCTTCCTTTCTAATGAAAAAACTGTTTCCAGAAAGGTGAAGGAAATAGTTTTGTCTCTGGAACTGGACAGAAAATATTCCAAAGACCAGATTTTTGAATGGTACCTGAACCAGATACCTTTCGGCTCCAACTGCTACGGGGTGGAGGCTGCCAGCCAGACTTTTTTCAACAAACCTGTCTCTGATATATCTTTGGAAGAAACAGCTACCTTGGCAGCCCTAATCCAGGCGCCCAGCAGGCTTTCCCCTTACGGAGAGAACAAGGACGACCTTTTAACCAGAAAGGACTATGTTTTGAAAAGAATGAGGGAAGAGCATTTTATAACCAAGGAGGTTGAGGAGGAAACAAAAAAGAAAGAGGTTGTATTCACTGAAAAGCCGGTCCAGATCAAAGCCCCGTACTTTTCTTTATGGATAAAGCAGCAGATTACCGACAAATACGGGGAGGAAGCCCTGATGAAAGAAGGATTAAAAGTATATACTTCCCTGGACTGGGACATCCAGCAGGCTGCTGAAAAGGCGGTAAAAGACGGCATTGAAAGAAACAAGACTTACAATGCTTATAACGCAGGGTTAATAGCCCTGAATCCGAAAACTGGCGAGGTTTTGGCCATGACCGTGGGCAACGGGGATTATTTTACCGACCCCTATCCGGATGGCTGCGCCCCGGGCGTTGACTGCTTGTTTGATCCTAAATACAACGTGGTAATAGGCACAAAAGACAATCCGGGCAGGCAGCCAGGATCTGCCTTTAAACCCTTTATTTACGCCACTGCTTTTAAAAAGGGCTTTAATGACAGGACTATTGTGGTTGATGAGCTTACTAATTTCGGGGTCTGGGGAGACAAGGAATACATACCCCAGAACTATGACGGGCTGTTCAGGGGCCCGGTAACTTTCAGACAGGCTCTGTCCCAATCTTTGAATGTGCCTGCGGTAAAGGTGCTGCTTAATTATGCGGGCCTGGACGAGAGCATTAAAACAGCCCAGGATATGGGCCTGACCACCCTTACCCCGCCCTACGGCCCGGCTATAGTGCTTGGGGGCTGGGAAGTAAAACTTATGGAAATGGCTTCTGCTTACGGGGTTTTTGCAACTGAAGGATTAAGAATCCCTCCGGTCTCAATTCTGAAAATTGAGGACCAGCAGGGGAATGTGTTGGAAGAAAATAAAAAAATCCCTCAAAGGGTTTTGGAAAAAGAGGCTTGCAGGATTGTCAACGACATTCTTTCGGACAATGATTCCCGAGCCCCCATGTTCGGGCCCAGGTCGCACCTCTATTTTGAAAATTACCAGGTGGCCGTAAAAACAGGAACCACTGATGATTTCAGGGACTGCTGGACTATTGGCTACAGCCCTTCAGTAGTAGTGGGCGTTTGGACCGGAAATAATAATAATGAATCAATGATCAGAAGGCAGCCGGCCGCAACAGTAGCAGGGCCGATTTTCCACGAGCTTATGGAATACATCCTTTCCAAGAATCCTGTTGAGTATTTTGAAAAGCCCCTCAATCCTTAAACGCTCTTGATGGGCATTATCAGATAGATATAGCTCTCGTCCTTGCTGGGCCTCAAAACCCCGGCTTTTTCAGAATTAGTCAGTTCCAGCACGGCCTCCTGTTCTTTACCCTCCTTGCCGCCCATCAAGCTCATCAGTCCGTCCAGAAGGAAGCGGTGGTTAAAGGAAACCTCGCAGGGCTTTCCTTCAACCTTGCAGTTCAAAACCCCGTGGTGCTCTCCCACCTCGGCGCTCTGGCTGAATAAGCTCATCTGGTTTTTCTTGGGGTCTATCTTAATCTTTACCTCATTAACCTTTCCCCCGAAAAGGGAGGCCATCTTAATCTGATTAATCAGCTCCGGAATGGAAAAAACAACCTTGGTTTCGTGCTTTTTGGGGATTATCTCCTGATAGTTGGGGTATTCCCCTTCTATCAGCCTGGAAATCAGCTGGACTTGAGGGTGGGGAGTTTCTGCAAGGTATGTTTCCAGTAAAATCTGGTTGGCTGAAAAATATATGGTCAGATCGTCGTCTTTTTCCCCGAAGATGTTGATTATTTCCTTGGCGGCCCTTTGGGGAAGTATCAAGGAATAATCCTTGGAGATATTTACCGAAGAAGAGCTTATTTGAAGTTTCTTTTCTCCCAGCCTGAAGCTGTCCGTAGCAGCCATGGTAATGGAGTTTTTTTGGAACAGGAAATAAATGCCCGAGATTTCCGGCTTGATTGAGGAAAAGCTGGCAATATCAACCACCTTGCTCAGGTTTTGGCAGAACTTTTTTCCGGAAATGGTGATTTTTTCGTCTGTGGAAAGTTTGGGGATTATGGGGAACTCTTCAGGATTGAACCCTTTTATCAAAGTGTGGTGGTTCTCGCATTCAATCTCCATAGTTAAGTCCTTTAAACTGAGTGTGATAGGTTTGTTCGGTAAAAAATTAACAAAACTTGATAATACCTTGGAGGGCAGGGCTATTTTCCAGGGCTTTTCATTCTTTACCAAGGACCACCAGTTGATACCGATTTCCAGATCCGTGGCCGCCACATTTAAAAAATTCTTTTCTGTGGAAAGTAGGATGTTGTTCAATATGGGCAGGTTTAAGGATTTTCCGGAAACTCTTTCCACTACATTAATCCCTTCTTTGAGTTTTTCCTTTAATATTATAGTTTTCATATTATTATTGAATTATTGGCGCTGTGTATAAATGTTTTTTTGAATATATTTTCCCTTAATTTTATTTTATGGACTGGAGCAGTAAAAATGGTTTAAAAATTGTGGATAAGTTTTTGATTAGAATTTTTCCACAGTTTAAGCACTTAAAACCCTCTGTTTAATCAGGTCTATTTCATTGGCCAAAGCATCGTTCTTTTCCAGCTCCCTGCTGATTTTTTCGCAGGCATGTATGGCTGTGGTGTGGTCCTTTCCCCCGAACTTCCTGCCTATGAAAGGATAGGAGCTTTTCAGGGTTTCCCTGAACAGAAACATGGCCACCTGCCTGGGTTTAACCACCTCTTTCTTTCTGGAGGACGATAAAATATCCTTTTCCTTTAAGTCGTAAAACTCTATCACAGCCTGGATTATCTTTTTGGGATTAACTATCTTGGCCGGAGAAACAAAAAGCGTTTTTAACAGCGATTTTGTCGTTTCCAAATCAGGAGTTTGGCTATTAATCTTCTGGTAAGCCGCCACCCTGTTTAAAGCGCCCTCCAGTTCCCTGATATTTCTCTGGATGTTGGTGGCTATGTAATCCATGACTTCTTCGGGCAAAGAAACGCCTTTTTCCTGGCCCTTGGTTTTTAAGATGGCTATCCTAGTCTCGTAGTCGGGGTAGCTGATGTCTCCTATCATTCCCCCCTCAAACCTGGAGCGCAGCCTTTCCGCCAGGGTGGGTATGGCCTTGGGCGGCCTGTCGGAAGAAATCACTATCTGCTTGTTACTCTCGTACAAGGTGTTGAAAATATGGAAAAACTCTTCCTGGGTCTTTTCTTTCCCGGATAAAAATTGGGCATCGTCCAAAATTAAAACATCCACAGCCCTGAACTTGGCTTTGAAGCTTTCCATGTCATGGTTTTTAATCGAAGAAACCACTCCGGCCGTGAATTTTTCCGCAGGAATGTACCTCACCTTCTTTCCCTGGATGTTTTTTAAAACAGAATTTCCTACAGCCTGCAGCAAATGGGTTTTTCCCAGGCCCACGCCCCCGTAAATAAACAAAGGGTTGTAAACCAGGCCCGGTTTTTTGGAGGCTGCCCAGGCAGCCGCATGGGCCAGCTCGTTAAATGGCCCCACCACGAAGTTTTCAAAAGTGTATTTGGAGTTGAGATTCGTTTCTTTGTTGACTTCGAATTCCTCAAACTCCAGCTGTCCGGCAATGGGCATCAGAACGGGCGCCCTGGGAGATGACTTCAGATCCGATTTGCCCACGCAGTACTTAACCTCTTTTATTTCCTTGTCCAAACCGTACAAGATTTTGAAAATGGTCTTGCCGTACTTGTTTTCCAGCCATTCCTTGGCAAAAGAATGGGGAACCGAAATCATAACCTGTCCTTCTTTCTGGGATGCGATGTTGGTGTTCTTGAACCAGGTGGCAAAATTGGCCTGGGAGATATTAAGTTGGATCTGGGCAAGTACTGCCTGCCAGAGTTCTTCGTTGGTCATAATTTTTGCGCTGAGGCCATTATATCACGTGTCAATTTACGAACAAAATACGAATAAAAGTGTTTAATCTGTTGATAATTTGGGGATAATCTGTGAAATTGACTTCCCTGTTTTTATAAGATAAAATAGAAACAAGAAAATTTTTAACAATTAATTTTATGTCTATTACATACCACAAAAGAGCCAAAAAAAGAAGTAGGGCCCACGGTTTCAGAAAAAGGATGAGGAACAAGACCGGCAGAAGGGTCTTGTCCAAGAGGAGAAGCAAGAAGAGGTGGAAATTAACAGTTTAAAATGCTTCCCAAAAACAGCCGGCTAAAAAAAACCAAGGAGATCAGGAATGTTTTAAGGAACGGCAGGTCATTCAAAGAAAGATTTTTAATTTTAAAGACCGTTAAGGGCGGTCCGGAAAGCCGTTTCGGATTCGTGGTTCCTTTGAAGGTTTCCAAAAAAGCAGTTGTAAGGAACAGGATTAAAAGAAGGCTCAGGGCCATAGTGGCTCAGGAGCAGCTCAGGAAAGGAAGGGATAATTTGCTGATGGCTTTGCCGGGAGCAGAAAAAGAAACATTTTCTGATTTAAAACAGTCTTTGGAAAAACTTTTTAAAAAAGCAGGCCTGTATGACTAAAAACGGAAATCAAAAGAAGGGCTTAATCCAAGACTTGCTTTTAAAAGCAATTGTTTTTTATCAGAGATTCATTTCTCCTTTAATGGGCAGGCACTGCAGGTTCTACCCCAGCTGTTCCCAATTTTTTCTGGAGTCAGTTGAAAAATACGGGACTCTGAAAGGAATCAAAAAAGGATTAACCAGGATTTTAAGGTGCAGCCATTTAAGCTTAGGAGGAATAGATCTGCCATAAAACCATGCAAATATTTTCACAAGCATTCAATATTGTTCTTTACCAGCCGCTTTTCAATGCCCTAGTTTTGCTTTATCTTTATCTGCCGGGCAGGGATTTCGGCCTGGCAGTCATAGTTTTAACCGTGCTGATAAGGCTGATTCTTTACCCCTCCATGATGGGCTCTTTAAGGTCCCAAAAAGCGCTTTCCCAGCTTCAGCCCAAAATACAGGCCCTACAGCAGAAATACAAGGATGACAAGGAAAAGCAGACCAGGGAAATGATGGCTCTTTACCAGCAGGAGAAAATAAATCCTTTCGGGGGCTGCCTGCCTTTGCTGATCCAGCTGCCCATTCTGATAGCGCTTTACAGGGTTTTCTGGGTGGGGCTTAACCCTGATTCCATGCAGCATCTTTACAGCTTCATTCCCAACCCCGGAACCATTAACCCCAGTTTTTTGGGCCTGATGGACCTTTCTTCCCCCAGCTTGATTTTGGCTGTCCTGGCTGGTATAGTCCAGTTTGTCCAGTCCAAAATGATGATGCCTGCCATGCCCAAGCAGCAGGCCCAGGACCAGATGGCCCAGGTTTCAGAGATGATGCAGAAGCAGATGCTCTATTTCCTGCCCATTTTCACGGTTTTCATACTTTGGAAGCTGCCTTCAGCCCTGGGATTGTACTGGATAGTGACCGGGCTTTTCTCGGTTTGGCAGCAGCATCTGATAAACAAGGAAAAACATGCTTAACCAGGATTTAATAAACAAGGCCAGGGAAATTACAGAGGAGTTTTTCAGCAAAACCACCCTGGATTTAAGCATTGAGGTTTCTTCTAACGAGGATGATGCCTTAAGCGTAAGAATCAAAAGCAGCGAGCCCCAGCTTCTCATTGGGGACAACGGCCAGAACCTGATTGAAATCCAGCACTTACTGAGAATGGTTTTAAAAAAGAAAATAGAGGGGCTTTCCAGGATCAATCTGGACGTCAATGACTATCAGAAGCAGAAAACAGACCGTTTAAGAGAAATGGCCAGGAATATTGCCAATGAGGTTTCTCTGACCAGACAGGAAAGGGTTTTAGCGCCCATGGCTTCGTATGAAAGAAGGATTGTCCATCTGGAGCTCATGAACAGAAGCGACGTTTCTTCGGAAAGCGTGGGAGACGGGCCTGAAAGAAAGGTGGTGATTAAGCCGAAAATCTAAAACCAGCTCTTTGAGGAGCTGGTTTTTTATTGCCCTTCCCTTTGTTTTCTGGCTTCTTTTATTTTTATCACCTCTTCCGGAGCAGTGGTGATTATCTGGTCTTCGGTATATGAAGCCACCACTTTAATGGCCACGTGTTTCTGGCCCGCGAAGAAGATTCCTTCTCCCACCTCTGCTTCCAAGAGCAGGAATTTTTCCTCTTCAGTCAGGTTGAAGATTTCCTTTACCGTATCAATGGTGGCAGAGGACTGTTTCAGCAAGAACTGCATGGAAGAATTGGTGATAATGGGCTTTCCGTACTTGGATTTCATGAAATCATCCACGTCCTGGGTAATGGTGGTCACCCCCAGCCAGTATTTTCTGGCCCTCTTGCAGATTCCGAAAAGGAACGAGCCTCCGTCATCAGTCCTCATGACCCACCAGGCCTCGTCAACCACCAGGATCCTCTTTTTAAGCTCTGAGCGCACTTTGTTCCAGATGTATCTCATGATGATGAACATGGCCATGGGCCTTAATTCATCCTCCATATCCCTGATTCCGAAAGCCACTAAAGGCTTGTCCATGGAAATGTTGCTGGGCTGGTTGAAGAAGTTGGAATACGTCCCTTTAGTGAATTTCCTGATTCTTTTTAACAGGGATTCTCCTCCCTCCATTGTTTCCAGAACTGATTCAAAGTCAGACATCAGAGGAATGTTTTCCTTCCAGGTCTTGGGGTCTGTTTCTGGCGTAATGTCTTTGGCTGCATATGTTTCAGTCAGAGCCCTGTCAATGATAGCATCTTCTTCCGGGCTCAATCCCCCGAGCATGATTCTTAATAGTCCTACCAGATTAATGACGTTTGACCTTAAAACGTCTTCCGGCTTTTCGTCTTCCCTGGGCTCTGGCAGGTCAAAAGGATTGATGTGGTTTTCAGATGCCAGGGAAATATTGAAGAAAGAGCCTCCCACCCCGTCGCAAAGGAACTGGTATTCATTCTCCGGGTCCAGAATAATTACGTCAGTGCCTATCATCAGAGAGCGCAGAATTTCCAGCTTTACCATATATGACTTACCGCTGCCGCTTTTGGCAAATATTGTTGAGTTGGCGTTTTCCAGGGTAAATCTGTCAAAAAGCACCAAAGAGTTGTTGTGCCTGTTGATGCCGTAGAGTATTCCTTCGTTTGAACTCAAATCAAAAGAAACAAAAGGAAAAGTGCTGGAAAAGGGCTCAGTGCTCATGGGAGTGTGCACTGAGAGTTGGTCCAGGCCGTAAGGGGCTGTTGAGTTGAATCCCTCCTTTTGCTGGTAAAGGGATGGTTTGATGTAGATTAATCTTGACTCCAGGATTGACCTCAGGGTTATTTCCACATCTTTTATCTCTTTGGGCGTGTTTCCGTAAATGGTCAGGTACAAGCCGAACCTGAACATCCTTTCCTGGGCTGTCTGGAGCCTGTCCCTTAATCCTTCCAGGTCCTGGTATGCTGTTTCCAGGGCAGGGTCTCTGATTAGTCCTTTTTCTTGTCTTGATATCAGTTCCACCTGCACTTCAGTCACCCTTTTTCTTAATTGTTTTAAAACCAAACCTGTCTCAATGGGATGGACATGGAAGCTTATATCCATTGGCGTGCTCAGGTTGATGACAGGAGAAAACCAGGCAGAGTGCAGATACCTGGGATATGAGAAGATGAAGAACGATTTGACTATCTTTTTGCCCAGATTCAAGGATTCAGGCAGTACCGCTATGGAGGCAGGGGCAATAATATCCTTGGCTTCAATAGAAGGGGCCTCAAACAGCTTTTGAGATATGTCAACCTCTTTCTTTTTTTTGAAAAAAGGAAGATTCATATATTAGCTTATCAGTTCAGGGGGTATTTCCGGATAATATCCTACCTCTGATTCTTCCGGATGGTGTAGGCTCCAGAAAAGTTCTATCAGTTCCGAGGTGTCTAGGGGAACGCACTGCAAGCCGCACCTTCTTAATCCTAAGGAAACAAACTCCACCCTCTGCCAGAGCTGGGCCTTGGCCCTCTGGAACTGGTCTTCAGTGGGGGTTAAATCCTTCTTTTTCTTTTTAGCGTCCTCCATTCCCGGTAGCTCTATCAGGGTAAAGGGCACCACCACGAAAAAGGTTTTGGATAATATCTGTCCTCCTGCCACCAGGTTCTTGATAAAGGTCTGGTATTCGGCAATCTGGATTTTCAATAATTCATTGTCCTGTTTCTTTTCCATCTGCTCCAACTTTTCTAAATATCCAGTGATGTTGATGACTCTGGACTGGATAACTATCTGTAAAGAAAAATCCAGGGAATTAAGGAAGTTCTGGAACTGGTAGATGATAGCTTCCTGTTCATCAGCTGCTTTTAAGGCAAAATTCAAAGAGGAGACCATTAAGACCCCCCTTAGGGATTTATTCTTTAAAACCACCACACCTTCCCTGATCTGGTCTACTTCCAAGAACTGCTGGGTAGAGGCATTAGGCATCTTTATTTTATATCAATGTTGGTTTTAATCTTTTTGAGCCTGCTTTTGCTGGCTATTCCCAAAGCAGATTCGTCTTCTATCAGAGTTTTGGTCTGCTGTTTGGCTTCTTCTTTAACAAACATGACCGGGGACTCCTTTTTCTTCCAGATATACATCTTGGGCCCTATGCTGAATTTCAGGAAATTGCCCAGGACGGTGGGCAAGGTTCTGCCGTCCACCTTGACAAAGGCGAAAAGAGCCGTGCCTCCCATTATTAAAGCAGTGGCCATGATGAAAACCTGGATGGGGACCATGAAAAAAATCAGAAAACAGACAGCTCCTGCTAGGCCGAAAAAAATGAACTGGCCAAAAGTTAAAGGCCCTATCACTTTGGCTTCATATTCAAGGAATTGAGGAACAGTGAATCTCATTAGAATGATTATACCATAAAGAGGGGGCAAGAAAAATAAAAAGCCATTCCTAAGAATGGCTATTTGTCTTTTTTACCTCCTTTCCCCTCTTTAATTATAAAAAAACGGAGGCATGGAATTAATACGATAATTCCAGCAACCAATCCTATCGTCAGGGTTATACTGTTGGGGATTCCTATGGTTTTGGGGTACACGAAAATTGTGAAGTAAAAAGTTGCCGGGATAAATATATAACCCAAAGGGCTTATAGCCTGGGAGAAGACCAATATTATAGGGAAGGCGATTACTGCCACAATAACTCCAGCGACGAAATACATCACCATTCCTTTAATTGGTTCCAACAAGTTAAGCCCTCCCACTGGTGGTGGCCCAGCACCCCTAACTTCAGTAACTTTTCCCAAAATAAGGCCCGAGAAAAACAGTATACCCGATGCGATAAAGAACAGGAGAAGAAGAACAATAAGAATAATAGAAGCAATCCTTCTTTGCCGAACATTCATGGTAAGAACTCCCTCCGCCAAAGCGGATTATTCATTATAATACAAAAACAAAATATGTCAATTGACAAAAACAGGAAAATATTGTATAAGAACAACATCAGGAGCCGGTAGACGTCTCTTGATATCTTTGACAACTAAATAATGATTAGGAGTGAAAAGGATATGACTGACAAGACGGAACCGAAAAAAAGGCAGGAAGGAGACCTTCAAAAACTGAGAACAGCCCAAAATATAATGATTATTGCGGGCATAGCAATGCTCGTATTTTCTTCATTCACACTTAATGTCTTTGGAATAATATTCTCAGCTTTGCTCATTTTTGCTGGCCTACAGTATTTCACAATGGTAGGCACTAGAAGAGCGAAGATAATTGAAAGGTTGAGAGGATTCCGTAAGTGTATTGCAGATCTGCTGCCCGGAGAAATATTCGACGAAGACTATAATATCATCGACATGAGACCATTTGAAAAAGCAGAAAAAGAGGCAAAAACAGAAGATGAAAAAACAAAAGCAAAAGAAGCAAAAGCAAAAATTATTCCTCTGAAACTATTTTTCTTCGATGAATTTATGGACAATTTCGGCAAAAAATACCTGGGCGGACTAAGATACGTTGGTATCAGGGGGCTGGACGATTACAGGAGAGACTTCAAGCTGCGCAGGCTGACATTCAGGATTTCCAGAAGCAGAAAGGTTGAAATTGAAAGCCGGGAAGAGGTTTCTGATGAAATCTGGCTGCAACTGGACAAGTACCCAGTGATAATTGAAAAAGCAATTACCAAGAAGAAAGAAAGATTCCTCCCCAACATATTTTTAGCATGCGACTTGCGGGTAAAAAACCCGGCTATAGTTGTTTATGTGGGAGATCCAAACTGGGTAGAGAATGTTTCAACTGAAATTGCCACTATTTTCAGGGCAATAGTCTCAGGCGAGGATACTGACCAATTGATGGATAAGGCCCAAGCAGAAGAAATTTGGCGGGCGATAAAAGACCACCCCAATTTCAAGACCATTGAAATTAAGTGGGGCATAGAAGTCATGGAAAACGGGATACAAATATTGGATATTGTGTATCCTCCGGACGAACAGCAGGCCATGGATATGGAACAAGAACAGGCTCTCAGAATGAGGGGTCTGGTAAGACAAACCATGGGGCTTCTCCTGGAACAAGAAGCTTTTCTTGCGGGCGAAGGAGAAAGGGGTGCCACCCCGGAGTTTATAAAAAAATTCGGGGAAAACGAAGAAAACATGAGGCGCTTAAGGAATAATACTGTGGTCCTGACTGCGCAAATCATCAGCGCAGAAAACAAAAGCCTCTTACATATAAAAACAGACGGTTCGCCAACCGATTCTCTTGCCGCAAGCATTGTCGCTGCCGGAAGATTGCTGAGCGTAGGGGTAAATTCAAAAGAGCCTTCCAATGATACTGGGAAAAAAGATCGAGATGGGGATGGCCAGAAAGACTTCAAAAAAATGTCTAAGGCAGAAATAGAGGCAGAGGCAGACAGAATCCTTCAAGGGGGCTCCGACCATTAATAGGGCCGAACCCTCTTTTTATTTTTAAATAGGTTCCTGGTAAGTGTCTCCACTAGATCTGCTCGGGGGTCTTACCTCAATTTTTTTCCAAACCTCTTTTTTTGTTTTCGGTTCTATCACCAGAACAGGTGCTTTTGTTGGAGAAAAAAATTTAGCCTCTATTTCTTCTGCCATAGCCATCGCCTTTTCATTCGAAAGCCCCAAGTTTTTCTTAATCTCTGTCGTTAGGTTTTTTTCAGAAATTTCTTTTTCGCCCCTCCTTTTTATAATTTTTGCCGTTATTTCTCCCTTGGTTTTTTCTCCCCGCAGTATTTTTTCAAGCGAATCACCCTCCTTTTCTTCCAGCCCGTATTTTTTCATTATTTCAGTAATAAGAAAAGCGTTGTTTTCTGGGAAAATAAACCTTTCTTTTTCTGATTTATCCGTATTCATATTATTGGAAGTTTGCATCTTTTGTTAGCGCTACTACCAAACCGTTGAATTTGTCTAATTTATCCTGTGCCCTTCTATTTTCGGGGGAGCCGGTTGGGGTCATAAGGACCTCGTCTCTCAGGGCCTGCCTCTTTGTGTTCAATGCTGCCAAGTCAGACTTTATTTTTCTCATAGCCTCAACCTTATCCCTACTTCCCTTTTCTCCCATAACCTCTAATTGCTTCAAGCTCATTTCAGCAAAAGTATCTACATTTAATGCTTCTGCATGGACATTCTCAACAAACTTAGCGGGCGCTTGTTTACTAATAACCTCACCCATTTTGTTTCCTGCCCAATCAGGCCTGCTATTATAGAGAGCTTTTGTGTTAAGCCCGTAAAGATCCTTATACCTTTCTATCTTGGACAAGTGCTCATTTTTTACCTTCCCCTGTTCGATTAATATGTCAAGAGCCGCAGCCGCCTCTCTCTGTTGCTCCTCGCTAATTTCTTCAAACGGGGCGCTTACTATCTTATTCAGGCTTTCCTCGGACATGCCGCTAAGTTCTTTTTTGCGTTCAGCCATCTCTCCCTTAACTCCTTTTTCATATGATCCAATCTTTGATATTCCTACTCTTTCTAATCCTTGCCTGTACCACTTTCTTCCTTTTTCTCTTCCTTCTGCGGTAACCACCCCCTGAACAGCTCCAGTAAGCCCCCCTCCTTTTTGTGCCCCAACTATAGCTGCTCCAACGATACCTCCTACTGTGCCGGCGGTAACAGAAGCAGCTGTTTTTAATCCGGGCGGTATGTGTGGAGTGATTGTTTTTTTAGCTCCAGCTACAGCTCCGGAAGTTTCCTCCATAATAGAATTAAGCCCAACGATCATTAAAGCCATAGGGAACATATAAAGGAATAACTGCTGGAAAATACCCAAAATACCACTAGGGGCAGACATCCTGAACTCACCACTTCCTATCAGTATGGTCATATTGTTGGCTAAAGACAGGAAAAAGGCTGCATAGATACCTATGACCGACCAGTGGATAAACTGTTTCCACCACTCGTCCCAATAAAAGAAGCTGGGGAAGAAATCCCTGGCCCAGCCTGTTGGGAAAACCCTGCTGACAAAAGCCAAAGGAGAGAATATCACCAGTACCCAGATGAAGATGTACCTGAAAAGGAACAAAAGGAAATAGACAAAACAGATTATTGAAAAAGCAATGGAAAAAACAAAATATATGATCAGCCTGGCCAGGGCATCATAGGGATTATTCTGGTTTATGGCCTGAATTCCGGCAGTGATCGAATTGGCCATTCCGGGGTCAAGGCTGCCCCCTCTTAAGAGGTAGTTCATCAACAGGTTAGTGAAGTCAACGATCAGCCCGCAGATTACAGGCGTAAAGTTTATTAAAATGGCAATACCTATCAGTCTGGGCAGTGTTCTTTTAGCCTGATATTCCTCTATACCCATTATCATGCCCAGGCCTATTACAACCAATGAAAGCACCAAAAAGATATTGGCTATGTCCCTGATTATGGGCCAGCCATAGTTAATTATGGGATTATCTGTGCCGGTCATGCTCATACCTATAAAATCAGAACTTATCACCCAGCTTAAAGCCCCCTGTCCTATCCCCATAATCCAGGCTGAAAGAGCGGTAAATACCCCGTTTATAAAAAATATAAGGCCTCTGACAAAGTTGCCGACAGTATTGTCTCTAATCCAGCCGAATATGTCTGGAATGCTGAATGTAGCAGCAGCATCTGCCTTTGGAGCAAAAGCTGCGAAAAGAACAATTAAAGACAATAAAACTATCAAAGTTTTGTTTTTCATATTTTTGCGGTTTTTGCCATGCATTATTTAATTATAGTGCTATAATTAAAACAATACAACACAATCAAGACTATGATGTTCTCCATGTTCTTCAGAGCCCCAAAATTCTCTCCGGCCAGCATTATGCTTTTGATAGCCATACTTCTGGATGTTATTCCCTGGATTCTTTTGATTTGCGGCGTAGACGATCTGGGGATTTTAGAGCTTATAGCTACCCTTACCATTACTCCCTGGCTGATTCTTAACACTGGAAAATTGGCTAAGGTGCCGACAAAAGCAGACTTCATTAAAAAGATAATGACTGACAAAAAATGGAGGTTTATCGTTACCTATATAGGAGAGCTGGTTCCCATCATTGACCTTTTGCCCTGGTACACCTGGATAGTATATTATCAGCTGATAGCCATGGAGGATGCGGCAAAAATAAGACAACAAAATGCCCAAGCAGAGTAAATTAATCGTTCTGGCTGTTTTTTTTCTTCTGAGCGCCTCTTTTGTTTTGGCGCTGGAGAATCAATACCCCCAAATACAGCAGGCCGGAGGGAAAGACATTTCCGCCAATGCGGAATTCCTGAATTTTGTGGCCTACTTTTTCTATTTCGCTATAGGCATAGGGGTGGCTGCTGTTTTCGCGATAGCGATTTGGTCCGGATTCAGGTATCTGCCGTCAAGAGATGATCCGGCCATAATAGCTGATATCCAAGAAAAGCTGCGCAGGGCCTTTCTGGGGTTATTAGTCTTGGTTTCCACCTACATGATTTTACACACTATTAATCCTCAGCTGGTGGAGATCAATATCCCCCCTCTTTCAACTGGTGGCTCAAGTCCTCAGCAGGGCGGAGAAGTGGCTGTTCCTGAGGGATTGACCATGCAGGAGATACCCTTGGGCACCATTGTAGAATCATTATTAACAGGCAATGCAGCCACTAGCACAGGATCTATACCTAGGTGCTATGAATACGATTCCGAGGGTAATACAAAAGACCAGAACAAGGACGGCAAAATAGATGAACAAGACCTGAAAGGATATAACAGGTTCTATTGCGTCAGATTAATTAATGAGGCCTTTCAAATAAAGCTTGAAAAAGCCAGGCAGTTAGTAGAGCTTCTGAAAAGCGGTATTCAATCCTGTTCTTGCTACAGATGTCAGATTATTGAGTCCCAGCAGTGTGAGATTTATGATGCTGGGAAATGCACTGCCTGCAGGGGGAGCTGTGTTTGCTGCGGCAATTCGAGAGGCAAAGACAAACTTTGTGAAGGAACGGATCCATGTCCGCAAAGACAAAACATAGATTGCACCAGGCAAAAAATCCAACAATTACTGGACGGGACAAGACAGAAGGATGGCAAGGATAGTACTGACCAGTGTTACGATCCTGGTCAGGATCCGAAGGCAACCCAGACATTCCTAACCTTAGAAGAAGCATCTTTTAGGATGAGCGAATTCTACCAGGCCTTTCTGGGGGACCTTAATGGCTTGAAAGAGGCTGAAATAAAGATGATATCTACTGATACTGATGGCAAGATCACTTTATCAGAATACCTTTATTTAACACAAAAGCATCCCCTGGTTGGAAAAACAAACTTTAAGGATTATAATTCTACCATATATTGCGCCCAATTTAGCTGCTCTTTAGACCCCGAAACCAAAAGGATGTGTCAGAGGAAAGAAAATGAGGTCAAAAAACCAGGAAGCGATATCGTTGAAAAGCAAAAAACCGACGAAGAATGGTATTTAAAAAACGGAGACCAGACCACTTTCTATTACAATGACCAGTATAAAAAGGATTTAGTTTCCTTGGGAGAGCCGACTAAATATACCATGGATATAAATGAGGAAAAGATTGATGAAAACACTAAAATACAGAAAGCCCTTATTCCTATCGGGGAAATGGTTGATGAGGCAAAGGCTTTCGGAGAGCAGGTTGCTTTCCTTTTTAATATAGCAACAGAACATATGGGCAAGGTTAAATCCACTATAGAAGTAATCAAAAATCTTCCCGAGGGGTGTGGTTGTACTAACTGTAGCAAGGGTTCCCCCTGCTCTTATCCCGTTCGTTGTTCTGGAGATAACGACTGCTCTGATCCATTTTGCGTCCCCTGTTCTCTGCCGACCACATGCTCTCCACCCAAAGATTATAAGGCACAAGGCTGGAGGGTGGACACTGCTTGTGGGGGCTGGTATTGGGAATATCCATATAAGCCCGGCTATTATGTCTGCCCGATAGATGATTTTAAAAGAGAGGCAGCCTTACTCGAGGATCTAGGAGAGGGCTACGACGACCAGATTTATACTATAACCAAAAATCAGAGGGAGCAGGAGAAAAAAGCAGGAAGCGTGGCTGCTTCCATTAAAATGCAAATCAAAAAAGGTAAGGAAGATGTCCAGATTACAGTGCCATACAACCAGATATTTGAAATATTTCTCAAAAAAGCAGCTGATTTGATGACTGGAGAGAATTTAAAACCAGGGGATCCTGATAAATGCCCCATTCTGGATAAATTAACTCTTTCCAGAAAGAAAGTAGAGGAGTGCTACACGGGATTCGGCGCACCCACCCAGGTAGGAGCCGTAGTCCAGAAGGTTATGGGCTGCAGGAACGGTTGGGATCTGGTGCGTACTGCGAAGATAACAATTACCCCGGGATTTCCGGTTCCCCAGCAGGGCCTAACCTACATCAATTGCTATCCTTTCAACGGGTCTTTTCTTACTGATGCCCAGAAAAACCTTTGTCTGGCCAATAAAGACAGTATTCATTGTACTAACAGGAACCTGGGAGTCAAAGAGCTTGAGAACTGCCTTAAGAACAATCCTGGCTGCCAGGAATTAACAGGCGCATACCTGGATAACTACTATTGCATCCAGGGTACCTATTAAAAGGTAAAATAAGGTATAATA
>Ga0233423_10000100_pt1 | contig 50436 bp, 51 predicted proteins | sample Watercolumn_Mata_FD_180713 | JGI IMG/M metagenome (GOLD analysis project Ga0233423, IMG submission 180713) | Freshwater microbial communities from Lake Matano, South Sulawesi, Indonesia - Watercolumn_Matano_2014_112_MG | ecosystem: Environmental > Aquatic > Freshwater > Lake | place: Indonesia... | reverse complement strand
ACTCCTGTTGTCTTTGAATCATTTGTCTCAAGATTGACTTCTATTCTGCCGATTTTGCCTTTTTTCTGCAATTCTCTTAACTCAAGGTCTTCTCCAAGAAGGCCTTCTGTCTGCCCAAAGATAGCTCCGATCATATCTGGCTTCTCTACAACTCCTTCTGTCTCAAACTTAACTTTGATAATATATTTTATCGAAGGTGGACTTACTTTTCCCATGTTTCTCCTATGTTTATTTAGTTAATTTAATTGTAAATGTATTCTAGAAAAAGAGATTATAATTGCATTTCTTACTATGCTTAACTGAACTAAAAAATTAGTATAATGTTAAGTTAAGTGATTTGTGATGTGTGATAGTGAAATGAATAATCTTCTTCTAGTCACATTTATGATATTATGATTTATATTTTTCAGTATATAAACCTTTAGATTGGGTTTATTGAATTCTCTGGACAAACGCCCATAAGTGTAGATATCTTCCCTGTTTCAGAGGATTTTTCTTGAAGACAAAAAACCAGGGGCATATGATAAAATACCGACGTCTTCTAATACTTATAGAATTAGATGAGAATAGCCTGGACACAGGCTTCTTGACCTGGCCTGTTAGTCACTCGGGCTTTGCCCTTTTCAGTGTCTATAATTGCGCCTTTCACAATAACATTCTTTCTTGCCAAGAACTTATTGCTTGGAACTTCTATGACATTTTTTATTAGAACTATTGAAGATTTCTTTGTTTTTTTATCTAAGAGGTTAGCTTTATTTGTTTTTAACAAGACGGTTCTATAATGGCCGCCCCTTGTTCTTATTACTTTTTTCTTGGTCTCACCGAGGGTAACTTGCCTTGGCTGACCTGGCTTTTCATACAATTTTTTCTTTCGAGATTTCTTATATCTCCCACCAGTTGATTTTTTTCCTGTTTTCATAAAACGTTACAATTAACTTCATTTAAATAGTTTTCGACTACCGAAAAATACGTCTGTAAGTGCTAACTTAGTCTGGTTTTCAAGAATCACGAACTAAAAACGCGATTAGCCTCAATCGCAAACCTCTATACTTGCTGAATAACGTAACTAATTAATGGTAACTAACAAAAGGTTTATAAATCTTGGATAAATATCTATTTTGGAGGAAAAATCCAAAATGAATTTTTATGAAAAAGTCAGCGAATATGCCAGAAAAGCAGTTGTTCCAATTGTTGCTGGTGTTGGTTTAATGACCATTGTTGGTTGTACAAGGCAAGCGGTAAAACCAGGAATAGACCAAAAGGTTTATGGAAATGGAAGTGCAACAATCGAAGTATATAACCAATATATATTCCCTGTAGAATGCGAACCAGCCCCTACTGCAGTAGAAACTGTTTATGTCAAACACTCTGGAAGAATTGAAGTAGATGTTGATGAGTGTAATAGGGGGCATCATAGCAGAGCAGACAAACCTGGCGATGCAAGCGGATTATAATTTTATTTAATTTTAATTTTTTATTAAAATTCTTGTAAAGATTTATAAAGTTCTTGTTACTTGGTAGATTAATTAAATTTATTTACAAAAAAAGATGGCACAAGCAAATCCAAATCCGGGACCTGCACAAAATCCGGCCCCACAACCAGCTACCCCTAAGAAAAAAATTCCTTGGAGGAAGATTGTAACTGCTGCTGCACTTGGAACTACCTTGTTAGTTGGTGGACTTTATCTTGGAAGTAGAGGAAATAAAGGCCCTACATATAACCAGATAAATCATACTGCTGCAGAACAAGTAGAGATTTATGGCGGGAATAATTATGGCCCACAAGATAAAAGAAGAATGACCACAGAAGTAACACAACAAGTCCAAGACACTGTAATGAGATATGAAAAACAACAAGCTAGTGGGCACCACAAAGGACATCATAGCAGAGCAGACAAACCTGGCGATGCAAGCGGATTATAATTTTATTTAATTTTAATTTTTTATTAAAATTCTTGTAAAGATTTATAAAGTTCTTGTTACTTGGTAGATTAATTAAATTTATTTACAAAAAAAGATGGCACAAGCAAATCCAAATCCGGGACCTGCACAAAATCCGGCCCCACAACCAGCTACCCCTAAGAAAAAAATTCCTTGGAGGAAGATTGTAACTGCTGCTGCACTTGGAACTACCTTGTTAGTTGGTGGACTTTATCTTGGAAGTAGAGGAAATAAAGGCCCTACATATAACCAGATAAATCATACTGCTGCAGAACAAGTAGAGATTTATGGCGGGAATAATTATGGCCCACAAGATAAAAGAAGAATGACCACAGAAGTAACACAACAAGTCCAAGACACTGTAATGAGATATGAAAAACAACAAGCTAGTGGGCACCACAAAGGACATCATAGCAGAGCAGACAAACCTGGCGATGCAAGCGGATTATAATTTTATTTAATTTTAATTTTTTATTAAAAAACTAGAAACTTGTTTTTAGTTCTACTAAGGTAACTGGCGAATTAGATTCAAAGAATCTTTGAATTGTTGTGTAACATAAATTCCCTTCTTTTCTTACACTTGCACCTCTTTGTTGTACTGTTCCGTCACCAACACAATCTGATGATGTATAGATTAATGAATCTCCTGCATCAAGATAATTCCTTACTGTTCCAGTATCTTCTGAGATAATTGCAGAATGGATATAATCTGTTCCATCAAAAAAGAAAAGAATCTGACCTTGCTTGTAGGAAATTCCTTTTGCTATTAGTGTTTTCAATGGAATTTTTTCTAAAGCTTGTCCAGAAGCATCTTTGATTATGTTTGAGTTCTCTGTAATTATATCTTCAATTTTGTATTCATACTGCTTCCCATAAATTTGTTTTGCTGAAGCTGAAACCAAACTATAACATTCCATTCCTCTAAATTTTTCAGTCATGTGAATTGTTCCTGCAGAATCAATAAAGACTGCTCTTCCAACAAAAGGAACTGTCTTGAAAGATTCCATTGTTGCAATTAGATTATTTACATTATTTGATTTTCTGCTAATTCTCAGGACTTTAGAATCATCAATCCCAAAGTTATAAGAAGAACTCTCAAGATATCCTTGGGAATCAATTTTTCCTGGTGAAGAATATTTTTGTGTGTCTACTGTTAAGTCTGCTCTGTACCAATAACTTCCTTCTTTGCTCGGAACATTAATACACCAATCATCTGTATTTTGGTTTCTCTCGAGATAAGTCATCTTCGTTCCTGTGATAAGGTTTTCTCCATTATAAGCATTTGAACTTGGAACAATCATGAACCATTGTATTGTTGGTTTTGCATATGTCCATGCTTTTATATTAGAGGCAAGACTTGTGCCAGAATAATACTGACTGTTCATGCTTATTACTACACAGACTTTTGCAGTATCAGAGTAACTTATTGTTTTACTTGTCATTGAGAATGCACCATTGCCTATGCTTGAAGCAAGACTGATTATTGGCGTAGAACCTGAAGGAATGTTTGGAAGTGTTGGTGTTTGACTTGGTGTTGATGATGAAACACATCTCTTATCATTATCTTGCCACATGCAATTTAATGAACAGCCATTTGTTAAACAATCGTCTTTTGTTGTGAAGATATTATCTCTTACACCAACAAAATCGATAAATTCTGTCCATGAAAGCCCACCTAAACCTCGTTGCTGTCCTTCACACTTGTTAGGACAATCTCTGCATTGTTCTCCTGCTTTTGCTCCACTATCCCACCAGCAGCCCTGTTTTTCATTGCATGAACTTTTTACTTTGTATTCATCGCATGTTCCTTGCTTAACAACTACTGTTCCACCTGAACGGCATGCTGGAATTGGTCTGTAAACTGATGTTACCCCCTGAAGCCATGTAACTCCATCAACTTTGCCGGCGCCATTTGCGCAAGTTCTGGATAAATAATCAGGATATCTCAAAGAACTTACAGTAGGATTTTTTCTTGATTCTGAATCATAACCAATTAATCTGAATTTTCCGTCTTCAGCAGGTGTTCCTACAATATTAATATGGTTACAACCACTACTAACATAAAGGATTATATCCCCTGGTCTTAGATTGCTTGGTTCAAAATTATCTTTTGTCATAATTGGTTGGTTTCCTGGAGATTGGATATTCTGTGGGCCCCATCTATCCCATGTCAAACTATTAAGCCCGTATTTTTCTTTAGCAATTCTAAAAACATTCCAAGCATATGAACCACAACAAGGACTTGTTGGAGGACATTCTGTTCCTGTTTGGCCCCATTCATTTTCTTTATCTTTCAAGTATTCTGCTGCTTGCAAGAGTTTTTCAACTTCCTGTACACAGGTCTCAGAATATGTGCTTATTATTTTAGCAGTCATTAAACAACAAACCTCGTTAGGATGATTTTTTTTATCAGAAGCATCTGAGAAAATCTCTGAATTATCAGGGCAAGTTGTGCCTTGTGTCCAAGTTCCTTGTTTATTCTCGCAGATTATTGCCTCGCTAGATATTTTAACATCAGCAAGTGCAAGGAATCTTAGCTTATCTTCAAGCGCTTTTGCTTTAATCCATTCAAGTTGTGCCTTGTCTTTGATATTAAGTGCTTTGTCAATAAATGGCTTGACAGATTCTGCTAATTCATCTAATCTTGTTACTAATGAATGCGTCTTGATTTCCTGTGAAATCAAAGATAATTTTGCAGGATTTTTTATATTTGATTCAATCTCTTTAACGAATCTTCCGAATTCTCCTTCAGGATCATCAGGATTTTTGTTTGGGCCATATAACTCTAATTCAATATCAGAAAGTTTCTTATTCAATTCGTCAATTGCAGCAGTTGTTTTAGAAACAGGATCTACTGCATCAGTCTCAAGAAGATAATCAATTGTTTTTTTCTCAGCATAATCTGCGATATTCTCTCGAATTCCCAAGTCATTAATGCTAGAATTAACTGAGTTCATGTCAAGCCAGCAGCCAACTTTTTCATCGTCGCAGTATCCTATTCTTTCATATCTTGAGGGTTCTGCTGTTCCTCCTGGATCATTTGATGCGCATATTCTTATTATCCCTCTTCTGTAAATTTCTGGGGTCAAGTGCTCTTGAATTTGAGATTGAATGCTTAAAGAAGGTGTTGGCATCAAAGTTGCAGAGCCTGCTTTGCATTCTTGTTCTGTTTTAATGTTCTTCTTTATCTGGTCTTGAAGATATAAGTTCTGCGCTTCTTGGACTGCAAATGATGTTGAGACAGTTGCGAAACCGCAGAACTCTTTTCCATTTACATTGACACAAATTTCAGAATATCCTGGAGGACCTGTGAAATCACTTTTTTCTGAAACACTCTGTCCAACTGCAAGGAAACCAACGCCGTTTCTTACATTAAGTTTTTCAATCTGGTACTCATATTGCTGAGTTGTCTTCTTTTTAAGATAAACATAATAACTTACTGGCGTGTCTTTGCCTGCATAGATGCTGTAGAAAACCCTGTATTGAGATTCTGGATTTGAACCCTGAGAAATTTCGTCAACAGAAGCGTACATTTGATAATATGAATCTGCTTTTGTCAAATCAGTTAAGAAATCTGTTGCTGTTGGGGTTATTATTGAGAAATATCTATCACAGAAAGTTGTTCCATTCTGTTGTGTTGCTCTTTGTTTAAACAAATTAAAAGTATTTGAACCATAATTCTTTGTAAAGTATCCAAATGATTCTTGTGAGTTTTTAATTGCATCTGAGAACAATGAATATTCGCCGCCGCCTTGGTTGGTGACTGCTTCTGTAACTAAAGGAAGGCCTGATTTTATGAAAGGATCGACGTTATTCCATAATAACTGGCATGTGTAGAATGAATGGAACTGGTCGCAGATTCCTGTTGTCTGGCCTGTGTCTAATTGTTTTTGCAAGCAATCCCTGTATTGTCTAAAGATCATATTATTTAGTGAATCTAAACCATTATACAAGCCTGAAACACAAATAGGAAGAACAACTTCTTTGTTTCCTGAGCATAATAATAATGAACCAACTATCCCTGATTGTATGACATTTTCAACAGGCAACCTACCATTGAAGTCGCATCTGCTTGGAGGACAGATCACAGGGTCGCATAAGTTGAATAATAATGAACAATCTTCTGGGCTCATGAAATCCTCGCATTGTGTTGATGGAATAACAACAGGTGATTTTCCTAAGCTTTGTTTTCCGCAAGTTCCTGTGTTTACTGGATTTTCTTTTTTATTGTAACTGTCAATTGCTTTTGGAATACACGCTTCTGCTTTGTCTGAAAGTGCTCTTATTTCAGTTGGAATCTGCATGCCTGTTGTCTTGGAAATCTGGAAACAACAATCATCATCACCTTCTGGTCCTTTGTAATGGTTAAATTCTGGCTTTCCATTTGCTCCAACATTGCAAATCCAATATTCATTGATTGCGCCTGATTCTTTCCATGAAACAAGCTTTCCTTCAGTGCCTGTGTAAGCTTTTGTTGCAAAAAACCATCCTTCGTTCCTTGACAATGGCATGTAAGCTATCATCCCTTCGTAAACTCCCTTGTCCCAGAAAGTTATCTTGAAATCTTCTTTTGCAATTTCATGAGCGCATTTTCCTATGTCCTCGATTACAATCATTGGCAACGCATCTTTTTCTTTTTGTTCAATTACTTCAATAAGCTTGTCTTTGTTTTCTGCTTCTGTGTATCTCAAGAATTTCACTTTAACATTAGGAGTTGTCTGAGTTTGGATTATTTGTATTTTGAAGACTCTTCTGTGTTGATACGAGCCCCCTTGTCCTGGCTCAAGTATTGAGAAATAAGTTTCTCCTGATGTCCTGAATATCTTGAATTTGTAATTTATATACTCTGATTTTAATATTCCCTGAATTTCAGCATCTGTTTCTATGTTATTATTTATGAAAGCTTCTGTAAGAGTCTCAACTGAACTTACTTTCATAATCTTCTGAGATTCTGGCATATAGGTGGGAATATCGATTCCAAGATTCTTGTAGAAGTCATCCTCCATAGTCTGTTTAGCAAGATTATTCAGATTATCAAATTTAGCAAACATCTGCATGTTATTATAGTCTCTAAGAACAGGGCTTATGCCTTGAGATTGATGGTTTATTGCAAGAATAAGATAAAGATTCTTAATATCATCTGAGAAAATCTGGCCTTTGTTTGCAATAGCATCCAAACTGGCAATTACATTGCTAACATTTACTGGGACACTGACAATGCATGTCTTTAATTTAGGTTCTTGAGATAATTTAATTGCATCAATTGCCAATAAAGTTGAAAGAGTTTTTCCATCACAAACAGGAACTGAATATTTTCCTTTGCTATTTTTTATATCCTCAAGTTCAAGTAGCCTTAATTTCTGTTGTGAGGAGAGTTTTATAAGAAGAATTTCAACATCAGAATTTTGAACAAGCGCTTGAGCTTTTGGATCATAGCTAAACAATTTTTTTGTAGCTTCAATGAATTTTTCATCATCAATTTGCTTTGATAATCCAAATAATCCAGAACTTGTAATAACCCCAGGCTCAGATTTTATCTTTTTTATAAATTCGTTTGCTTCTGATGCTAAAGAAGCTACTGATTTTACATCTGTGTTTAAAGCAGTGCTGTTTTTTCTATAGCATTGTGATACTGTAAGGACATTTCCATTCCCGATTGTAGTTCTGTATTCTTCTGATGCGCACTTTTCAGACCATGCTTTCATAACATATCTTCTTGCAAATGATTCACCTGAAGCTCCTTCAATAAGATTCTTCAGCCATAATAATGTGCCACCGCCATAGCATACATTTTTCCAGGTTGTTGTTGTTTTTTCGAGAAAGTCAACATATTTGTTCATTGTCTCTATTGTCTTGTTTAAAGTCAGGATCTTCTCCTGAATTTGTTTTGGAGTTAATTGTATCGCGCGTTTCTCTATTCCTATTACTACTGTAAAATTTGTGGAGGTTGTCCTTTCTTTTTCAAATGGCCATATTGTAATTTTTGCCTCTCTTTTAATTACAGTAGCCACAACATCAACTCTTGTGTTATTTAAGAATTGATAAGAACCTTTTGCAATTGATTTTTGGACAAGACTATTTTGAGACCATGTGAAGACTACTGTGTCAACTACTGTGTCATCTTTTATATCTGTGATTACCCAATCACTAGTAGAATCGCCTTTGATTCTGTCGTCAACAATATAACTTCCTGCTGTATTGTCTACTCTAAGAGAAGCTTGTTTTGAATTATATCCGGGCTTGTCAACTGCAAGCAAAGTTATATAATAAGTGCCTTTGTCTGTGCTTCTGACAGTTGATTTTTCACCCGAGCCATAACTTAAAGAAAATATTTTCATTTTAGCATCTTCAACTTCTGCCTGGACATATTCATCTGAGTTTTCCTGATACTTATCAACTATCTCCTGCAAAAAGTTGATTTGGTCTTCTTCTTTGAACATGTAGGAAGCTAAGTCAGCTGCTGCTCTTAATGCTCTTATCCCATAGTATCCTCCTGAAGGGTTCTCTTGACTTGAGAATTGTGCGGTTATTGAACGATATTGGGAGATTGCTTCCTTATATGCTTGTTCAATTGATGCTGAATAATATGTTTGTTTTGCTCCTTCAACTGTTATAACTTCGAATTTGACACCATTTGAAGGAAGAGGTTTGCCTTTTTCTATTACAATTGGCTTAATTGATTCATGAACTCTTGAATCTTTTTTTAATGCAGCTTCAATGTCATAAGATGAACCTATTGCAGGAGCATTATTCCCTTTTAAGAAATCTTGGAAAGCCTGAATAATCCTGTTTTTTTCCTCTAAACTTAATTGCGATCTTGTTGCAGTTGAAAATAAAATAACTGCATTTGCAAAATCTGTTGTCTTGACTGTTCTTCCTGTTTTTGCTAATTTCCCTATGTGAGCAACATAATAATATTCCTGCTTATTCACTCCATTTACAGTAACATTGATTTCATCACCTACTGTGAATTCTTTTTCATATCCCTGGAGATTTTTTGAATCAGTCACCTTGATATTTGACTTTATTGAATTAAGTTTTAATAAAGCTGAACCAGCTGCTCCTGTTCCAACTGCGCCCATGCAACTTACTGAAACTTCTCCACCGTAAGAATACTGGTCAGAAGTTATTCTATCAACAAAACAGCCTGAATCAGCGACTTCATCTCCCTGAGCGACAATGTAATCATCTCCATTGACTATAAGCCTTGCTTTCAACCCCGGAGTATCTATTTTGTCCAAAGAAACTTTGACTTCTTCCATGCAATAAAATCCTGGAATCTTCATTGAGAAATTATCCCCTTCTCGAATTTCAAAAGTTTTTAGAGGCAGGCTTTTTGCATTTGTGTATAGGGAAATTTTTGCATCCTGGTCTTTTATTTCCTGAAGCCTTAAGTAGCCCCGGCCTTGCCAGAAACTGTATTTCTTGTACTTATCAAGCCATTCTTGCTGTGAAAGAATAGGAAGTACAAATTGCTGTGTGTTTATTCCATAAGTTTTTGCAACATCATAAGTTATGTTGACTGCAATATTTGCTGAAACATTTTTTGGCATCTTTGATTCTATTGGTTGTTGTTTCAACGAAACTATCAAGTATCCGAGATTGTTCATTGTAGGGCTTCCTTGTGAAACTTTAGTTACTGGGTCTGAAAATTGATAATATCCTAATGCTGACCTTGCTGGATAGAAATTTATCCATGCAATTTGTGAAGATTGTTTCTCAACAATTGGCTTTACGCTCTTGATGTAAGGAACTTCAATAAAAGGATTTATCTTTATTCCAGTTAATTTGCATAGAACAGGAACATTTTGTTCTTCTAATAAATCTGAAGTAACTGGGCTTGGCTGGCAAGCTTCAGGGCTTAATTCAACAAGAAAATCCATGCTTTCGGTTTTGTTGCAGAATTCATTTGTCCAGGTCATGAAATTTGAAGGGTCATTCATAGAAGGATAAAAATAATATTCAGAGGTTGTTGGTTGAATGCTTGTCTGAAGCCCTGAAGTATCAACATTTGACTGCAATCCTGTAACTCCAGTAGTTGTTACAAGCTCTTCTGATAAAACAGAAGATAGAGAAATTGTAAAAATAATCAGGAGCAATGCATATGCTATTTTATTATTGTTTTTCATTTTTTATTTGTAAGGTATAATGGAGTTTATTGATAATTTGTTTTTAAGGTCTTTATTGTCTTAATCTTAGTTTCATTATTTTTGAAATTTTTTATTGTTGTTTTTCATTTTATTCTAAAGTGATATCAAGCGATGACATACTAATTAAATCCATTATATCTAAAACATCATCTGTTGTTTTAGGAGCATCAAATTTCTGTGCCTGAATATTTATTGTGTTTTTTGAAGCAAGTTCTCCTAAAGTTACAGAAAATTCTGAATTCCCACCGCCAATCGGAACATTAGTTAATTGTGAAGAGGGGAGCGTCAGGTTATAACACTGTTCTGTTGTTGCACCCATCATCCCAGGAATTCCAGAAACAGGAACAGAAACACATTTCTCAGTTTCTTGTGCTCCTAAAGATAAACTCGAGGTCTTGAACATCTGAACATTGATATTGTAATCTCCTTCAGGAATTTCAATTGATTTTTGCTGAGGATATGTGATTGTTGATGAATAATCAGTTGAGTTAAAGTAAATTATCGCATTTTCTGAAGATTCTGCATTCAACTTAATTGAGAGATTATATAATTTCTCAAGATTAATAGTTGAGGTAAATGGCTGGTTTGTGGATGCAAGCACTTCTGTTTCCTTGTAGCCATCTGCTTTTGCTGTTATATATCCATTCACACATTTCGGGAATTTTGCAGTAAGTCTTGCTTCATTACCAGAAACATTAGTTGAGCCGATGTTGCATGTTTGTTTAAGGCACCTGTAAGAGATTTCAGATGAAATAGGCTTGTTGTCTGAAGTTGTGAAAACTGTTCCTAATTGGCCTGGTGTGGAACAAAGGTCAAATTCAGATAAAGCTGTGTCATTAGAAGTGTTTCTTGCAGACATTTTTTCAATGACTACTAATACAGGGAATTGGAAAATTTCTGTTCCAGATGAAACTTGTATTAGAACAGGGAAGTATGCGTCATAAACAAAATGATAAGGAATAATACAGAATCCTAAAGAGCCTAGGCTTTCCTGTGTACCTATAGGATCAGCTCTGATATAATCTCCTTGATTTGGAAAAACATCTATCTTTGTTGGGAAACTCTTCAGATAAAGGAAATTAACTTGTTTGGATATAGGAGAATTTATTATAAAATATCTGTTCTCTCTGTATCTGAGCCTGTAATCAGAACCAGAGACTTTCAATTCTTGGATATTTTCCTGTAATGCAAGCTTCAAATTGTTTTTAATCTCAAAAGTCTGCCAGAATTTAGGGACACAGCTTAGTTCAATTCCCTCAACAGGAGCATAATTATTTATTATATCCAGAGCATATTTTTCTAGAATTTTATTATTGTTCTCTTGAGTGAACAATGTTGTTGAATCTTTGTGCAATGAACCAAAAGCTGTTTTTGTGTTTATCTTATGTTCTGTTGTCCTGAAGTCAACATCATCGCCTTTTATTGTCAAAGGCATTGCAATTGAGGATTCAATATAATCTGAATTTATTTTTATAGAGATACTCTCAATGTCTCCATAAGTTATGTTAAGATTTTTGAATTGGTCAAGTTTCTCAAAATTAGTGCAGTCTTTGATATAAGGAACAAGATATTCTGAAAATTGCTTTTCAATATCCCCTATTCCTGGATTCTGAGTCTTCTGGATTCCGTTCCCAGAAACATAAGCCCAATAAGGGATATCTAAAGATAAGAAATTAAGATAACTTGAAAATGGAAAGACTTCAGAACCTTGATCAAAAGCAGGAAGTTTAAGATAGCCCCCTTGAAGCTCTGCTGTTGCAACAGCTTGTTTTATTTGTTCACTGACACATGCTTTGAAATATTTCTCAACTTGATTTTCTTTTGGAAGAATCGATGTCTTTGTGACAATAAAATAAGTGGAAATCGCAAGAGCAACTACAATAATTGCTAAGATAACAAACAAAGTTACTTGACCCCTTTTTTCTTTGGATTTAAACATTTTTCCTTCTAGACAAAAGCTTGATTTACCGTCTTTTTTTCAATAGAAAAATTAAGAAAAATTAGTATATAAAACTTATTATTCTCATCGAGACATTCATAAGTTTTAGGGGATAATGATGCAATAACCAAACTTGTGAAGGCACATCTGTAAGTGCTGTTATTATCTTGTCTTTTTTCTTTCTTTATTTGTGAAACCTGGAAAAAACAAAAACCTCCATTAACAACGTATAAACTTTTGTTCTCAAATCAAATGATAAGTAGAATAATGGGCCCACTCGGGATTGAACCGAGGATCTACTCCACGTCAAAGAGTCGTCGTAACCACTGGACCATGGGCCCTCAAAATAGACTGGAATTTGGGATTTAAAAAGTTAATTAGAACTAATAAAATAGAAAATTCTAGGACTCTAAATGATCTGCTTTATATGCTACAAGGTGTGACAAAGAGCCTCTTTCCATTGCCTTTAAGGGCAAAGATCCGCCAATCTCTAATATTTCTTCTGAAGAGAGTTCACTAAAGCATCTTGTATCAGAATCACAGACCATATAAAATTCATATGCCCCAAAAGATTCTCTTTGATGGAATCTGACTGATTGTGCTTCAGGGAATAAACTTGCCAAATAATGTGTTACAGGAGTTTCTTCATGTGAACAAGGGCATAATTCTTCAGGGCTTAGCTCCCTTAGACTTTTGTCTAAGAGAATAACTCTATTTCCAGAAATGTAATGATGAAACTTCTCTTCTATTTTTTTAGCTCCAAGAACTGGAGGGATGTTAAAAGTATTGAAAAGGACTTCTATTGGATCTTGGTTAGAACCTGGTTCTTGAACAGGGTCGTAACAATCAGCACAAGAACATCCATTATAAAATCTGCTTGCTTCTTCTCCTATTACCCGAGATATCAGACCATTTTTGTTATGATGTGAGGCATCTTTTCCACTGTTTGACATTTTTTCATCCGAATATGAGGCCAATACCTGCAGAGGCATTTGACTCCATGTCACTGATTTTCTTAATAATATCTTCTGATTCTTTGGTATTTAAAACTTTTGCACCTGCTTCTAAAATAAATTTTTCGTTGCTTTTGAAAAAATCTTCATCAGCTGAAATCTGCAAAAAGAATGCTTTTTTTTCTATTCCTAATGCTTTTGCTTCTCTGAGAATATAACCCTGTTTTTTAAATTCATTAACTTTCCAGGATTTTGCTTTTTCTTTTCCTCCTTTACCAGGTTCCTTCTCAAGCTCTACATTTAATTCGCCTTCAGCTTGGTCAGGTGCTTCTAAAACATTCTTGACAGAATCTATTTTGTCAGCTGAAATCTCATATATCTTTATCATGAAATGGTTAAGAAATCATCTCTTTTAAAATTTATGGTGATTACGTCTGTATGTGTAAAACTTATGTTGTTTTGGGATAATAACATAAAGGGTATAGTTCTAAAGTTATACATGTAGATGTGCGTAGCACAAGTTTCTAAATCTGCGCTTCGCTTTTCCTAAGAAAACCCAACTTCAAAACAAAACTGTTGAAAAAAATACACATATAGATACTTTTATTCAACAAGAACTAACTTCTTTATCTCTTCAATGTATTTTTCAGTTTCTTTTTCTCCTATTTCAATTGCTTCTTTTGCTTTGTGAAAATCGAGTGTGTCCATATTTACCTCAAGCCTTATAACCACAAGGTTTTTCTTGTATTTCTTCAAAGAAGCTTCTATAATCTCGTTCTGGAATATTGTTAAAGACCTTTCAGCTATGCCCAAGAAATTATATTTCTCTTTTTTTGGCATGTCCTTAAGGTTTCTTTCAATTGCAACTGCAATGACTTTGTGAGCTTGTTGAAAACCCTCGTGTATTGCCAAGGGATTATTCAGACCTCCATCAACCAATAACATGCCGTCTTTTTTAACTGGCGGAAGCAATAAAGGGATTGTACTGCTTGCCATTATAGCTTGGGCCAAATCTCCCTTGTCCATGCATTGTTCTTTTCCTGATAATATGTCTACAGATGTTGAGAAAAATTTCTTGTCAAGTTCTTCGATTTTCTTCTCACCAATAATCTTTTTTATTTCCTTTTCAAATCTGTCTGGATTTATCAAACCACCTTCGCGAGGACGGAAGGCTGCTATTCTTCTTATGTCTTTTTGAGTTTTGCTTAACAGCATTTTTTCAAACTCGCCTAGTTTGCCTGCTGCATACATTCCTCCGACCAGGGCTCCTGCTGATGTCCCTATAATCAGGTTTGGTTCAAGATTATTTTTTTGAAGTGCTTTTAGAACACCGATATGGGCCATGCCTCTTGCTCCACCGCCTGAAAGAACAAGAGCAAGATTAACTTTTTCTTTTTTCTTTGATTTCCTTTTTTCCTCTTTTTTTTGTTCTGCCATAACACTGTTAGAAAAAAAGAGTATTTAATAGTTTTGGAAAAAAGGTCGAAAGCCTCTAGCAGGATTTGAACCTGCGACCCTCTGTTGCCATGAAACGATTTTCCTGGACAAACCGAGGAAACCTCGCTTTTACAAAACAGATGCTCTAACCACTGAGCTATAGAGGCGCAATATAACGAGAAAATGTGCATTTAAAAAATTAGTGGTTCAAGCATTAAAGAAACATATAAACCAGAACAATAATCCTTTTAAAGAATAATAGATGTTAATATGAATATTCCTTCAAAAGGCAAGTTATATGCTCCTAGTGTGAGGCTTTTAGCTATGATTGATAGACAAAGGGCGTTTATAAGATCTCTTTCCCATAGAAACTACACTATCTTACAAAGAGAAAACAATTATCCTGAGCAAATGATATTTAACATTGACAGAAAAAGATGATTTTCTGGGTCGATTTAAGAATTTACTTCTTTGGCTTTACAAGCTCAACTACTCGCAATTCAGAAACAGCTAATGGATAGATTTTCTTCAAGAACTTTGAAAGGTCTTTTTGTATTGTTCCATTAATTGAATATTGGAAGAATTCTGATTTTGTCAATGACTCCGCTGTGTTTGTCAAGAATTCTTTTGCTTTATTCCTTAATTCAGTCCTGACACTTCTATGAACTTGCTTTCTTGTTATCAAGAAAGGCTTTATCTTCAAGTTCGTGTCTTTGCATTTTGCAACAAATGAATCTTCGATTATGCTTATGTTATGGCCTATCATCTTCCTTATGAATGATGGATAGATTAAAAAAGAAACCATTTCACCTTCAAGTTCCTTGTCTTTCAGATGAACCATGAATTTTGCCTCGCAGTTCTTTCCTTTCAATATCTTTGTCAAATCAAATCTTATTGCTCTGCCATTCAATGATTCTGCAGTGTAAGCCAATAGTGGAATGCTTGAATTTAATACCTCTAGCTTTACATCAAAATATTTTTTCTTTAATACCATTTTTTATGTTGTTTCTGTATTATAAGTTATACCTATAAGATTTAAATCTTGCAGCAGTGCATGAAGCTCAACGTTGTGCTGCGCAATTAATCTTAACACTTACAGATTTACTTCCCCTCCTTAATTTGGAATTTAGATGTTCTTCTGCCATATTTCTGAAGGCTTGTCTTATTGCATGTCAAACATTTGAATGTGAGATTTGTCTTTTTAGTGCTTTTTGTTTTTCTTTTCCATTTTGAGATTGCTGGTTTGCCCCATCTGCCAAGGTTTCCATAGCCTCTGGCTCTTCCTCTTAATTTGGCTCTTTCTTTTGAACCTTTTTTCATCGCACTTCTCTTATGACCAGAACTTGCGATTATAACCTTATGACTAGTATGTTTCTTGCAATGCCTGCAATATCTCTTTACTTCTTTAGGTAGTTTCATTTTCTATAATTAATCTTTGTTTTTAGAGGCTTTTAAATCTTATTGTTAATGTATTTTATGCAAAAGAAAGGTGTTGATAGTTGTTAGGACAGTTTTGTCTCAGTTCAACTCTGTTTCAAGATCTCAAAAGAAAATAGGGATAGGCTTTAACTTATAAACATAGTTAAAATCATTCAACATCAATCTCAACTGCTTTTTTGTCTGACAGTATAATAGAAGCGATTTCTTTAGGCAAGTTAGCTACATCACCTGCCTTGAATGGACCTATTTCTAAACCATCTGGAAGCAAGAAAGCAGGGACTTCCTGTTTGAATCTCAAAAACAGGTTCTTCAAATCCTTTTCTTTCTCAACTTTGCCTTCAAAATACTGAAGAAGATACTTCTGATTTTCCTCCAATTGCTTTACTGTCTGCTCAAATAATAATTTTTCATGTTCAAGAAGGTTTTCGGTGTCTCGTTTGCTTACACCTGTGATTGCTGCTGTGAAGCTTAAGTTCAAAACTTTCTTGTTTCTTATTGAAAAAATCTCTTTTATCAATGAAATTGTGTTGTCAAGCTGTTTTCTTGTGACTTTTAATGTATCTGAGAACAAGCTTGTGTCTTGTTTGTTAAGAATTTGTTTTTTATCTTCCAAATATATGGCTAACTCTCTAAGAAAGTTCTCTGGAAGATCCTGCAATGGTTCATTGTACTTCTCTTTCCTTAAAATATCATAAATTTCCTGATACGTAATCATTTTTCGCTTCTTTTTGTATTTTGAGCGCCCCTAGTGATCTTTGTAAGAATGTCGAATTTAAAAAGATATATGTTATTTAATCACACTTTCACAGAATACTCAAAGTAATCATCAAAAGGATTCTCCAACTTCATCATCTCTTGGATAGAAAATTTTTCAAAATATCTCCTGAAAGGACGCATTGAATTTCCATGAGCAGAGATTGCGACACTGATTTTTTCTCTTTTCATGAATTTGAGAAGGTCTTTTATGAATGAATTAACTCGTTTTTCCACCATCTTTACTGATTCTCCGCCTGGTGGAGGAACAGTGTAAGAACGATGCACAATCTTGAATTCAGCTTCTCCTACTTTTTTGATAAATTCTTCTTTTTCTTTTCCGTAAAGATGATCTATCTTATGCCAATGCAAAAGAGTTTTGTAATCATCTGTTCCTTCTTGTTTGATAAAATCCTTGTGAGAATGTCCTTGAAGTTTTCCATAACTTCTTTCAATCATCCTGTCATCTTCAATAACTATTTTGCATTCTGGATGAAATTTTAGAACTTCATTTAGAGTGTCTTTTGACCTTGAAAGACGAGTCTGAAAAGCAACATGAATCTTTTTATTTCTCAATTTCCTTGCAATAGTCTTAGCTTGTTTTTTTCCTAAACTTGTCAATTTAGCATCTTTCCAGCCAGTGAAAATGTGTTTTTTGTTATAATTGGTTTGTCCGTGTCTGAACAAGTAAATTTTGCAAATCATTTTTATTTTAATAAATTTAAGTTTATAATAATTAAGTATGTAAGTGTTGATTGATTAAATTCTTGCAGCAGTGCCGAAGCACAACGTTGTGCTGCGCAATTAGTTTTAACTATTACCTCCTTTGATTTCATTACAGAGAGGAGAAGGTTTATTAATCTTATCTCGCTTGAAGTCTTAATTGAAAATGTTTGGATTTTTAAAGAAAAAATTGAATGATTTGCTTAAGAAATCAGAAGAAGTAGTTGAAAAACCTATTGAAAAAACTGAAGTTAAAGAAAAAATAATTATAAAAGAGGAAAAGAAAGAAGAAAAGACTCCTGAAAGTGTTGACGAATCAATTAAAGAGTATCATTCAGAGGAAAAGAAGGAAGAAAGAGAAGAAAAATTAAAGAAAATTGATGAGGAAGAAAAGGCGCAAGTGAGCAAAGAGAAAAAACAAGGGTTTTTCTCAAAACTCGCGAAAGGATTCACTTCAATGAAATTGACTGAAGAATCTTATGATGATTTCTTCAATGAACTAGAATTGATTTTAATTGAGAATAATGTTGCAATGGAAGCAATTGATTCTTCAAGGAAAAAATTAAAGGAGAAATTGATTGGAAAAGAAGTTAAGAAAAAGGAAGTTGAGCATATTATCAAAGAGAGTTTGAAAGAAAGCATATCTGAATTGTTGATAGAACCTTTTGATTTAATCAAAAAAATTGAGGAATATAAAAAGAATCAGGAAAAAAGTTCAGAAAAAGAAAAACAGCCTTATGTTATTGTGTTTTTTGGAATAAATGGATCTGGAAAAACTACGACAATAGCAAGATTAGCTTTTATGCTGAAAAAGAAATTTTCAGTTATCTTAGCTGCAAGCGACACTTTCAGAGCAGCTTCAATAGAACAGCTTGAGATGCATGCTAAAAAACTTGAGTTAGAGATTGTAAAGTCAAAATATGGTGCAGACCCTGCTTCTGTTGCATTTGATGCTATAGCGCATGCAAAAGCTAATGACATTGATGTTGTTCTAATAGATACTGCAGGAAGAATGCATAACAAAGCTGACTTGCTCAGAGAAATGGAAAAAATTGTCAGAGTTTCAAAACCTGATTTGAAGATATTTGTTGCTGAAAGCACTACTGGAAACGACGCTGTTGAGCAAGCAAAATCATTTAATGAATCAATAGGAATAGACGCTTTAATTCTGACAAAAGCAGATGTTGATGAACGCGGTGGAGCAATGATATCAGCAAGTTTTGTGACTGGAAAACCTATTCTTTTTCTTGGAGTCGGGCAAGAATACAAGGACCTTGAGATTTTCAACAAAAAGAAGATCCTTGACAAGCTTTTCGGATGATTGTTCTTTTTGCAACAATCTTTAAATATCTCCTATGACTCTCAAATTATGAAAAAAAGCATACTAGCTTTTTTGTTTGGAATTCTTATTGAAACTTCTTGTTATAATGAAAAAATAGATCTAAAAAAAGATTATGTCTTTGTCAAAACCAGAGAGACTTCTTCTGTTTACAATATAAAATTTTATGCTTATTATGTTGGAGAAAGCCTGATTGATTATAAAATTATCCCTTCTCCAATGTTTCTTGATTCTAATATGAAAAGAATATCTCTAGGAAAAGTTTATGACATCTTTCCGCCAGACAGTTCTATAAAAGGAAAATTAGTTGAAACACATAGGGGTTTGGGATTAGAGCAAAACTGGGGCATAATCGAGTTTTATCAGTATGGTAAACCAAATGATGTTCATTTCTAAATCTTTATAAAACCCAAGCAATTGAGAAAAACATGCTAGATAAACTTGGAACAAGCTTGAAAAATGCAATGTCAAAAATAGCAGGAGCTATTTTCCTTGACAAGAAGCTCATTGATGAAATCTGCCTTGATTTGAAAAGAAGCTTGCTTGAAGCTGATGTTGACATTAAAATTGCAGATGACTTGATTGAAAAAATCAAGAAAAAAGCAAATGAGAACATCAAGGGCTTGGAGAAGAAAGAGCAGCTTGTGAAGCTTATTCATGATGAACTAGTTTCAATACTCGGGGAAGAAAGTTTTGAAATCAAAATTGACAAAAAAGCAAGACCTTTCAAGATAATGTTACTAGGGCTTTACGGAGCTGGAAAGACAACCCAGGCAGCTAAACTTGCTTTTTATTATTCTAAACGAGGATTCAAGACTTGCTTGTTAGGATTAGATGTTCACAGGCCAGCTGCTCCTGAACAACTTGAACAAATGGCTGCAAAAGCAAATGTTCAGGCATTTGTTGATAAGGAAGAGAAAAATCCCATGGCAATTTATGAAAAATACAAAGAAAAAATAAAAAAATTCGACTTGTGCATCATAGATACTGCTGGAAGAGATGTTCTTTCAAATGATTTGATTGAGGAAATCAAAATTGTTTATGATGAAATCAAGCCTAATGAAGTTTTTTTAGTTGTTCCTGCTGATATTGGCAAAGCAGCTAAAGAACAGGCAATTGGCTTTAAGAATGCCTGCAAAGTAACTGGGGTTATCCTTACAAGAATTGATGGAACAGCAAAAGGTGGAGGTGCTTTAATCTCATGCAATGAAACTAATTCACATGTTTATTTTATTGGAACAGGCGAGAAATTAGGAGATTTAGAAAGTTTTGACCCAAGCGGTTTTGTCTCAAGATTATTAGGCATGGGAGATTTGAAAGCTCTTCTTGAAAAAACCAAGAATGTGATTGATGAAAAAGAGCAGGAGAAATTCCAATCAAGACTTCAAGAAGGAAAATTTTCTTTAGATGATTTTACAGAGCAAATAAAGAACCTGCAGAAAATGGGTCCATTAGATAAAATGGCTGAATTAATCCCAGGATTAGGAAATTTAGGCGGAAGCATGGGGAAGAAACTTCCTGATATGTTCAATGTTCAGGAAAGCAAGATGAAAAAATGGCGCTTTGCAATTGATTCCATGACTCCAAAAGAAAAAGACAATCCTGATTTATTAGATTCATCAAGAATCTCAAGAATTTCCAAGGGCTCGAATGTCTCTGCAAATGAAATTCGCGAGTTAATCAAGCAGTACAAATTAATCAAAGAATTTGCAGTTGGTTCCACAAGTATGGCTGGAATGGGCATGGACGGCAAGATGGACCAAAAAACAATGCAGAAGTTAGCAAAGAAGTTCGGAAGAAAAATCAGGCTTTAGAAATTTCTGCTTCTAATTAATTTAGAAACTTCTTCATATGCTTGTCTAGGATCTTTTAAAGTTATGGGAAGAATATTTCCTCCATATTGCCCAATTCTTAAATTACCTTTCTTTTCAGGAGGAATCCCCAATGCGTCTGAAACTTTAAGAAGATAATCCATATCCTTTAACTCTCGCTCAAGATAAAACTCTGATTGGCTAATCCTCTCTGCTGAATGTATTGTGAACAAATAAGGCCCATACTCTTTTTTGAATATATAAAAACTAAGTGCTTTTGTTAAAAGCCCCATAAATTGCCCAGAGATTCGTCTTTTGAATTCTTCTTTATAATCTTTTGGGGTTTTCTCAACCAAACCTACTTCATATAAACCCGTTACAAAACTAGGATTATAATCTCCTGGGGAAGTGTTGTTAAATACCTGTATTTTTTCTCCTCCAACACGAATTTCTGGTTCACCCAAATGTGAAAAATATTCTGCAACAGCATCCAAGCCTAAAACAACAACAATGCTTGACTTAAAATCAGATGAAAAATCTTTTCTGTCTGCCATGACATTGAGATAATTCAAATCAAGGTCTCCACTTGTTCCATCTACAAATTTATCTAGAGAAAGTTTGTATCCTATATATTGTTCTTTCCATATTTCGCTTTGAAAGACATTATCTGAACAAACAAATCTTCCAGGGAAAACATAACTGCTGTTAATTTTTTCCAGAGGCCCTCCTGATAAAACTCCTAAAGATATCTTCCTAGAGGTTTTGGTATCAAATATACTTTTAACCTTTTTATCGGGACTTGCCATGCCACTAGAGGGCTCATTAAAATGCTTTAATTCAATAGAAAACTGGTCAACCAACAATACTTTTCCTTCCAAATCAGAGGGCTTTTCAGGATTTCCCAATAGCACTTGTACTTGGTCTCTAAAACTTTTCCATCCTGTTAATTCAGTCATGTGGTAGAACAGCAAAGACCTATTTATAAGAATTATTATGCTAAAAAACAACTTTTATATTATGAATATTCTCTTCACATCTCAAATTACGTTTCTATATTGTATAGTTGAGGTTTTTATTTTTTTGCCGGGTTTCAAGAACAAGAAAAAAACTGACTTAAACTATATTTACATTTTCCTAGCCTGATTTCTTAGAAAGAAGCCAAGCAGTGAAAGCTGTTACAGCTAATAAAATCAAAACTCCAAGAATCTGGGGCTGTAATAAAAACTGTTTTGGACCAGCCATGTACTGATTAATCAAAGGAGCGAAGATGAATATTGCTGAAAACACGAATATTATTATTAAAACAATTACTATAAGCCAGCCAAATCCATTTCCTTTAAAAAAGTCTCCTATTTTTCCGTCTTTCATCAAGCCAACTATAAGCATTATAAACAACAGGCTTATTACAAAAGCTGCGAAGAAAGGTGTTGTGACTTTTACATATTCAACTGCATTTGCTGAAATCACAAAGATTATTGAAATGCAGAAACTCACAAATATATGGATGAATTTGTGCTCTCCGAGAATTTTTGTTTTTGCTAATAACGCATAACAAACTGTAAAAACCAGAATGAATGCAAAAATAGGCATGAATGTTCCTAGTCCTGACAAATCAATTGCTGTTACCATTTTTTATTTTGTGTATCTAACGTCTGTATGTGTAATCATCTTCCTGTGTTCGGGAATTGCTCGAAAACAGGGATAAATTTTTACACTTATCAACGTATTTAGTTTTTATTATTTGTTTAGGTTTTATCTTATCTATTTATTTCTTCTTAAACAAATTATCCATAAATGAATTGCCTTCTCCTCTTGAGCCCATTATAACTCCTAAGACTAAGATTGCTAAGACAATGAATAAAACAACCCATGCTGAATTCTGGGCAAGGAAAATATCAGTGTTATCGCCGAACATGTATTTAAAGACGCCTGTTTTTGCTAAAATGACTATGAAGACAACAAAACCTGTAATCCCGAAAATCCATTTTATTGATTGATCATCATCGGGCTTGATAGCTAATCCAATTAAAATCGTCAACGCAAGAACTATAATCACGCCAATTGCAAGATTTGAGAAAAATGGCATAAAAAATGATGAAATATATGGATTAGAGACAGTGAAAAATCCTATTGCCAATGAAATAACAAGATGAACTCCCCTGTTATTCAAGATATTAATTTTCTCGAGAATTGCAAATACAACTGCAAAAATTAAAATCAAAGGCAGTAAGACTGTAAAAACTCCAAAGCTTTGCCACTGATTTATCAAACTGTAAAAACCGCCGCCGAATACTGCTCCAACCGCATCTGCCATTTTTCTTTCTTAAATTATCCTCTTTTCTTTAAGAGAAAAGAATAATTGCTTTTTATATCTTTCGATTTTATCAAGATTAAACTCTCATAGGATAAAGCAATTTTAGTGTACGGAAGAATAAATGAAAGGTTATGTCTATAATTGATAAATTGATTTTTCTTTTTCTTCAATGTTTCAGGAAGAAAAGAAAACAAAAGAAAGCGAGAATAATAACAACACATACAAACTTATCTAATTGGTTGATTCTGTTTGTCTTAAATGTATTATATTAACAAAAAATTAGCTTCCTGCTTTTTGTTTTGGAGCTGTTGCAACTACTAATGCTAATGCTCCGCCAAAAATCAAGAATAGGAAAATATACTGCAATGTTGTGTTTGAAAATACAATCTTGTTCCAGACACCTGTTGCCCATAATACTGTTCCGATAAATGCTAACCCAAGAACTACTCCAATTGCAATCTGCAATCCTTTGTTTCCCTCAATTTTTATTCCTGCAAACCCAAACATTAACAAAAAGCCAAGAATCAGAATAAGCATCAAACTTATTATTGGGATGAATTTCAAGGTTACATCAACAACAGAGGCAACTCCTACAAAGATGAATGCAATAACCATTGCAACAATTGCATCAGCTGCTTTCTTGTCTTCTCCGAGAATTTTTGCTTTCTCAAGAATTGAGAATACTACAACAAAAACTAATAAGAAAGGTAATAGCAAATAGACAAAAAATGGATTTGCAAATATCGTAGTTTGTATACCGTCAGCCATTTTGTGATGTTTATGCTAATTCGTCAGACATATCCTCTTTTATTGGTACAGCTGCTCTGCTGATTATAACAACTTCACCAAATGCCTTGACATATTGGTGTGGAATTATCAAACCTCTTGCACCGCTTAATAATGGGGCAAGTGTTGACTCTTTTCCAACCTTAACACGCCAGCTATCGAGCTTGTTGTCTACTAGGTTGGCTTCTTCTATCATTCCAAGAAAGTCGCCAGAATCTGTAAACAGCTTCATTCCAACAACATCACTTACATTCATAATTTTTAACATTTTACGTTCTTTTTTTATTTATTATGGAAAACTTAAAAGGACTATGTTTAAATATCTTTTGCTTCTGTAGAATATATATCTTTTTTCTTATTTAGAAATGTTTTTATAGATATTTCCATAGATATAAATAAAAAAGAGGCAAGATGACACCAGTACCTACTCAGAATTATAAGAAAAATCAAAGTCCTCCTAATTTTAGGAAGCCTAGTGTCCCTAGCAGGGCGCCTAATCCTGCTCCAAGAGCAAATCCAAATTCAAATATGCCGAGGATAGTCCAGAACAAATACAATACAGATGAAATCCTGAGAAAATTTGAAGAAAAGATGGCAGGGCAATTAGGAGACGGAAAAGGGCCGCAAATTGATTATTCAAGAGATTATGACCAGTTTAGGCGAGAAACTTTAAGGAATCTTGGGTGGTATGAAAAAGCATGCAAGAATATTGGGAAGAGCTTCAAAGTAAAACTAAAACCAAAAGAAGAAGAGAAAATCCAAAATGACTTGAACACTAGCCATATTGATGTTAAGGCAAATGAAGCATCAGGATTTGCATGGTTTGCTTTGATAGTCTCGTTCTTTTTAGCATTCTTGGTTGCTGGCGCGATTTTTATGGCAACAGGAGAACTTTCAGGAGAGATTGCAATGATTTTCTTTTTATTGGCAATCACGAGCTTCTTCTTATATTATTATATTAATTCAATGCCTGCCCGAATGGCGCAGAAATGGAAACTAAAAGCATCAAGCCAAATGGTTCCTGCTATTCTTTATGTTGTTGTTTATATGAGACACACAAGCAACCTTGAAGGAGCAATAAGATTTGCTTCACAGCATCTCCAGCCTCCTTTGTCTTTGGATTTCAAAAAGATATTCTGGGATGTTGAGACTGCAAGATGTCCTACAATTAAGGATGCTTTAGATTCTTATCTTGACAAATGGCGTGCAGATGCTCCTGAATTTGTAGAATCCTTCCACATGATTGAATCTTCACTTTATGAGCCATCTGAAGACAGAAGATTAGCAACTTTGGAAAAAGCTTTGCAGATTATTCTTGATGGCGTCTATGAAAAGATGCTTCATTTTTCGCATGATGTTGCTTCTCCTATTACAAATATCTACATGTTGGGAATTGTTCTTCCAACTCTGGGATTAGCATTATTGCCTTTAGCCTCGACTTTAATGGGTGGTGCGATAAAATGGTATCATGTTGCTGTTCTCTTTGATATTGTGATTCCTTTCTTTATTTTCTATATGACTAATAATGTTCTTGCAAAACGTCCTGGAGGATTTGGAGAAACAGAACTTCTGGAAAAAAACAAGAACTACAAATATTATGCTGACAAGAGTCATTATACTAAGGCTTTCTTATTAGCTCTTCCATTTTTTATCTTGGGAATTCTGCCTTTCTTATTCCAATTTGGAGTAGCAGGAGCATTTGGGCTTCACCAAGATTATACATTCAAAGAATTAGGACTAGGATTTTTAGGGCAGGATAATAAGTTATTTGATTTTATTAAAGATGATAAAGGCGCTGCTATAGGCCCATTTGGGACAACTGCATTGATATTATCTTTATTTTTTCCTTTGTCAGTTGCATTATTCTTCATCTTGTCTTACAAGTTCAAGACTGAAAAACTTGTCAAAACACGAGAAGAAACTAAAAAACTTGAAGCTGAATTTTCTTCAAGTATTTTTCAGTTAGGAAACAGATTAGCTGATGGTGTTCCTGCTGAAATGGTTTTCGGAAGAGTTGCTGAAAGTTCAAAAGGAACAGCTTCTGCAGGATTCTTTAAACTAGTCAATTCAAATATCCAACAAGCTGGAATGTCTGTTGATGATGCTGTTTTCAGCCCAGGAAGGGGTGCAATCAACTATTATCCTTCTGAATTATTAAGGACGTCAATGCAAATCATGATTGAAGCTGTAAAAAAAGGATTAGGAATAGCTGCAAAAGCATTAATGTCAATTAGTGTTTATGTTAAGAACATCCATACTGTCAATGAAAGATTGAGAGACTTGCTTTCAGAAATCACTAGCAGTATGAAAAGCAATATGACTTTCTTGGCGCCTTTGCTTTCAGCTATTGTTGTTGGATTAGCATCTATGATTACAATGATTTTAGGGAAATTAAAGACAATGCTTGATTCAGGAGCAAATCTTGACTCAGGAATAGGTATTGGGGGAATAAGCTCTATTGTCAGCATGTTCAATCCAGTTAATATGATTCCTCCTTACTGGATGCAGGTTGCTGTTGGATTGTATATAGTTGAGGTTATCTTTATATTGACAATTACTTTAGTCACAATAGAAAATGGAGAGGACAAGTTAGGAGAGAAAAACCAGATTTACAAGAACTTGTCAGCAGGAGTAATGCTTTATTTTATAACAGCTATTATCGCGATACTTGCATTAGCTGCTTTGGCATCAACTGCAATCGGCGGGATAGTTGCGCAGTAGAGAACATTTATATAATTGTGAGGATGAATAATAAAATAAAAGGAAAGAGATGGAAAAGAAACACCTCTGTAAGTTAAAATGAACTTGCGCAAGACAATGTTGTCCTTGAAAATCAGCAGTCTTGTAAGATGTAAACTAGATAATCAACATATAGATTTAAAAAATGGATGAAAATGAAAAGTAAAAAAGGAGTTGTGTGGAATGAAATTGTATGGTGGATAGTTGGAATTGTTTTGCTGGCGCTTCTTGCTGTTGGTGTCGGGATTTATCTTAAAAATTCTGGAATAAGTCTTGGAGACAAAATAAAAGACATTCTAAGGTTTGGGAGATAAAAATGTTAAATCAATATTCAATCTATAAGTCAAAAAAACGTTTTTTGAAAAGCGTTAGCGCAGTAGCTTGTAATTTAGAATTTTGCTTAGGTTATAAATACATAAAGTCGGAGGTTTCTTCTGTAAATTAGATATCCAAAATGAGCGAAAAAGAGATGACCACTGAGACGAAAAATGCTATTTTTGCTGTAATTATTATTGTATTGATTATTGGAATGTTAATACTTTTCTTTCCGAAGACAATCTTGCCTTGGCTAAAAAGTCTTGGAGGAGAAAAAATGAGTTTGGAAACTAAAAACAGTGTTGTTGATAGTTTTGATACTCTTGTTGAAAATCTGGACATATGCCAGACAATGGAAGATGATTCTTGTTTTTGCGACACTTTGCCGAGTTTTCCAGGAGTCTTTCATCCAAAGGCAATCCTTAAGGTGGATAATACTGTACCAAACTTGACATTATATGATCAGACAACTGAATTAAAAAGCCTGGAAATAGAGCCAACTTTAAGAGTGCTTTCTGTTGAAGAAAGTTCAGGAACATTTGTCTCTCACAGACTAAGCATGCCTTCAGTATTTAATGTTCTTTTTTCTGAAAAAGTTCCAAGAGTGAAAGAAACAATGAGAGGATATGTTGTCTCGAGTTTAGGTTTGAAAGAAAGTGATGGAATCTATCTTTTGACTTTTTACAATAAAGGAGTTTCTGATAATCCTAATTTCCTTGAAAGGCCATTTATAGGAAGCAAGAATGTTCCTAAAGATGCTGACCTTGCAGCAATCAAAAGCACAATGGAGAAAATGCCTAAATGCCAAGAAGGAAGAAGAGATGCAATCAAATTCTTGACTGAAATTGACACTGAATTAGGAAAAAAATTAATTGAACTTCCACAAGAGTTCATCATCAAGTTCAATAATAAAGAAGCGTGGCTTGAAAGCAATGGAAATAAAGTCTATGCAATGAAAAATTCTATCATGAATGGAAATGGCGCAATATCGTCAGAAGAAGCAAAAAGACCAATAACATTATGCACGAGTTCAAGCCAGAGTGGAGAACTTCAGAACAGCATGACCCTCGATATAAAAGAGGAGAATAACAAGAGATGTATCTTTGTCTGAACTCTTTTTACAGTTCACGTCTATAAGTGTCAAGATTTTTTGTCTTCGCGCTCTTCTTGAAACCTGGGAAAAACCTAAAACCTCGATTAACAACGTAGGGACATAAAGATTTTCAACAGAGCCACATTGAAGGAAAGTTTTAAAAAGAAAAAAACCTAACGAATTATATTAAAAATGTTAAAAAATAAAAAAGGGGTAGAAATAAACATAACTACAATTATCATTCTAGTTCTAGCTATACTAGTCTTAGTGATATTGGGTTTGTTCTTTTCAGGAACCTTGAAGAGCTTGTGGGAAAAGATCATAGGAATACAAACAGTCTATTCAGGTGATGTTTTGTCTTCTGCTAAGGAAAAATGTGAAAAATTCTTTACATTAGAACAATACTGCACTGAAAAAGTCTTTATAAGAAATTCAAAGACACAGACAGAAGAACCATTTTATTGCTATGAGCTGCCTGATTCCAAATTCAAAGCAGTCTATACTTTCAAAGACTCAGCTGGAAGCACAGTTACAGTAAGAAGCGCAAAAGATTGCTCAGCCCAAAATTATCAAGCACCCTAATAAAATGTCAAGGAAAGGCGGCGTTGAACTGTCAATGTCCACTATCATAGTCTTGATTTTAATTCTTATTGTTCTTGTTATGATGATACTAATTGCAACAGGTGCTTTGGGAAACTTTGGAAATTCAATTATGAACAGCCTGAAATCAGCCTTGAATATATTTAATTCAAGCACTTCTGTGAAATGAGCTTTTATTGAAGATAGTTCTTAGGGCTGTAAGTTAAAAAACGTTTTTTGAAAAGCGTTAGCGTAGATTTGAAAATAAAAGGTTTGGCTTCTGTGAAAGCCATCTTTATGTGTTATGATTGCCTTTTCATCAGCGAAAACAATTACTTCTCTAAATGACAATTTATACATACAGATGTAATAAAACAAACCTTAAGTCGCAAATTAACAAAGTTTAAATATAATATCGGGCATATCTTATATTATTATATCAGGGATTAAAAGATGGTGAACAAAAGAGCTGGTTTGAATCTGATGAGTGCGCAGATAATAAAAATTATTCTTGCGATTATAGGAATTATAATGGTTATTGCAATAATCGTTGTTTTCTATAATATGTTCTTTGGAAATTCAGGCGAGCAACAAGCAAAAGGCACTTTAGATAGAATGTTCCAGACTATCTCGAGCTTGCAACAAGGAAAATCAGACTATGTTCTAATCTATGTTCCAATTGGATGGACTGTTGTTGCATTTGATAATACTACGAATAAGTATGACAAATTCACAAAGCCAAATTCTTTTGCTTACAAATATGCTTTATGCATCTGTAAAAAAGCATGCAAACCAGAAATATGCAGGCAATTGCAGAAACCTTTGATGAAAGACAATAAATTCTTCTTACTGCCAATAAAAGGATTCAATAAATTTTATATTGAAGATGTTGGGGATATCTATAATATCAAGGAAAAAAATCTTAATGTAGGGAATCAGCAAATAACAACTTCAGAAACAACAAGAACATATCAAAAAGACAGCACATGGAGTAGTTTAGGAGAATTTGAAGTAACTAGATACTACACGCCTTATGAAAGCGACTTTACAGCATGGAAATCATCAACTTCAAGAACAGATGGCGATGGGATGTATTATTGTACATTAGGAGAAAAACAGTTTTATGAAACAGTTAAATGCGAAGGTTCTGGTTTGGGTTCAGGAGGAGAGATTTATTCTTACAGTTCAATCAAAGAGACAAAAGCTGCAAGTGTTCCCTCAACATCATGTTCATCATGCGAGTTCGGAGCAACAAGTTTAGGAACAGACCCTACTCCTGGAAGAACAATTGCTGTTGATCCTTCAATTATCCCAAGTTCATCCCAAGGTGCAAGTGTTGTTTATCTTGAATTTGACTGCAGTTTAAGCTCATGTCAAGAAGAATGTGAAAAATGGAGCAATAAATATTATCTTGCAGAAGACCGAGGAGGAGCAATCAAAGGACAGCATATTGATTTGTATGTTGGAGCTGGAAAAGCAATGCTTTCAGGAACTAATTGTTTGCCTGGCAAAGCTAATTTATGGGTTAGCCCAACATTAGTTTCAGTTGCCACAATAAAAGCAGAAGACGCAAAGAATGAGCAAGCTGCAGGAGATGTTGCGTAAAACTATTGATAAGTATAAAGCTAACTGCGCAGGACAACGTTGTTTTTGCTGAAGCAAAAAATCCTGCAAGACAAACATAAATTAACACATATGAACATAAAGAACGTCTATAAGTAAAGTATCATAATTAATTTCGCGTTTTTCGTGAAAGACGGCAAAAACCTAAAAATCAGATAAACATCATCACACACATAACAACACAAAAATGGACAAGATATCAAGAGTTATAATCCAATTCTTATTATGGATTGGAGCTGCTGTAATTGTTTTCGGAGTTTTGTACGCTATACTCAAGGCAGTAAGAATAGCTTAATAAATAGAATGACTCAAAAGAATTATAAATTTGAAGAAATTAAAAAATTAAGAAAAATGGAAAAAAGAGCGAATAAAAGAGGAAATGGAAAAAGGGGAACTTTAACGCAAACTACTATAATATCATTGATAATTGTTATTCTTGCAGGAGCTGTTCTTTTCATTGTAATGAATAATGTTATTAATAAAAAACAACTTGACAAAGATGCATGTAATTATGATGTTAACCTAAGGAATAATGAAATCTTAAAAGGAACTCACTGGACACCTGAAATGTTTCCATTAAGATGTAAAACAGAAAATATTGAAGTCAAAACAATGGATGAGACTACTATTAAAAGAACTCTTGCAAATGCAATGTATGATTGTTGGTGGATGTTAGGAGAAGGGAAAGCTGATTTTTTTACTCCTGATTCTTGGTGGGAATTATCTAATCCATTAAATGTGGAAGAAGCTAATTGTGTTGTATGCTCAACAATAAAATTTGATGATAAAGTTAAAGCAAAAAACATGCAAATTGACTTGGCGCCATATCTTGAAGAAACAGTGATTCCTATAAAAAACATGACTTATCTTGAATTTTTCTTAGATGCTCCTGGTGCAAAATTTGAAGCAGGAGAATCAAATAAAATAAGCACAAGCGAAGACTATGCTCTGATTTACATGGCTCTAAAAGGCGAGGGTATTGGAAGAACACTTGGAGAAGCAGGTGCAACAGGTGCTGTAAGTGGAATGGCAATAGGTGCTGCTATTGGCGCATTAGGAGGGCCTATAGGAATAGTTGGTGGTGCAGTTATAGGATTAGTTGTAGGAGTTGCTATTGGGGGCGTTACTGTTGCTGCAAACCAGAGAGCTTCAATAGTACATTGCGAAACTAACAAGGGCTGCAATACCCTAGTGATGGTGCCTTTAGACGAAGAAAATATAGCAAAAACATGCCAGAACATTGAGAGCATTCCGTAGACTTCTGTAGGTATCAATTCCTTTCTGTGCTTCCTGTTACTTATTAGTGGTAACAAATCAAAAGCTTTATATACTAAAAATTCTTTATTATTTTAATAAAAATGGAACCAGCAAAAGTAGAACCTAGATTTGAAACTATCGATGATTTTATGGATATTTTGAATAGCGAAGCATTCAGAGCAGGAGTTGAAACTTCAATAAGGCATACTCAACAAACTGGTGATGAAACTAGATTTGTAGTACAATATCCGCCTGGTTTCGGAGTTTATTATGATGGCATTAATATCGGAAATAAAAGGTCTGTTAGTTCACATGTTAAATTTGATGAAGTTGGACAAGAATTGTTTGGAGAAAAGGACAGATTTTGGAACGTGCATCAATTATGTAGAATAAACTCCGAAATGATCAGAAAAAAAATCGTAGACAATCTGTGTTTTCCTCAAGTACCTGGCTTAAAAACATATGGTGATTATATCAAATGGATGACAGAAACCTATGGAGAAGATTGGACAGACAACCCCAAGGCCACTGCTAGCATGCATCTCCTAAATGATTTAATTAGCTTTCACACACACCCCTATTTTCACTATCCCTCCCTAAATAGTAGAATAAGAGAAGGTACGGTCTCTCATGGACCATCTGAAGGTGATTTACGAAAATTGTCTATGACAAGACAAACTTCAAAATATAACCCGCTACTAGTTATAGCAAGTTTAACTAAAAATACTAAAGTAAGAAAATTTCCGATGATTATAATTCAAGAAACAGCAAACTCTGGGTTGAGTTTAGATTCTGATTACAAATCTCTAAGCAGGGGATTTAGTTTATATAAAGGACATTCCAATTCAGATTATGGGTTTGCAAGACAAAAATATGATTGGGTTAGAGGCGAATATGTTTTTGGAAAAGGATTCCAACTTGAATCTAGCATTGTTCAAATCTTGTCAGAAGCTTTAAGGTAAATCTCTTAAAAGTACCAGCCCCCGCTAGTCCCTCTCCGTGCTTCAGGATGTTTTATTATTCTTAAGTGACAACTAATAGAAAGATTTATAAAGATAATTTTCATTAATATACATATTAAAATGGCACTTCAAGAATTAACAGATGAAAAGATAAAAGGAAGACAGGCAATCGGAAGACCAACTACTGTTACAGTTCCTTTTGAAGGTGAAAGTAATGAAGTTTATTCGGATAGAGTAAGAAGGATGATTTGTGCTACAGCACCCGAAGGTTCAAATGCATTTGTTGTTGGAAATTCTGATCCAATGCCATTTCAAACTGAAGTTAAGATCTGGGGCAGTATAATTGGTCGTGGAAAATTTCCAATAAGAACAGAACTTCAAACTTGGTATTCTCATCCAGTACAATATTTTAATTAGATTCATTCTTCATAAAGATACCAGTCTCTGTTAGTCCCTTTCCGTGCTTCCAATTTTCTAATAAAATTTATTAAGCCTTGTTAACTAACTTAAACAGGAAAGAGGATGAAATGAAATCAAAAAGAGGCGGAGAAGATTTGACTATGCAGACAATCGTCACCTTGATTTTTGTGGGAATGCTCTTTGCGATCTTGATTTTTTTCTCAGTGAATAATGCCACAGGAGAATTAGCTAAGAAACAGATTCTTGCAAAACAACTTTGCTTGATTACCTTGGATGCAAAGCCAGGAACAACAATCAATGTGACTTATCCTGGAATTATTGAGAAAAAAGACATAGGATTCATGATAAAGAAAAATTCAGTTGATATTGGATATTATTATGCTTGTTACAATAAAAGTGTTTCAATAGAAAAAATAGATGGAAACATAATAATTGGGGTGCAGTAATATGAACTATAAGAATAAAAGAGCTCAAGCAGAATATACTGTTATTTTTGTGTATAGATTTATAATAATTCTTCTGATTGTAGGAGTTTTTGTTGGAGTTGTTTGGTATAGGTTTTCTACTCCTTATGATGTCAGGCAATTAGAAGCAGCAAGTCTTGCAAAAGAATCTGTTGAATGTATGACCTCTAACAGTGTTCTTGAGTTGGGAAACTTCAATCAGGAAACTTTAAAAAAATGTGTTTATATTGATGAGAAAAATATCTATTATCTTGCAAAGTTCCAGCTTCCTAATGAAGAAAAGAATATAAGCATAGGAAAGACAGAACTGTATTCTTACTGCAAAGCAGAAGAATCAAATGTAAAAGGAACTTATCTTCCCTCATGCTTCTCCAAGAACTACAATGTTCTTTATGGGAATAAATTAAATGAGATCAGCATTTTCATTGCAATTGACAAAAATGACAAAAATGTCAAATAAACATTCGGTCTGCAAGAACTTGTGCGTATCTCGCACAGCTATAAGTGTAAAGGACATATTTCAGAGTCATGAAACACATTCAGGAAAAAAACTTCAGTTATGCACATACAGGCCCAATCCATACATGCACTTAAAGTTAGAGGTTTTAAGATGAGAAACAAGAACAAAAAAGCACAGATAGGGGAGATTATTGAGGATTTCCCCTCATTTATTGTAATAATCTTCATACTATTTGTATTAGTCTTGTTCTCATTTGTTCTGTATAAGGCAGTTGACAGGGTTTCAACTGAAAAAATTGATGCTCTTGTTGTCCAAGACAGAATGAATTTTATGTTATCTTCTTTGATGCAGGAAAAAGAAGGAGGAATCAGCATAAGTGATAGACTAAGAGCAAATGAAGAAAGCGCAAAAGAACGAATTACAAAAGAAATAAATGATCTATGTACTGAAGAGAACAAGAAATGCAGTCCAGAAATCTTATTTGAAGATTCAACCCAAAACTGCAAAGCACTCAAGAACGGATTTTGCTTTTATGTTCCTGGGGATAAATTAATCACAATTAAAATAAATTACTAAAATGATAAAAAACAAGAAAGCGATTGGATTTGGAAGACTGCTTGCACTGATGACATTAGTGTTATTCGGATTGATGATATGGTTTTTTACAACAGCAAACAACAAGATTGAAGCAAGCATTGGAACAGATGAATTGAATTCAATTGACCCTACGAATTTAGAGTATTATTTTTCAGACAGCATGAGACAGGATTTCCAAAATTCTATGAAAACCTTAGCTTCCTCAAGTTTCATAGACGCAAATGTACTTGATTGCAGACTTACATCTGATGGAATAAATATTTTAAGCAATGACTGCAAGCCAAACTCTGATTTAATAAAACTTGAGCTTGAAGACAGAACCGCAAATTACATCCAAGAATCCCTGAAAGTTTATCCTATAAATCAGGAAGTTGAGGTTTCATGCAATATCGAGGAGATTGATTTGACTAACTATATTAAATGCGAAACTTCTGAAATCAAGCTTAATTCATCAAGAAAGAATAATTTCTTCAGCTTTTCATTAGATTACAGATTTAATTTGAATTATTCTGTTAGGGTAGATGATTTTCTTAGAACCACTGAGTTTAATGAAATTTATGAAAAATTCAAGGGTTGCAAGGAAAACTGCAAACTCAGTTCAGAATTCTGGGCTTTAGACAAAACAGAAGTAAAGGGCAATTATTTGATTTATACGCTTTCAAGCAAAAAAATGTTTTCTTCTGACTTAAAGCCCTTAAAATGGATTTTTGCAATTGAAAAAAGATAATTGCAAATTGGGGGTTACTGGAGTTTCGTATTGCAAGACTGCTGATCTTAATCAGCACAACGTTGTCTTGCGCATTTAGTTTTATATATACTGAGGTTTACTTTAAACAAGACACAATCATAGCTGGTGGATTACAATAAAGTTTAAAAATCAGATTAGGATTTTTAGATGATGATTAAAGCATCATATGAACAGATTGTTGACAGGATTTCAAAAACATCTGGACTAAACAAAGAAGAGGTAGTAAGAAGAATTGGGGCCAAAAAAGCTAAGTTCTCTGATTTGATAAGCGATGAAGGAGCTGCGCAAATAGTTGCTGCTGAACTTGGAGTTACATTTGAAAAACAAACACTTAAGATAGTTGATTTGATGATGGGTATGAAGAAAATATCAGTCATAGGAAAGATAGTAGATGAACCAATGATACGAGGGTTTAAGAGACAACAGCAGGATGCTGAAGTTGTTTCTTTTTCAATTGCAGATGAAACTTCAAATGTTAGAGTTGTTTTGTGGGATACTAACCATATTTCAATGATAAAGAACGGAACCTTGAAGAATGGTTCTGTAATTGAAATCAAAAATGCTGATATCAGAGGAACTGCAAACAAAGAGATACATCTTAATTCCTTTTCTGAATTAATGCCAAGCAAAGTGGACATTCGGGCTGTTGTCATGACAAAAGAAAGTCCTATTGTAAGAAAGATAAAAGACATAAAAACAAATGAAAAAGTCAATGTAAGGGCAAATATTCTCCAGATGTTTAATATTTCATTTTTCTATGTATGCCCTGAATGCAATATGAAAGCAACTTTTGAAGGCGAGAAAGCTGTTTGCCCAAAACATGGAGCAATAATGCCGAGGAAAAGAGCAATATTGAATGTAACTTTAGATGATGGTTCTGAAAACATTAGAGCAACTGCTTTTAACGAGCTTATCTTGAAAATTTTCAATCTTGAGAATGAATCTCAGTTAGATGATCCTAATATAGTTCTTGAAAAAAGAGAAGAACTTTTAGGAGAAGAATTCATTTTCTTGGGAAGAACAAGGAAAAATGTCCTTTTCAACAGAGACGAGTTCATAATAAGCGATGTTGAGAAAGTCTCTGCAGATGATGTAATCAAGATTTATTCTAAAGCCAATTAAAATGCTCCTGCGAACGCACTTTGTTTTCAATTTATTTGTATTCCTGTTTTTATTAGAATTTCATGTCTTGGGCTTTTCATTTAATTGGTGGTTTTTGATTTTGTTCCTTTTAGCAACATGCTTGCCTGACATTGATATTGCTGGCTCGTTTGTCAGCAACAAGACAAGGCCCTTGAGCAATGTTGTTCATGCTTTTACAAAACATCGAGAAGAATTTCACAGCTTGTTGTTTTGCATTTCCTTATCTTTATGTGTATTTTTAATCTCACGAAATTATGGTTTTTCAATAATATTTTTAGTGTTTTATTTTTTGCATCTCCTGCTTGATTCCATGACAAAGTTGGGAATAAAATGGCTTTGGCCTCTGAATCTCAAAATGAAAGGAAAAATCAAGACGCATGGTTTTCTTGAAGCAATTATTTTCTTGATTTTTTTATTAGCTTGTATTTTCCTTATTTTGATGTTGATAATTTAGATTACGTCTGTATGTGTTGTAGTTGATTATATTATTCCTAGTTTTCAGAAATTGCTTGAAAACAATCCATAAACTTAATTAAACAACTTATAAATATTAAAGTCCATAAGCATTAGCTCATTATGTTGTTATGTATTATATTTATTTTTGCTTTTCAGAGATATTTTTGAGCCATATATTTATTATTTTTAAAGAATAAAACTTCTAATTGTATAGTTATTAAAATATATTCTGAATTGAGATAATGCTTATAAACCCCAAGCAACATATCAAATTCATGGCTAAGGAAAAAACTGAAAAAGAAGAGGAAGTAGAAGAAAAAAAAGATTCATCTGAATTGAAATTAACTGACTTGCCTGGAATTGGCGCTACAACAGCTGCGAAACTTGAGGAATCAGGTTATGGGGATTTGATGAGTTTGGCTGTCATGACTCCAGCTGACTTGTCTGCAATAGCTGACATGACAGAAGCAACTGCAAGAAAAGCTATTTCAGCTGCAAGAAAGATGCTTCATCTTGAATTTGAAGATGCAACTGAGTTCTTGAAAAGAAGAGAAAGTGTTGTAAAGATTACGACTAATTCAAAAAATCTAAATGCGCTGCTTGGGGGAGGAGTTGAAACACGGGCAATTACAGAAGCATATGGTGCTTTTGGTTCAGGAAAGTCACAGCTAGCTCATCAGTTAGCTGTGAACGTTCAATTGCCATTGGAAAAAGGAGGTGCTAATGGAAAAGCTGTGTGGCTTGACACTGAAAGCACTTTTAGGCCAGAGAGAATAAGGCAGATGTGTGAAGCCCAGGGCTTGGATTTTCAAAAAACTTTAAAGAACATCTTTGTTGCAAGAGTCTTTAATTCAGATCATCAAATTTTGCTTGTTGATAAAATCATTGATTTGGTGAGAAAAGGCGAGCCAATAAAACTTGTTATCATTGATTCAATTACAGCACATTTCAGGGCAGAATTTTCAGGAAGAGGACAGTTAGCTGACAGACAACAGAAAATCAACAAACATTTGCACAACTTAATGAGAATAGCAGAATCCCAGAACTTAGCAGTTTATATTACTAATCAAGTCATGGCAGACCCTGCAATGATGTTTGGTGACCCTACAAAAGCAGTTGGCGGGCATATTCTTGCTCATGCTTCTACATACAGAATCTATCTAAGAAAAGGAAAGAAAAATGCGAGAGTCGCGAAGATGATTGATTCTCCAAACTTGCCTGAAAACGAAACAATTTTCTTCATTGCAGAAGGCGGATTGCAAGACGAAGAACCCTAGAGATTAAAATGGCTAAAAAAAAGACTTCTTCTGTACAAACTGAAAAGAAGGAAGGTCTTCCTGATGTTAAATTAGATCCTGCTCATGAAATCAAGACAGTTGAAAAACTTGAAATCATAGTAAAAGGTTCTAAAAGAGTTTTGCCAAAGGTTGAACATGAAATTGTAAGTTCTACAGGAGAATTAAGATTTATTTACAACTCATCTTATGATTCTAATGGAAATAAAGTGGAGATGTCAAAAACTGATGCTCAAGGAAAGTATCTGTGTTGGTGGGAGTATGAATGGAAATCAGTAGAAAAAGACAAACAAGTAACATGGTATCAAAGCAAAGTTATAGCTTATGGGCCAGAAGGAATAGCCAATCCACTTTGGGAAGCTAAATTTGCTGAAAATGGGACTTTAGTAAGTGCTCAAACTTTCAATCCAAAATATGCATTTGATATTGAAACAAAAACAATAATTAGCGATGAAGAATATTCAAAAAGATTGAATCAAAGGATAAAACAAGCATATATTTCATTGCAGCAAAAAGATCCCACCAACAAACTTTTAGGCTTGTTTGATGCGACTCATGAACCAATATTCTTTACATCAGGAATAACTGAAACTTATGCATTGTTAGGCAGAGAACACAATGTGCCTGGTTTGAATGACACTACAAAGTTATGTGAAGCATATATTCAGGATTTAAGAGGAGCTTTGGAAAAAAAGGCTGATGCGCAAGCATGTTCTCCTACAGAAGCACATTAATTTCTTATGTTTATAATTTAATATTATTCTCTAATTTCATTCTCAAAACCTTTAGAATAAAAACCACAGCTAAACACTTAGCAACTTTTTTACCTTTTCACTACACTAAAAAATATCATCTAAAGAAGGCTCTTCTCTTTTGTTTTTGGATTTCTTTTCTTTAACTTCTTTTTCAGGTTCTAGGGACTCGGTTGTTGTTATGACTGTTTTCTTGATTATCTTTTTAGAAGGTTTCCTTGTTTTCGGTTTATTGAGTTTTGTTTTTATTGGTTTTTTCTCGAGCTCTTTTATTTCTTTTTCTTCTTTTTTAATCTCTTTCTCTATCTTTTCAACTGATTTTTCCTCTTTTTGCAAATCTAATGCACCTGACATGACTTTGACATTGTGAGCTAATGGTTCAAGAATTTTTGAAAAAGATTGGTTCAAAGCATGGACTTCTGCATTAATCTTGTTTATAGATAATGATTGATTGTTTATCTGTGAAGAAATTTTCTCTTGAATTTCTTCAATCTGGTTTTGCTGTGATTTTATTTTTTGTTCTATCTTCTTCAGATTTGATTCAATGTAATTAGCAAGATGTGCTTGAAAAACATTCAAAACACGGACTTGTTCTGGGTCAAAGGGTTCTTCTTTTAATTCTGCTTTTCCCTTAAGTGCTTCTTTAGGCAAATCTTCAAAGTCCATGTCAAGAAGCTCATCAGCGTGGCTGTTTCTTTTTGAAATCTCAAGTTTTACTTTTGCCTGATTAAATGCATCTGTAATCTCAACAGGCGAATATCCTTGTTCTTTCAAATGCCTTACTATGTCAACATCCAAAAAGCCTTTTTTGCTCATCTCAAGGATTATGTTTGTTGGGACTGGTCTGTGTGACATTTTTTAGTTTGTTTGGGTTTTGTTTACGTCTGTATGATGAGTTGTGATAAATAAGCACAACACTTATTGATGTGCTCTGCACAAGTTAATTTTGAGTTTCGCGCTTCGCTTTTCGATGAAATTCTTTTTTAACATTAACTATCGTCAACTGGAATGACTTTGTCTTTTGAAGACGCATGTTTGTTCTTGACAGCATCTGAGACTATTTTCTTTACATCGTCTATTGTGGCGAATTTCATCGGTTCCCAATTTTTAATGTATTTGTCAAGAGACTGAAGCTCTTGTTTTCTTACAAAGTCAGCTGATTGTTCGAGGATAGTGTTCAAGCCTGTTCTTAATTTTAATAACGCGTCCTTCATTGCAGCAATTTCCTCTGCATTTGTTTTGCTTTCTTTTCCAAGCCTTTGGGCTGTGTTTAATAATGTTTGACTTAGAACAGTTAATCTTTCTGTGATTATGTTCTGTTTTTCTTCCAAGTCATTTATTCTTGTATTCAATTCTGAGAAAAGTGCGCTTAAGCCAGACATCTGTTTGGGATCAATTGTCATTTTTACCTTCTTTTTGTACAAGATAATGGTTTTATTGATTTAAATATTTTTAGAATTGAGGGCAAGGTTTTTATAATTCAATTTTGTTAATATTTTAGATTAGATTTCAATGAATTAAGAAAAAAGAGGCACAAAAAAATAGAAAATGCTGTTTAAACCAGAAACAAGACTATATGGCTATGAAATAAAGAGAGAGGCAAAGCAGGATATTCTTTATGTGAATTACATGGGCTCTCCTAATGTTCCTGATATTGGAGACAGCGCAATTGTCATGGCAAGGACAGCTGATTATCTTCTTGAGGTTCAAAGCGCGAGTAAAGTAGTTTTTGTCCAGCAAAGAAACTATAGTTATCCTCAAAATCAAGTTGCGATGTTGATGGAAATAGCACAGATTTATGAGAAACTCATTAAACAAGAAAAAGTTCTTGTTATGAATTCTTTAGCACCGTACACATGCAAAAGATGTGTTGCCCAAAGATATGGGGTTATGAGATATCTGGTTCTAACTTTATTGAAACAAGATCCAATTGCTTGTTATATGGAAGCAAGAAGAATCTATCAAGAAGAAAAAGCAAATCCTAAAAATTTTGTTCCAGAATGCACTGCATGCGAGACAGGATATTTGAAATTATTAGCAAAAATAATCTTGATGCTGCAAAAAACCCAGATAATAAAAGAAGCTACCCCAAAACTCGGCGCATACAAACTAAGGTCAAGAGATTTTTACAAAGAAATTTTCAGACCTGAAATTATCCCGAACTTTACTTACACTAGATTAATTTCAAGTTTGCCAACTGATGCTGAAATCATAGATGAATATCAAATCGGAAATGAATTTGACCAAAGCACTGTAACTATTCTGAAAGTTCCTAATCAGACAAAATATCTTTATCATATTAATGCACCTGAATTTACCTTGAATGAGGATCTTCAAAGCTTAGTTAATTTAGCAAGAAACGTTCTTCTTGAGCATAAACCCAAAGCAGAGGAATTTACAGATCCTTCAAGAATCAGACAAGTTTTTTTCAACATTGCCAAGGACTTGCTCCAAGAGCTTTCAAATGCAAGAAAATTAGCCTTGAATTTCAAGCAAATAAACAAGCTTGCAACTATACTTGTAAGGCAGACAATTGGTTTTGGTTTGATAGAAGTTTTGCTTCAAGATGACAAGCTTCAAGATATTATGGTTAATAGTCCTGCTGGCTTAGTGCCAATATTTGTCAGACACGGAGATTATGATGAATGCGACACTAACATAATGCCTAGCCAAGAAGATACTGATTCCTGGGCAGCTAAATTCAGGATGATGTCAGGCAGGCCTTTGGATGAAGCTAATGCTGTTCTTGACACTGAATTAATTATAGAAAATGCCAGAGCAAGAGTTGCGATAATACAACAGCCTTTATCTCCATACGGATTATCTTATGTTTTCAGAAGACACAGGGACAAGCCATGGACGCTTCCTCTTTTTATAAAAGGGAAAATGTTGAATGCAATGGCAGCTGGTCTATTATCCTTCTTAATTGATGGAGGAAGAACATTATTGATTGCAGGAACAAGAAGCTCAGGAAAAACCTCTTTGTTGGGGGCTTCTATGTTGGAGATTATGCAGAGAAACAGGATAATTTGTATAGAAGGTACAATGGAGTTGCCTGTAGATGCTTTCAGAGAATTAGGATATGATATTCTAAGAATGAAAGTCAGAGAAGCTTTGGCTCGAGAAACTTCTGAGATGGGAGCTGATGAAGGAATCAGGACTTCATTAAGATTAGGAGATTCTTGTTTAATAGTTGGTGAGGTCAGAAGCCAAGAAGCTTTAGCATTATATGAAGCAATGAGAGTAGGTGCTTTAGCTAATGTGGTTGCAGGCACTATTCACGGAGCTAGCCCATACGGAGTTTTTGACAGAGTTGTAAATGATTTGAAAGTTCCTACTACAAGTTTTAAGGCAACTGATGTTATTGTTGTTGTAAATCCAATCAGAAGCTCAGATGGATTGCACAGATGGAGAAGACTATTGGAAATTTCAGAAGTAAGAAAACATTGGACAAATGATCCTGTGTCTGAAAAAGGTTTCTTGAACTTGATGAAATATGATGTAATCAAAGATGATATAAAATCAACAGATGATTTTATCAATGGAGAATCAGAAGTCTTAAAAGACATTGCTTCAAATGTAAAGGGCTGGGCTGGTTCGTGGGATGCTGTTTGGGATAATATTCTTTTAAGGGCAAAAATAAAACAGACATTAGTAGAAGCAAGCATGAAAACAAAAAATGCTGACATGCTTGAAGCTCCTTTTGTTCTGAAAGCGAATAATGCTTTCCATGAAATTTCAGAAAAAGTCCAGGCAGAAATTGGTGTTCCTAAAGGAAAAAGAGTTTTCACTGACTGGGAAGATTGGCTGAAAAAAGAAATTAAGAAGGGGCAATAATAATTTTAGGGCTGTATGGTGTTAGTTGAAGGTTTATTCTTTTCTGTGTTTCATGAAAAGCGTGAAATCAAAACCGTAATTTTTATGTCGGACAAAGAAGAACATATTTAAACATCTTATAATTATAATATAAAGACAAAAATGTTAGATTTTGACGAAGTGCTTGTATGGGTAGTTTCTGCAATATTCTTAGGATTCTTATTATCATTTGAAGTTGCATGGCCTATGATTTATATTGACTGGAGCCAAGTGCTTTTGATGTGCGCATTTGCCTTGATTTTCTTGTTTGTATTTATTGTTGGCGAGAAGATGATGGCTTATCTTTTGGACTGCAAAATTAAAATCAAATGGCTTTCTTTCAAACAATATTGGTTTGAAGACAGATTTAGATTAAAATGGGGATTTCCTTTATGGATAGTTTTGCCTTTAATCACATTTCTAATTTCAGCTGGAAAATTTGTTTGGACAGCTATTCTCGGTTTTGATGTTGAGATTAAGAGCTCAAGGATAAAGAAGATGTTTTATGATTTGGATGAAATTGATGTTGCTAAAATAGCTGTTGCAGGACCTATTGCAGTAATTATCTTAGGGATTATTTTCAGAATAGCTGGATTAAATGACTTGGCTATAATGAGCTTGTTATTAGCATTTTTAGCTGTAATTCCTATAGGACAGGGTTTCAAAATCTTTATGGGCTCTAAACTATGGGCTGTTTTCATGATTGCATTGACTGGCCTGATATTTGTATTGTCTTTGGCTTCAGGTGTTTTAGCTACAATTGTAATTGGTGTTCTCGGAGCATTTTTGATTGCAGGAACTTATTATATTTTCAACGAACACTAGATATAATAAGTTGGGTTTTAATAAAAAGAAAAAAGAAGATTAAGTCTGTAGGTTAAGATTAGCGCATAAAGATGGTTGTTGGCAACCAAATCTTTTATTTTCAAATCTGCGCTTTGCTTTTCAAGAAAGAAAATTATGTCTGTAAGTATTAGTTAGGATTTAAGTTTTAGTTGTTTTTCTGGTTTCAGAAAAATCTCTCGAAAACAGGATAATCTTTTCACTTTGTTTCAAGAATTAATAATAAAACCTAAAGAATTACAACCTTTCCCAATCATCTGCAGCATCTTTGGAGTCTTCTTCTGCTTCTTGCTGCTCTTCTTTTGTCCTTCTGATGACTTTTACATTATCAAGCTTGACTGTAATTGGAATTGGAACAGCTGCTTCCAAAAGTTCGACAACAACTTCTTCTTTTGTTTTGTCGACTCGAACGACCTTTGCTTTTTCTCTCTTGAAAGGCTCTGAAAGTATTTCTACAACATCTCCTTTCTCTATATTGATTGTTGTTACAGCTGGTTCAACTACATTCTCCACTTCCTTGTAATCAAGGTTCTTGAAAATAACTCCCTTGACATAAGGAACGTTCAGTGCAGCTTGCTGGGCTGTTTCGTAATCTTGAGATTCAACAAGGATATATCCTCTTAAACCATGAGGCCTGATTATTGAGAAAACTTCTAGTTTTTTCTTCTCAACTTTTGCAGCAATCAATTCAGCTGCTTGGTCTTCCTTGTTTGTTATGACTTTTACAACGAATATCATTTTTTCTATATGTTTATAGGTGTTATATTTTATAAGTGCGATAATTGATTTTGGTTAGTTAGTTCGGCCATCCAACTCAATGCGCAACATTGCGAACTAATTTTTATTACACATAACTATTATTTCCCTCCTTAAATTACACCCCAAAGCAATGTGAAAATCAGACTTATTGCAAATCCAAGAAAGCCTATAATCAAAAGTCCCAATGCAGATATTTTTGAGACTTGTTTAAGCTCCTGGTTTGTTGGTTTCCTCGCTACTTTGAAAACCCTGACACATTTGCCTATAAATTGTTTAGTATTAACTAAGACATTCATGATAAAGTAATAAGAAGATGTTTTTTAAACCTTTCTAAAATGTTTAGAATTAAAATTAATGCGCTAATTGTTTTATTCACCTTCGACAAAATCAATTTCAAATTCATTTGACATGCCTTTTCTTTCTCGTGACTTTGTTGTCTCGCCCTTCTTACCTAAAATCTGAGGAGACTTAACTCCTGTAACTACAAGCAAAACCCGAAGGGTTTTGTCCATGTCTTCGGATAATTGGGCACCCCAAATCATTTTTGCATTAGGAGAAATTTTTCTTAATACAGTTTCGATGACTCTTTTAGCTTCTTCTAATGTCATGTCCTGTCCGCCTGTAATATTGATCAAAGCACCTGTAGCATCTGTTATGTCAACATCAAGAAGAGGATTTTCAATTGCTTTTTCAACAGCTTCTGTTGCCCTGTCATTTGAGTCAGCTTCTCCGACTCCAATCATAGCTACTCCGCCATTTGTCATGACAGCTCTAACATCTGCAAAATCCAAGTTAACCAAGCCTGCTTTTGTAACTAATTCTGTAATGCCTTTGACTGCATTTGTAAGAATCTCATCAGCTATCTTAAATGCAGTATGCAATGGCAAGTCAGGAGAAAGTTCTAATAATTTGTCATTTGGAATTACTATCAAGGTGTCAACAGATTCTTCCATTCTCTCGAGTCCCTGAACAGCATTCTCATATCTTTTCTGACCCTCAATTGTGAAAGGAATAGTGACTACTGCTATTGTTAAAGCACCTAATCTTTTGGCAACTTCAGCAACAACAGGAGCTGCACCTGTGCCTGTTCCTCCGCCTAAACCGCATGTAATAAAAACCATGTCAGCTCCCTGGAGTTTCTGTTTGATTTCATGCTCAGATTCTTTTGCAGCTTCTTCTCCAACTTGCGGATTGCTTCCTGCTCCTAATCCGTGTGTTAACTCTCTGCCTATAAGAATTTTTGAATCAGCATAAGTATAAAGCAAATCCTGCGCGTCAGTATTCAATGCAATGCATTCTGCTCCTTTAATCCCTATTTCTTTCATCCTTGTCAAACTGTTATTTCCGCCGCCACCTACTCCAAAAACCTTGATAGAAGCTTTTTGGCGATTAAGAATCTCTTCTAATTCCTGGTCAATATCCTTAGTTTCTTCTCTTCTGTGGGATAGTTCTGCCATAAATGTCTCCTTTTTACGATTTTATGAAATAGGATGTTTCAAAGTATATTTAAAGATTATTATAGTAAAGAATAGTAAAGGTTATTCAAAGAATTACTTCTTCTTTTCTTCTTTTTCAGGTTTTTCTTTTTCTTCTTTAAATTCAACCTCTAGAGAAAGAACTTCTTTTGCTCTTTTCTTTATCTCTTCCTGAATTTTTTCAGGAATCTTTTCCTTGATTATTGCTTTGCTTTCCTGCAGAGAATATGATTCTTTCTTGAAACCCAATGATTCAATAAAAATCTGTGATTTTTCTTCTTTTGACTCTATTATCCTGAGGATTTTGAACTTGTATACAGTGTCTTTGCCTGCCAAAGGATGATTTAAATCAATCAAGACCCTGCCTCCTGTGACTGATATGACTTTTGCAACCATGCCATTCACATTGACAAACATTCCTTTTTGAGGCATTTGCTCGAATGCAGTCAAAGGAACTGTCCTTATCATCTTCGCATCTCTTTTACCATAGCCGTCTTTTGCACTCACTTCTATTTCATATTCTTTTCCAGTTTCTTTTCCTTCTAATTGCTTATCAAGAGCTTCAAGAACTTGAGCTTGGCCTATGCAAATTTTTATTGGCTTGAACTTTTCCTTGGAACTATCATCGACCATGCCTGAGTTTTTTGCTTCATCAAAATTAGTTGTGTCGAAAATCTCGCCTGTTTTTGTCTTTGCAGTAAACTCAAGTTCTATAAAATCATTTTTCTTTGTTAACATATTCTTTTTAGAAAAAGACGACTTTTAAAGTTATTGTTTTAATCTCACTTGCCATGATAAAAGTCCGGGGCATAAGGTATATTCATAGCATACGCACAATGTACGCCTTTTCCTTTTTTATCGACCTCAGGATGAGAAGCTTTGCATCTTTGCCTGTGACTGCCTGTGTTGTATGGACATTCAACACTCAAAGAGATTGACGAATCTCCTATTTCGGAGATAGTAACTTCTATTCTGACTGCTTCTTCTAAAACTTCTCTGGCTTTTGGTCCTCTTCCTTTGCACAATCTTGAAATTTTTGTTATCATTTTTTATATTTTGTTATTATTTCCTCCTTTTTAAGGATTATTGTCTTTTTTGTCCAAAAATCACAATAAAGCTTAAATATCTTGATAAAGTATTAATTCAATGGAATGGAGAAAAGACCTTAACAAAGAGATAGGGAAATATGTTGATGATTTGATTAAGAAGACGACTTTCTTTCCAGAATACAGAAAATCAGAGAAGCCTGCAAATGCGCAATTATGGATTGCATTGGGGATTCTAGCTAAAAAAACCTATGAACAAGAACTCAAGATACAGCTTCTTGAAGGTGTTTTGAAGGAAATTTCTCCTAAGAAAGTTGAGAAACTTCAAAGCAGAGAAGCAAGAGACAAAGCAATTTCTGAAGTTGAAAGGATAATGAAAGAGATTGCACAAAGAAAACCTGTAACAAACCCAAATCTTGAAGTTCCAAAACCAAAGATAAGAACAAATATTGTTTTTCCAAAACTTGAGAAAAAAACAAGCAAAAAATTGAAAAAGAGAGAAATCAAAGAAATCAAGGACAATATAAGAAAGAATTTCTAAAATAACTAATAATATTTGTTTCTAAAATTTTAACTAAGTCTTGAGAGATCCCTGATAAAGAATGATTCTGATGTAAATTGTTCATAAATTTTAAGAGCATCTTTTGTTGCTTGCTTTAGGTTCTCTCCTAATACTTGCGTGCCATGTCTTGTATCTATGATTGACTCGGCCATTTTTCGCGCATTGCAAACTTTTTCTTCCAAAACCCAATGAGGTAATCCAGAAAAACGTTCTGCATTCTTTAAAGCATCGAATATATTTCCGTCTAAATCAAAATTTCTGGGATATTTGTTTTTCGGAAATGCTGAACAATCATAAACCCCTACTTTTTTCTTATCTATTGAAAAAGGATTTCGTGACCATATAAATCTGTCTTGATGTCTGCCTTGGTGTTCCAATTTCCTAATTTGTTCAAATTCTTCTTGAATTGTATCAAAATCAGTTATGACTCTTGATTTTGTGGGCTCTAAATATTTTCTTTCTATATAAACCCCCATTTGATTAGAAAAATCTTGGGGCATGCTTAATGCTACATCAACGCAGAATAAATAATCTTTATATGAGAAAGCAAATTGACAAGGAGAACTGCTAAAACTAAAACCATTATAGAAAAACCCATCTTTAAATCTTTTGCCTCCTTTTGATCTTGGAATCTCTGTTCTATCATGAACTTCATGAATAACTCTTCTTTCAACTCCAGGAAAGTACACTTTGGCTTCAGTATATTCTATCTCGGTGATTCTTTCTGACATTTTTGTATTATTGACATCTCCAGATGATATTTAAAGATTATTGTAATCAAATGAAATATGGGCTTTTGAATACCCTAAACCCAAAAATCGAAGGTCTAAAAAAGCCTTCTAAAGAAGCCTTGGGAAGAAGTAAACCTTTGCAAGCAAAGGTTTAAAAATTAAATTTTTCTTGGGTTAACATGGCAAGCTTGATTGATGCATATTGTGTAAAAGTTGGAACTACTATCTCCATTGATGGAGTAGCATGTTCTGTAAAGTCAATTGATATCAGCAAATCAGGAAAACATGGAGCAAGCAAATGCAGAATCGAGGCAGTAGGTATAATAGATGACAAGAAAAGAATTGTTGCTGTGCCTGGGGCTGAGAGATTTGAAGTTCCTATGATTGAAAAAAGAAAAGCACAATTATTGAGTTATGATAAATTAAAGAAAACAGCAAGTGTCATGGACTTAGAGAATTTCGAAACAATCGAGATTCCGGTTTCACAAGACATCTTGCCTGAGATGGAAGAAGCCCAAGAAAACAGAAACGTTGAATATTGGGATGTGGATGGAAAAAAGATAATCAAAAGATTAGCTTAAAAAACGTCTGTAAGTGTAAATAAATAACAACTAAGTCAAAAAAATAAGAATTAAAACATAACAACATAAACTTTAAATAATTTATACTGACATAATATAACAAAAAATGGCAACAAAAATCGCAGCTGCACAGAACAGATTGTTCAAAAATGCATTTGTATGCAAGAGATGTCATACAAAAGTCAGGGCAGAAGCAAGAAAAATCACTGAAGGTAGTGTAAGATGCAGAAACTGCAAAGGGAAGATTTTCAAGCCAAAGAGCAAGAAGGTTGTCAAATAAACATCTATAATTTAAAATCATATAAACAAAAAATGTACAAGAAAAGAAAAGTAAGATCAAGATTAAGAGGAAGAAGAACCTGCGGTTACGGCCAGAAGTTCAAGCACAGAGGAAAAGGAAGCAGAGCAGGAAAAGGTATGGCAGGAACAGGAAAGAAAGCAGGGCAAAAAAGAACATGGATATTGAAATATCATCCTGATTATTTTGGAAAAAATGGATTTACCAGCAGATACAAAAAATTAAAGACCATGAACATAGGCACATTAAATGATAGGATTGAGACACTAGTAAAAAAAGGAAAAGCAAAGAAAGTCGATAAAGGTTATGAAATTGAATTAAAGGGCTTCAAAATACTTTCATCAGGAAAAGTCAATAAAAAACTTTTTGTAAAAGCATCTTTATTCTCAAAAAAAGCTGAAGAAAAAATTGCCAAATTAGGCGGTTCTGCAACTAAAGTATAAAAAAAGAAAAATGTCATTTGCCTTCAAGAATATCTTAGTGAATCTTCCAGAAGTGAAGAAACCTGAAGAAAAAAGACTTGGTTTCAACATAAGATTAAAATGGACCTTAGTAATTCTCGCATGTTTTTTCATACTTTCTAATGTTCCTTTAGTAAAGCTCCAAGCAGACACTTTGAGCAGATTCGAATTTTTAGCAATAATCTTTGGAGCAAGCTTCGGCTCTTTGATGTCCTTGGGAATTGGCCCTATTGTCACTGCCTCGATTGTATTGCAGTTATTAGTAGGTTCAAAACTTATCAAGATAGACACTTCAACACCTGATGGCAAAAAAAACTTTGAGGGACTTCAGAAATTAATGTCATTATTCTTTGTAGTATTCGAAGCAGTAATCTATGTTTTGATGAGAGGTTTGCAGGCAGAGCCTGGATGGGAATGGTTCCTTATAGTGCAGTTGGTTGCAGGCGGAGTCTTGGTAATGCTTATGGATGAGGTTGTTTCAAAATATGGATTCGGCTCTGGAATCTCATTGTTCATAGTTGGCGGAGTTGCATGGCAATTATTCGCAAAAGCATTTGGATTTGCATTTGGAAGCATGACAGGAGGGCAGATTGTTCCAAGCGGAAAAGTCATAATATTTATTCAAGAGATATTCAGGTCAAATCTTTCAGCAGCTGCTGTAGCATTCTCAGCAATTGCAGCAACTGTATTAGTTTTCTTTGCTGTTGTTTACACTCAGGCAATCAAAGTTGAAGTTCCATTGTCATTTGGAAGAATCCGAGGATTTAATATAAGGTGGCCATTGGCTTTCTTCTACACAAGCAACATCCCTGTTATCTTGACTGCTGCCCTTCATGCTAACCTTCAATTATTTGCTGTACTTGCTCAAAAAGTCTCATCTGCATTTAATTTCCTAGGAACTTTCAGCAATCAAGGAGCTGCTGAATCAGGACTAGCATTTTGGCTTTCTCCTCCAAATAATGGAATAATTGAGCCTATAATTCAGGGTTCTTTACAGAGTTCAATGATATTCCAATCAATATTTTATACTTTATTTATGATAGGGGGCTCAGTAATGTTCGCTGTTTTCTGGGTAAAAACCTCTGGGATGGATGCTTCAAGCCAGGCAAACCAGATATCATCAAGTGGATTGCAAGTCTCGGGCTTCAGACGAGATCCTCGAGTTATTGAATCTATTCTCTCAAGATACATCATGCCTTTAACAATAATGGGGGGAGCTGCTGTAGGATTATTAGCTTCTCTTGCTGACATAACAGGAGCCTTAGTAAGAGGAACAGGCATATTGCTTGCAGTCATGATTCTTTACAAGATGTATGAGGATATCGCACAACAGCAT
>Ga0233423_10000099_pt1 | contig 50529 bp, 43 predicted proteins | sample Watercolumn_Mata_FD_180713 | JGI IMG/M metagenome (GOLD analysis project Ga0233423, IMG submission 180713) | Freshwater microbial communities from Lake Matano, South Sulawesi, Indonesia - Watercolumn_Matano_2014_112_MG | ecosystem: Environmental > Aquatic > Freshwater > Lake | place: Indonesia... | reverse complement strand
ATATGTTTCTCAGGGCGCATGGCTACTTGTATGATATTGCCTTCGTTATGCACCAAGATTACGGCACCTTCTTCAGCAGCGATAGCATTAGCTCCAGTAATACCTATTGCGGCTTTATCGATATACTTGGATATCTCATCGCTAATCAGTCCAACTATTAACCGGGCATCGGGCTCTACCTTCTTCTCGAAATGACGAGAGAGAATTCTGGCTATGTCATGTCTGGTGAGATGGCTGGCTGGTCCTGTAGGATGCGATGGCACATCACCACAAATCTGAATTATCCTGTCGCCGATGTCGGTCTCTATAACCTCGATGCCAGCCACTTCTAGGGCTTCAGTCAACCCGATTTCCTTGGTCAAGTTAGATTTTGATTTGACTATTAGTTTATTACAAGTAAGCTCCCGGATAACCAGTGCTATCGCCTCCGACTTAGTACCAGCTCTGCACACTTTTATGCCATTTTGCTGCAGGTTTTCTATCGCCCGGACCAGAAGCACGTCATTGCCAACAGAATTTTCACGAGCCCTCCTGAGTCTTTTCTTCCGGTCCTCAAAGTCTGGTATCCTGTAGATATTTGCCTGTTGTCTTTTCCTAACCACATTAAAAGCCTTTCTCATAGCTCGTATGCGCCGTGCCTTTTGCAAACGGCTTAGCCCGATTGAGTCAGGATTATGCGAAGAGTAAGACACATCACCCATATTTATCATAACCTAATCTGAATCAGAATGTGGCAAATTATAGCAAATTTATACAGACAGGAATTAATCACAACCATGTGCAACGATTTCATTACTCTCTACGAATCTGGTATCATGTTAGCTGAACTAGCTAATATAGACAGAGCACGTGCTACCCCAAGCAGCAAACAAAACCTAGGGACTGGGGAGCGTTTGGGTCCCGGTGGGCTTCGCGGACTTCAAATCCGTCGAGAGGCATCAAAAATGTCTCTGGTGGGTTCGACTCCCATACGCTCCCGCCACCTCTTTAATCCACAGGAAAAACAAACGCATGAAGAGAAGACCTTGATTTCAATAAGATGCCACGGTATTACGGCATAGGGAGTCAGAGCATAGCTAGAAGCAGGATTTTGTATATCTGAGGACGTGAGATATTGTGAAGTGACCGAGATTTATATGCCTTAAAAGACATCACAGCAAGTACCAGGCGAAAGCCCAGACAAGCAGCGCTACCGCTAAAAAGCCGCCAATGACACTAATAAGTTCTTTGACCATTTTATAGTTCCGAATTTACCGCTACTCGGAAGCTATGGCAAATACCATACACATGCTGTGACTACAACGGCTACAAGAACAGCAACGTCGATAACAATGCCACCAAACATCCCCAGCAACTTCTTATCATCCCTAATGATAGCCAAGAACTTTCTACTTCTTCTCATTTCTCCCTCCTTACCTTAAAGTGCCACTAATCGTCGGCTTGTCACTTACGTTTTAATTTTCACATAGCATGCTCAGCAAAACATGATGAATCCGTACTATTCTATAGATACACTTAGGTAACATAGACCAGACAGACATAAGTACTATACGATGGCTGATTGCACGATAAACCGTATAGGAATATGCAGGCAAAGCTTCAGGTTATCCGTTCCGGAATGTCTTAATCCAAGTAGCTACATAATTTGGTATAGCCACCATGATAATATTTTGACAACGCGACAATATACGATAATATATATAAAGGAAGGGAAACGGGTCTGAATTGCAGCAAGCGTTCCCATGTCCAAAATGTGGCGCTCAAATCCCCGTGGGACAGCAGTTCTGCTCCACCTGTGGTCAACACTTCGAATACAGATGTCGCCACTGCGGTACTGCTGTTAAAACCCTGTCTGGGTTTTGTACCCATTGCGGTAAAAAACTATGCCAGCAAACACAATCACCAGCAAAGCCTGCAGCTAAAGAATTTATAGCAGTCCATAGAGAGAAAAAAGTCAGACAGGCAGCAGCAATACCGCAATCTGCAGGTCATGTTGGTCGGTATCTTATCTTGATAGCTATCATCGTCTTCATAGGTACAACTCTCTATATCATTGGCACAGGTCCGCAAGCGGGAACATCCAGCTGGTTTGGCGGCGGCTTTATCTTCGGAGGACAATCTCCACCTTCAACACCCCCCGATATGGATGCCCAACAAGAATCAAACTCAGAATCTGATTTACCGCTCTACACCAGTGACCAAGTCATAGCTGAAGCAAAGAAGATTAGCCCCCATTGTCGAGTACCCACCAGGCGAACTGGCTGAGTTAGTCCTAGTTGTCCTCCGTATGAGGACGCCGAACCGATTTTTACTGCCGAGTATCTTGGTGATAGGATGTGGAGTATATTCAAAACCTGCCCGATAAACTCAGAATACAACGGCTGCTGGTATTTCTTCGAGGACAACGGCCAACTTATAGAGCAGTATTAGTTATCTCAGAATCCGTTCATCACCCACACGGCGTGTGAGCTTTTTCTCATCCATATATTCCAGAAGCGCTTGGGCATATTTCCGGCTCGTGCCCAGCATATCCCGCACTTCAGCAAGAGTTACTTTACCTTTTGACTTGGCATAAGCGATAACCTTATCCACCATCTCGCTATAGGCAGAAGCAGAAAAGAACACTTCTTCGCTTACCTTAACCACTTGGCGTTGTTCAATAAGTAGATTGAGCAGGTCAGTTTCAAGTGTTACATCACCTGGTGGAGAATACGGATTCTGGTTCAGAGCACGAATGAACGTATCAATTTTTGCCTGCTGCTGCTGAGAAAGCTGAACGCGGTAAGCCGGGAGACGGACTGCTGCTCCTACTTCAACTAAAATTCCATCATCTAAAAGCTTCCGTAACGCGGGAGAATTCGCTAACAGTCCCAGCTTACTGCCCAGCTCACCTTTGGACATGCCTGAGCGAGTTGGGAATCTTTGATGATAGTTTTCTACCACTAATTTTGCCTTTTTGACCAATCGTCCCCAGCCGGAGCTGGTAAAAAACAGGCTCTGCCCTCCAGAAACTACTGCCACTACTTTCTCTTTTTTAATAAGCTCACTAACAATCAAATGCGCCTCACGAGCCGCCAGGTCACACTGGACCGCCAGCTTGTCCAGTTCCATAGGCTGATTTATCTCCAGCGTAGCAAGTAAAGCATCTTCTAACACACCTTCCCCCCTAACCTTCAGATTTTGGACTATAGACTGGCGGAATCGGCGATGTCTCAGGGCATGCGAATCAACAATCACACCACCTCCTAGTGTATCCATAGATGAACGGATAATGAAATGGTCACCTTTAACCAATGCTACTGGTTTAGTCAAGGCAAATTGTGCCCAGGAAATGTCTCCGGAATCCAATCTCTCTTTCTCAAGCATATGAACTCTGGCTATCTCCTCGGCAGCACCTGTAAAAAAGCTGACGGCAGCACCGTGCCGCAAAGGATGTTTGAGGTCCAAAAGCATACGAAGTTTTACATCTATTCGCATTGTCGGCACCAGCCAGCCAGGCGAGGTGAGCACATAACCGCGTTTCAACTGAGACGTAGCCACGCCGGTTAAATTGGCTGCGACTCGACTTCCTGGATTAGCAACATCAATGCGAGCCTTATGACTTTGCAGTCCTCGCAATCTAGCCTTCAAACCAGCAGGGAGAACCTCGACTTCCTGTCCCACCGATAGCGAACCATCAATTAACGTTCCCGTAACTACAGTTCCAGAACCAGCTATAGTAAAAACACGGTCTATCATAAGTCTAGGTCTGCCGAGATCTTTCACAGGCTCAGCAGTCGCCAGAACCCGGTCTATAGACAAAATCAATTCCTGCAGTCCTTCACCACTGACTGCTGATACGGCAACGACAGGCGCTTCAGCCAGCGTAGTCGATTTTATCAGTTCTTCCACCTCCAGCTTGACCAAACTCAGCAACTCCTCATCCACTAAGTCCTTTTTGGTGATGACCACAATGCCTTTACTTATGTCAAGTAAATCGATGATGGCTAGATGTTCCCTGGTTTGAGGCATTATTCCTTCGTCGGCAGCCACGATGAGTAGAGCTAAATCAATACTGCCTACACCAGCCAGCATGTTTTTAACGAAACGTTCGTGCCCGGGAACATCAATAACTCCAACCTCCTGTCCTCCCGGCAGCTTCATCCAGGCAAAACCAAGGTCTAGGGTCATACCCCTTTCCTTCTCCTCTGGGAGTCGGTCGGGGTCTATTCCTGTCAGTGCCTGTATCAAAACAGATTTGCCATGGTCTATGTGTCCAGCAGTTCCTATAACAAACATTCTCGTCGCTTCTCCTGCAAGCTCGTCAAGAAATTATACAACTGGTGACGAAAACGGAAATGCAAATTAAAGAATCACTTTTTTAGACTAGTGACTGCATTTCGCAGTGCCCGTAGTACAATCTCATCTTCTTCAGGAAGGACTGTCCTCGGGTCGAATAGTAGAACATCATCGCTGATACGACCAATAACCGGTGGGTCATGGTGCCGCAATTTTTTAGCTAATAAAAGCGCTGTGTTTCTTCGACCACCTTTATCACTAATAGCAACTAGCCTGGTAGGAAGCGTACTACCTGGTAAGCTGCCACCGCCAACCATGGTCTCACCTGCAACAACCTGGGCTAAATCACCAAGGTCTTGTGCCCAGAGGATAGCCCGTTTTTCAACCTCGTCCAATGGCAGAGAAATCATGCGCCACACCGGAATCTTCTCCAATGCTTCGCCTTTCAGGTAAAGAACCAGCGTCGCAGCCAAGCCTGCAAGCCTTATTTTGTCAACGCGAAGCGCCCTCGCCAGGGGATGCCTTTTCAACTTGTCAACGAAGAGCCTTTTACCAACGATAATTCCAGACTGGGGTCCTCCCACAAGCTTGTCACCGGAAAAGCAAACCACGCCAACACCGAGCGTAATACTCTGTTGCACAGTGGGTTCCGGAGCAAGCCCAAACATTGCTGTGTCCAATAGGCAACCACTGCCCACATCATCCAACACAGGAATACCATGCTTGTCACCAAGTCCTATCATCTCCTCGAGAGCAACCGAATGAGTGAAACCTTCCACTCTAAAGTTGCTGGTGTGGACACGCAAAAGAACTGCCGTTCTCGGACTAATCACTTGCTCATAGTCTTCAACATAGGTACAGTTAGTTGTACCAACTTCTATCAGCTTCGCCCCACTTTGTCTCATAACATCAGGTATACGAAAACCACCGCCGATTTCAACAGCCTGACTTCTGGATACAATCACCTCTTTTCTCTTGGCTAAGGCACTTAGAGCCAGTAATACCGCAGAGGCGTTGTTATTTACAACCAGTGCCGCCTCTGCACCAGTCAACTGACACAGAAGTTGTTCAATATGTATATTCCTGGAGCCTCGTGCCCCACTATCAAGGTCAAACTCCAGGTTACAGTAACCTGTGGCAACCAACGCCATAGCCATAGCCGCTTCTTTACTGAGCGGTGCCCTACCCAAGTTGGTATGAAGTACCACCCCACTGGCGTTTACAACCGGGCGCAGACTCAGCTGTTCCAATGCCTGCGCTTGAGAAGAGACAGAATCCACAATCTCGTCCAGTGAAGAGCATTTGCTGCCACGCATAATAGCCAGACGGTCTGCCTCAAGTCGCTGACGAACCATGCCCACAATTAGGTCATGAGGGTAAAGCTCCCGAAGTCCTTTGATTCGCTCATCGGAAAGCACTTTATCTACGCTGGGAAGGCGACGAAGCTCACTATCCATAATGCACAGATATTCTACTATACCCGGAGCTAGTTTCAAAACTCATAAGAGATTCTTCGCTTCGTCCAGAATGACAGAAGGTTTAGTGACATGTCTTCAGACCTTTATTTCATTTTGCCTCTTGGGTTCAGGCAATGCTACAATACGCACTAATGGATAAGAAGATACCACCTCGCCTGACTGAAAGCGTCAGCGGAGCTGGCTGAGCCTCAAAGTTAGGTCCGGGCGACCTAGACAGAGCCCTATGTGGCTTACCCCTTATACACGATAAGAATGTGATTCGAGGCATGGAAAGCTTGGATGATGGCGGCGTTTACAAACTGAGCGATGACTTGGCTATAATCCAGACCATAGATTTTTTTACGCCCATCGTCGACGACCCATATGACTTCGGTCAGATTGCTGTCGCCAATGCGCTGAGCGATGTTTACGCCATGGGTGGCAAACCACTGACCGCCATGAATGTGGTCTGCTTCCCTATTAAAAAACTGGACATCTCAATACTGAAAGACATACTCAATGGTGGAATAGACAAGATGAGAGAGGCTGGAGTCACATTAGTAGGCGGTCATAGCATAGAGGATGCCGAGCTGAAATACGGGCTTTCAGTAACCGGTACAGTGCATCCCAAACGTCTGGTGACCAATTCTGGAGCCAAGGTTGGAGATAAGCTAATACTTACCAAACCATTAGGAACCGGAATCATCAGCACCGCGCTCAAGGCTGGTAAAGTCGGTAAGGAGACATCAGCCAAAGTCACAAAATACATGACGTCCTTGAATAAAAAAGCCTCTGAACTTATGCAAGAGGTGGGAGTTCACGCCTGCACCGACATAACCGGCTTCGGATTTCTCGGCCATGCTTACCAACTAGCCCAGAATAGCCAAGTAGGTATAAAAATCAATTCGTCTTCAGTTCCCATCTTCAAGGAAGTAACAGACTTTGCCAAGGCAGGGTTTTGCCCCGGTGGACTACACAGAAACAGAGAATTCTACGGTAAAATGGTAGAATTTGCTTCCCGGGTACCTGATTACATGCAGGACATTCTATTTGACCCTCAAACTTCAGGCGGACTGCTAATATCACTAGCTCCTGAAGAGGCGGAACCTCTGGTGGTCAAACTGCGAAAAGCCGGCATACACGATGCAACCATAATCGGAGAAATAACCAAAAAGCCAGAGGGCAAGATGGTTGTAGAGTAAAAGAGAACGCAACCATGAAACAAAACAGGCTCTGGCAAATACTAGAGCCTGTTTTTATATCCATTCATAGGTTTTATTCCAAAGTGCCTCTTGTTCCATAAGTCATTAAGTTGTTCCAAAAGTGATGACGTATATCTAGGGCTGTTTACTGTTATAAGAATCAAATAACGTCTGTTTGGATTTTTCAAATTCTTCTTCGGCTTTTTTGAGCTCATCTGATACTTTTTCAAGCTCCCTCATGTTAGTCGGCTTTATAAGGCTAGATGGTTCACATTGTTTTAAATAGTCGAAATACTTCTTGGATGCCTCTTCAAACTCTTGCAGTCGCTGTGCATATTCTTTTTCTGCTTCCTCTTTTGATAATTTACTCATTATCCACCCTCCCTCTAAGTTACAATAGGGCTGACTGACTTTTGGAACAAAGCCTCCATTCATAAAGAGTAAAGCCACATAAACTCGATGATATAGGCAAATATTACAGTGAATAGATTTCCTTGCCGAAGGTGTGAACCCAGTTTTTCTGCAGAGCTTCTATCGCTTCTTTGGTCTTATCCACGCCAATGACAACTATGGGCTGACCGCTTTCCCCTTTGCCCAAGTAGGTATAGAAATAGCACACGTTTATATCTGCTTCACGCAAAGGTTTCAGTACAGCCAAAAGTCCACCGGGATGGTCAGGGACTTCCACCGCGATGACATCAGTTTCGTGTACCGAATAACCATGGCTCTTGAGCACATTAGCCGTTTTCTCTGGGTTATCGGCGACAAATCTCACCGTGCTAAAATCAGATGTGTCAGCTACCGAGATAGCCCTGATGTTTATCCCTTCTCTGCCCAGGCATTCGCTAACAGCCAGGAACTTACCCGGCACATTCTCTAAGGTTATCGAAATCTGTTTTACGCACATAATTCGCTCTCCAACTAAATACTAAATATCAGAACAGGTCGTATCCTGCCTTTAAAGCTTTTTCATTAATAGCAACCAGCTTTTGCTTCCTGCCCAGAGTAGACTTTAGCGCCTCAATCATGCTGTCAAATGAAACAAGACCGCTCTTTTTTATGAAAGCGCCTAGCATTACCATATTGGCGGACCTTGGACTTCCCAAAGTTTCCGCAACACTATTCGCTGGCACTCTAACAATGTTAATATCCCCTCTCGATATTTCAGACTCCACCAAAGAGGAATTGACAAAGAAAAGACCGCCCGATTGAAGCTGATTCTGAAACCTGACCACAGAGGGCTGGTTCATAGCAATAACAAACTCAGGTGCCGAAGCGACCGGAGATGCAATTTCGTCATCTGATATCACCACCGTGCAATTGGCAGTACCACCCCGAACCTCAGCACCATAAGAAGGTAAATAAGTTACATTCTTAGCTTCAAACATTGCTGCCTGAGCCAGACTGAGCCCCATAGACATAACACCCTGACCCCCAAAACCGGCGATTACCGTCCTAATCAGCATTTTCCCCACCGGTTATATCTTTAATTACCCCTAATGGAAACACCTTGGTCATCTCATTATCCACCCATTGCCATGCTTCCACAGGGCTCATTTTCCAGTTAGTTGGGCAGGGAGAAAGAATCTCCACCATAGCAAAACCGCGTTTATCAAGTTGCACCTGAAAAGCCTTCTGGATAGCTTTTTTCGCTTTTCTTATGTTGGCTGGAGAGTTCACCGCCACCCGCTCAATATATGCCGCACCCTCAACCAAGGCTAAAATCTCGCTCATCCTTATGGGATGCCCTTCTAAAACAGTATCACGTCCATAAGGTGTGGTAGTCGTTGTCTGCCCAGCCAGAGTAGTCGGCGCCATCTGCCCACCAGTCATTCCATAGACGGCGTTATTGATAAAAATGGAGGTTATATTCTCCCCCCTGTTAGCAGCATGTATAGTCTCAGCAGTACCAATTCCGGCGAGGTCACCATCACCCTGATAAGTAAAGACTACAGCCTCCGGAAAAGCACGTTTTATGCCGGTAGCCACAGCAGCACCTCTTCCATGTGCCGATTCCACCATATCAACATCGAAATAGTAATAAGCAAAAACAGAGCAGCCCGGTGGTGGGACACCAATGGCTCTATCTTGCAGGTTCATTTCATCGATTACCTCGCAGATAAGCCTGTGTGCAATCGAGTGCCCACATCCCGGACAATAGTGAAATGTATTTCGCTTAAGCGATTTAGGCCTGGTAAATACTTTCTTCATCTATTCAAGCCCTTCTGATAATAAAGACGCGATATTACTCGAGCCACCTCGCTCGGCGTAGGAATTACTCCCCCGGGCCTCCCATAGAAAGAAACTTCTCCTTTGCCTTCTAAAGCCAGTTGCACATCCTCCAACATCTGTCCCATATTCATCTCAAAAACTAGGAATTGCTTCACTCCCTTCACCAATTCTCTCAATGCCTCATCAGGGAAGGGCCAAAGAGTAATAGGTCTCGACAGTCCGACCTTTAAACCCTCCGCCCTAACTGTTCTGATAGCTCCTTTAGCAATTCGAGCTGCTATGCCGAAAGCAACAACTATTAATTCAGCATCCTCTACCAAAAATGTTTCATAAGCAGCCTCATCTTTTTTGATTAATTCGTATCTCCTGAATAAGCTCCAATTAATCTCTTCCAGTTGGGCCGGGTCAGAAGTAAATGTCCTGATGAATTTGCTTGGACGTCCCTTCGCGCCTCTTAACGCATCACTCCTGATGGGCAATTCCGCCGGGGCTTCATAACTAAATTTCACCGGCTCCATCATCTGACCCAGAATCCCATCACCGAGGATAATTACGGGAATTTTATATTTATCGGCAAGGTCAAAAGCCTTATGTGTGAGGTCCGCTAGCTCCTGCACTGATGAGGGCGCTAAAACTATAGTTCTGTAATCTCCATGACCACCGCCACGGGTAGCTTGAAAGTAATCTGACTGCGCGGCTACTATGCTCCCCAACCCTGGCCCACCCCTGGACATATTGACGATAACCGCTGGAAGCTCGCAGGCTGCCAGATAAGAAATACCTTCCTGCTTTAGACTAATGCCAGGACTAGAAGAAGAGGTCATTGCCCTGACCCCAACCAAGCTGGCTCCATAAACCATGTTTATGGCAGCAAGCTCACTCTCTGCCTGAATAAAAGAACAACCTTTCCTGCGGCTTAGATTGGCAGCCATATACTCGGTCAGCTCATTCTGAGGCGTAATCGGATATCCAAAGTAGCTTTGACATCCCGCCCGGATGGCTGCCTCCCCTATAGCGGCATTACCGGTCATGAGAACCTTAGCCACGATACACCTCTATTGCCACTTCGGGACAAACTAAAGCGCATATAGCACACCCTGTACATTCGCCATTCTCACTGAAGACAGCCGGCAAATAGCCACTCGCATTCAATTTATCAGAGACAGAAATAATACCTTTGGGACAAAAAGAAATACAGAGCCCGCACCCTTTGCATAGCTCACGGGAAATTTCAATAGTTCCTTTCATCTCAGTCTATGTTCTCTGGAGTTGGCCCCGATTTCTCTACAATTGTATTCCCAAATACCCGTTGTGACAAGTTTCTAAGCTTGACCATTATCCCAAAAATTGTTGTCTTAACGCAAAGAAAGTAGTTTGGATATTAGAACTGCACAGCCACCTCAATTGGCAAATCTGCCCTGCAAAAATAAAGGGCTCCGTGGTCTGAATACGAAGCCCGATTTCTTTCTGGTGGAGGCGGGGGAGGGTTGAACTCCCCGTCCAGAAGAAGGTTGCCAGAATCTACTACAGGTTTAGTCAGCTCTTTTACCTCACCTAGCTAACCTCAGCTGACCGAGCAATAGCTAAGCCAGCCGATAATTCTTAGCCAACCTACATCGGCGTCAAGGTTGGAGCACCCCGACTTTTCGTCACCCAATCCCAACCCATCGGGATGAGGTCAGGTTGGATGTGCAACCTTAATTAGGCTGCAATTGGAACTGCTTCGGCAGTTGTCTTTTGCCACCTTTTTTACGAGGTAGATGGCACCTCGACCTGCTATCCTGTAGGCCTTCCGCTGTCGAAGCCTCACGCCCCCAAAACTAGATTTTTAATGTGCCTTTAACCCCTTCTCCTCAACGCTCGCCCTATCTCCCTCTCCGTTTCCCTACGCGCCATCGCCTCACGCTTATCGTGAAGCCTCTTACCCCTTGCCACCCCCAACTCCAACTTGGCAATTCCTCCTTTAATATATAACTTCAAGGGCACCAGAGTCAAACCTTTCTGAGATACCATGCCCGATAGTTCGTCAATCTGATTACGATGCAACAAGAGCTTACGCGGTCGGTTTGGCTCATGGCTAAAATGACCAGCCGCCTGATAAGCGGCGATATGTGCATTAACCAACCATAGCTCACCATCTTCAGGTCTGGCATAGGCATCACGAATGTTCACCCGTCCTGCCCGAATCGACTTTATTTCAGTGCCAGTAAGTACGATGCCGGCTTCCAGGCTCTCCAGAATATGGTAATCATGATAAGCCTTGCGGTTGACAGTTATCGTCTTCGAGTTCCCCATGTGTTAGAATTTTACCATTATTATAATAACAAGGTAAGGACAGGGGGTTAGTCATGTCAAGTCTTCTGAATAAATACTGGTTAATAATTATCGCCTTTCTGCTGGTCAGTCTCATCGCTGGGGGAATAGCGCTAGCACTTAAGCAAAGCAGACACAAGCCTGTCGAAATCTCTCTGCCTCAGACTACACCGATTCAATACAAAGGCAAAATTTATATTGGCGGTGCCGTGGCTAACCCGGGTTTCTATCCGTTGAGAGAAGATGACACCATAGAGACTCTTATCAGGGCTGCTGGTCTAACACCAGACGCGGACACGAGCGAAATCAAGATTTATGTGCCCAAGACTGGTGAAACCTCTCAACCCCAAAAGATAAATCTGAACCACGCCGAAGCCTGGCTGCTGGATGCTCTGCCAGGAATAGGACCGGACAGGGCTCAAGCTATTGTTGATTATCGCAACCAAAACGGCTCTTTCCACAGACTCGAAGACTTGTTCAATGTCAAAGGAATAGGCAGCACCACCCTAGACACAATAAGAGATTTAGTAACTCTAGAAGACTGAAAGCACATGACATTAATCTACCTCAGCGCCGCCTGGGTGATAGGCATCTATTTGGGCTCAGAAATCGTGCTACCTTGGTGCATTGTTCTCATTGGGTTTCTTCCTTTTTGTCTCATACCTTTCCTGTTGCAGTATAAAAAGCATCTACTTCTAGCGGGATTTTGCCTTTTTGCTATGCTTGGCGGTTGCATCCGCTTCCAATCCAGTTTGCCCGTAATCAATGAGCAACACCTCCAATTCTACAACGACAAGGGAACAGTCGAAATTGAGGGATTGGTATGCACAGAACCTGAGGTCATAAATACAACTTCCATTCTCCAGCTATCAGCCAGCGAAATACAAATTGATGGCGCAAAAAGTGAAATATCCGGAAAAGCACTGGTGCGCGTGCCCGGATATCAAGAATATCATTACGGGGATGTACTGAAAGTATTCGGCAACCCAGAAACACCACCACAATTCGAGGACTTCGACTACAGAAGTTATCTAGCACGGCAAGGGATTTTTTCAATTATAAATTATCCGGACATAGAAATACTCGATACAGGCAAGGGTTTTAAGCCTTTGGCCTGGATTTACTCACTGAGAAATCGCCTTTCCCAGAGTCTGTCTCTTGCCTTACCTGAACCACAAGCCTCACTGGCTCAAGGTATTTTACTGGGTCTACGAGGCAACATTCCATTTTCCCTAGAGGAAGCTCTCTCGAGAACTGGAACCGCACATCTGCTAGCTATCTCTGGCATTAACATCAGCATTGTCATAGGCATGCTGGTCGCTGCTGGTATCTGGTTTTTTGGCAGACGTTATTACATCTATATTTGGCTGGCTCTTGTGGCTATCTGGTTATATGCCTTGGTTACAGGCATGAATCCGCCAGTAGTCCGCGGTGCTGTCATGGGAAGCATGTTCCTGCTAGCTGAATATCTTGGCAGGCAGCGTAGCGCTTCAACGGCACTTGCCTTCGCCGCAGCAGTGATGGTAGGAATCGAACCTCAAATTCTGTGGGATGCCAGCTTCCAGCTTAGCTTCCTGGCTATGGCAGGGCTCATTTTCCTGGCGCCTTACTTCCAAAGCTGGACTAGAAAAGGTATTTCTGCCACTATAGGCAGAGAAGGAACCGCAGCATACTTATGTAATTTTGTCGCTGATTGCTTTGCAGTTACTCTAGCTGCTATCTTAGCTACCTGGCCAGTAATCGCCTACTATTTTGATGTTGTCTCCTTCGTTAGCCTGCCAGCTACTTTCTTTGCTCTGCTGGCTTTGCCAGGTATAATCATCACTTCAGCCTTGGTCGCCACAGTGGGGCTTTTGTCGCCATTCTTAGCCCAGATTATAGGCTGGATAGCCTGGCTTTTCCTTAGCTACTTCATTCTCGTGGTACAAGTCTTCGATGCCTTACCATTCTCATCAACCAAGCTGAGCAGTACTCACATCTGGCAAATATGGATTTACTATGCTTTACTGATTGCAATCATGGCAGCTATCAATTACCGAAAAAAATTGGTAGACTTTTTCCACCTGACCGCTTCCAAAATAAGTCCCCCTGTAAGCAGTGCCTCCAGATTTACCTCCAAAATCCCCAAGAAATGGGTCATATACCCGCTTCTAATTGTCACTATCCTGGTCTGGGCTGCCATTCTAAATATGCCCGACGACAGATTGCATGTAAGCATACTCGATGTTGGGCAGGGAGATGCCATACTTATCCAAACGCCAAGCCGCCAGAATATCCTCGTCGATGGCGGACCAAGCCCACAAGCAGTAAATCTAGAACTGGGCAAAAAATTACCATTCTGGGATAAAACTATCGATTTAATAATTCTAACCCAGCCCCAAGCCGACCATACTGCAGGCCTTATAGAAGTACTCCAGAAATATAAAGTGCAACAGATAATCGAGCCGGGAATAGCTTACAGTTCAACCACCTACCAGCATTGGCTAAAATTGGTTAGTGACAAAAAAATCAGGTGCGAAACAGGCCATGCCGGGCAGGAAATCAAGCTCGGAAACGGAATAAAGCTGGAAGTACTACATCCTCCGTCAACTTTACTACAAGGCACCCACGATGACATTGATAACAATGGTATGGTACTGCACCTAATATGGAACAAGGTAAGTTTCCTATTCACTGCTGATATTGGACTCGAGACTGAGTGGTACCTTATTGCTCAACGGGCTAATCTGAAGAGCACAGTGCTGAAAGTTGCCCACCACGGCAGCCTGACTTCAACTTCTCCAGAATTCTTGGCTGTAGCTGATCCCGAATTAGCGGCTATTTCGGTAGGTGCCGACAATAGATTCGGACTACCACACAGCCAAATAGTGAGCAGGCTGACCGAGTACACAGGAAATGACAGGGTATATCTGACATCAATACACGGGACTATTGAATTCATAACCGATGGTAGTAGGTTTTGGGTAAAACATGACAAATAGTTTAAAGGAAACTACCAAAGCCCACCTTTAAAAATGATGAGAATTTAGTCCTGAGCAGCCCTGGCCAGATGGTCACACTCCGGGTGGGATTTTAGTCCCAACAGTACTAAACTAGATACAAAACCATTTATCAGAAGCATTGACAACCCCAAACGCCACCTGTTAATGTTTAGACATATCCATGAAAAATCAGGCTACTATACAGAGAAAACAAACAGTAAATAGCGCCAAGCAAACGTTAGAACTCATTGGCTTTCTGGCTTATGAATTTAAGAGCCAACTAACCTCGATTAATAAATCGGCTAGTCTCTTAGCTGAAAATTTAGCTAACTCTAACAACTACTTTGCAACCAAACTTATCGGCAATATCATTGCTTCACATCATTACCTTGAGGCTAGAACATCAGAACTCCTAGCACTGGTTAAATTACAACTCCTAGCACTGGTTAAATTACAAGTTGACGGCTTCCAACTAGAACCGGAACTAACGGATATCGATACTATTGTTCACAGAGTGGTTGACCAGCTATCGCCGATTATTAGCAATAGAGAACAATCCTTAACTCTAAACACGACCCCAAACACCAAAAAAGTCATGGCTGACTCGCTGAGGATAGAGCAGGTACTGCACAATCTCCTGTCTAACGCCAGCAAATCTACTCCAATAGGCGGCAGCATATCCATATCTACAGATAAGCAAGCGGGATACATATTCATCAAAATACAGGACAGCGGCCCGCGTATGCTACGTCTAGAGCAACGTGAACTATTCCAGCCTTATTGCCGTCTCACAGGCGATAAAGATACACAGATTCCTGGAATAGGCTTGGGCATGGCTCTGTGTAAACATCTGGTGGAACTACACGGCGGTCGAATATGGGTAGAAAATAAAGAGAAAAAGGGCAATACCTTTGCCTTGACTTTACCTTTAAACAACAATTAGTCCCCATAGTCTCAAAACCAGCTTTCTCTATCTAGCCTATTGATTTATAATCCGTTTTAGCGTAGAGTATTAGGCATCTGAACCATAAAGGATTATAGGAGGCCAGCATGAGAAAACAGACCTGTCTGCTGCCATTAACCCTTTTACTACTTTTTATCATGGCTGTTACCACCTCAGTCAGCGCAGCAGCTAACTTTCAGATAGAAAACGCGACAATCAGCCCAAATCCAGCTGCAGAGGGTGATACTATCACTATAAGCTGTGAAGTAGCAAATACAGGAGACGAAGGGGGTACCTACAATCTAGAACTGAAAATAACCGGCACAGCCACAGGGACCCAGTTTGAAGACGCACAAGAAGTGACCCTGGATGCGGGAGGCAGCCAAACAGTGGATTTCCAAATTGCAGCTGGACCACCAGATGATTATATAGTAGAACTGGGTGATTGGAGCGGTTATTTAACTGTAAGCGGCCAGGCGTCCTTCTTTGACATCTTTGAACCATGGGTATGGTGGGTTATTGGCGCCATAATCGTCGTACTGATACTGCTAGTCATAATAATTACCGTTATGCCATCCCGCAAGAAACAAAGTGGAACAGCCATGAAAGGCAGACAAGGGCAACCACCTGCACAAGCGGCGGCACCATTTCCAACTACAATGCCAGGAACCGGCCCAACTAGCCCACAAATGGGATACCCGACCGCAATGCCGACCCAAAGCCCGGGGGGATTCACAACGCCAGAACAATTCCAAGCTCCAGGCTCATTTCCTACCCCCGGACAATTCCCGGCACCGGGGACAATGGCACCCCCATACCCACAATATTCCAGAAGGCCTATCTTCTCAATGAGCAATTTGACTATCACCCCAAACCAAGTAAAATCCGGAGAACCCGTAACCATCAGCGCCATAGCCTCCAACAATGGCTCGGAAGCAGGTACATACAGCGTGGTATTGAGAATCAATGGTATGGTAGAAAATATAATCGATTTAATGTTGGCCCCGGGAACAAGCCAGCCCACTACCTTCACGATACTTAAGGAGGCTGGAGGTGAATACTATGCAGAGGTTGACGGTTTGAGCGGTGTATTTATCGTTATACCACTGGTTCCAGCGAATTTCACCGTTTCTAACTTGGTCATATCACCAGAGCGTGCCAAACAAGGAGAAAGCATTATCATTAGTGCCACGGTAACTAACAACGGAGAGCTCCCCGGCACTTACAGCGCAGTGCTCAAGCTAAGAGGCGCAGTGGAAAGTACCGAAGATATAGATCTCAATCCAGGTGAGAATCGGAAATTAGCCTTTAAAATCGCCAAAACTACGCCTGGCTTCTATAATGTGGAATTAGAAGGACTGACTGGAAGATTTGTTGTCGAGATGGAATGGCAAGGATAGACCAGCGAAGTTAATACTAAAGCCCTTCGTGACCTGAGTCAGGTACACACTTCTGCAACTTATCCGCCTCATCCAAACGGTCAATGTATAATACCCCATCAAGATGGTCTATCTCATGCTCTAAAGCCTGGGCTAGCAGTTCGTCTCCTTTAAGACGGAACTTCCGTCCTTGTCTATCCTGTGCTTTAACTTTAACCAAAAGTGAACGCCTAATTTCGCCTTGATACCCAGGGATACTCAAACAAGCCTCCCCTATTATACGTTCACCTTTCCTTTTAATTATCTCAGGATTGACTAGAACAATAACTTCATCACCCGGAATCTCTATCACTGCTACTCTGAGCGAGACACCGACCTGAGGTGCGGCCAAGCCAACGCCAGCAACTGCCCTCATAGTCTCTATCATATCATCAATAAGCCGCTGAATAGAGTCATCAACTTTGGTCACCTTTTTTGCTCTTTGTCTAAGTACAGGGTCTGGGAGAACACGAATTGTACGAACAGTCATTTTGTTAATTCATTAAACCATACCCACCGGATCAATGTCCACAACCCACCCCCGAGGAAACGCTATACCTGCCAAAAAATCATCTAGGTCAACTCCGCAGAGAAGCAGCTGCCATCGATAATGTCCCCTGACTCTGGGCACGAAAGCTGGCACAGGACCAATCAAACGTAAGCCAGGTATGCCTCTCCTATCTTTTTCAGCAGAGAGAAGATGCCTCACTCTCTCTGTCTCTCTGAAACAGGCGCCTTCATTAGTATGGCTAAAAGTGAGGCTAGCCAATTGGCTAAAAGGAGGATAGCCAAACCTTTGTCGATAATCTATCTCCTGTGCATAAAAGGCTAAATAATCATGCCTTGCTGCTGCTTGGACAGCATAATTCTCTGGGCTATAAGTCTGAATAATGACTCTCCCCGGGGTGAAGCCTCGCCCCGCTCTACCGGCTACCTGACACAACAGTTGGAAAGTACGCTCCCCAGCCCTAAAGTCAGGTAAATTTAAACCGATATCAGCACTTATCACACCAGACAATGTTACCTGGGGTAAATCCAGCCCCTTAGCCACCATTTGAGTGCCTATAAGTATGTCGACATCATGGTTACGAACTTTAGCCAAAATTTCCTCATGGGCTCGTCGTCCAGAAGTCACATCTCTATCCCAACGAAGAATGCGAGCTTGGGGAAAAAGCTGCCTGACTTCTTCTTCTACCCTCTGGGTACCAATGCCCAAGAACCTGATATCATGACTAAGGCATTTTGGACATTCTGCAGGCAAGACACCGGAATAATTACAATGATGACAGACCAATTTTTTGGTTGCCGAGTGATAAGTGAGAGCTGCCATACAACGTGAACAACGAAAAACAAACCCGCAATCCCGGCACTGAATAAAGGTCGCTGTACCACGCCGATTGAGAAACAAAATTACCTGCTCATGATTAGCTAAAGCTTCAGTCATCGCTACGGCGAGAGAACGACTGAAAAGGCTGCGGTTCCCGGCTTTAAGTTCTTCCTTTAAATCCACAACCTCAACTTCAGGCAATGGTGATGGACCATAGGGTGTGATGCGCTCTTTAAGCTCAATAAGCTGGTAATCACCTTGTTTTGCCCTGTAAAAAGTTTCCACGTCAGGTGTAGCACTACCCAAGATAACAAAGGCTCCACTGAGTTCAGCTAATTTAATAGCTACATCTCTGGCATGATACCGCGGCGACTTATCGGATTGTTTATAAGTCCACTCATGCTCTTCATCAACAACAATCAATCCTAAGTCTGGCTGTGGTGCAAAAATAGCACTCCTCGGACCGATGACTATGTCACAACCACCTTCTTTTATCCTATGCCATTCATCAAATTGCTCGCCTAAAGATAACCCACTATGCATCACGGCAACACGACCGAGGAAACGAGAGGCAAAGCGTTCAATTGTCTGTGGAGTAAGCGCAATTTCCGGAACAAGACAAATACCTCGTTTGCCGCGAGTTACAAGTTCTGCCAAAGCTCGAAGGTAAATCTCAGTCTTACCGCTGCCTGTAACACCATGAAGCAGGAAAACCAATGGTGACCTATCTATGTGCTGCCGGTCGATACAGTTTTTAATCTTTTGCCATGCTGCCACTTGAGATGTAGTGAGTTTCGGCGGCGATGTCGAAGCAATTCTAAGATGAGCTAAGGGGTCACGCCTGACTTTCACCTCAGATGTAGAAACCAAGCCGCGATTCCTCAAAGGTTTGATAACACTTTCCTGACAAGAAACAGACTTTCTAATCTCGGCTAATGGTACGGGTTGGAGTCGCTTGAGCAGTAATTCAAGGACTGCTGCTTGCTTATGAGCCCCAGATGCTCTCAATTTAATGATTTCAGCTTCGGCTTCACTCGACTCAATCTGCAGCTTCAAGTGAGTAATAAGCTTCGGCTTTATTTTTGTTTCTTCAAGCTGCTGGCTTTTCACCACGAGATGACGCCGCAAGAGCTGTTGAATAATTGATTCAGCTCTCTTCTTCCCAAATCTTCGCTGTACCTCCCTTAAGTCAACTTTATTTTTATCTCGCAGAAGGCACATAACCTGTCTTTGTTCAGAGCTGATTTGTGACCAATCGACAGGACCTGATGAAAGTTGCAAAAATGTGATTAGCCGCCGTTCAAACCCGGGAGGTAACATCAAGGCTGCAGCTTCAAAAAGAGGTGAAAGATAATGTCTGCTTATCCACAGGGCAACATCGACTTGAATTGAAGACAACAAGCAAGCAGGTGTAATAAAATCACCAATTTCCTTCGTAGCTTCAAAAGAAGGGTGACCACTTATACCGACGACAATACCCTGAAGAATCCTAGAGCCAAAAGGCACCCAGACAGCTTGCCCGACTTCAACCTTTAGCTCGGATGGTATTGAATAGCAAAAGCTACGACGTTGAGCAATAGGTGAATTGACCGCCACTTCCGCATAGTTCATTCAGCTTCTTTAACTTTTTCAACCGCAGCTTCCTCAACCACCTCCTCTTCACCCACAGCTTCCTCAGCCGCAATTTCTTCTATTTCACCATCTTCACCCACGGCAACCGCAACAGCAGCTTTCTCCACCATCTTCTCCCGTCTCTCCTTGAGACGTGCTTCTTTGGCACTAAGTCGGCGAATAAAATAGAGCTTGGCGCGGCGAACCTTGCCATGCCGTACCACCTCGACTTTCTCTACAAAAGGAGAGGCAAAAGAAAAGGTATGCTCGACACCAACCCCATAGGTAACTCGCCTGACCGTAAAGTTGCCACCGCTGGCTCCCCTTCTAATCCGAACCACCAATCCAAGTAATGTTTGAACACGCTCTCTATTAGCTTCCTTAACCTTAAAACTAACCCTTACCGTATCGCCAGGACTAATTTGAGGTATGTTAGGATTTACCTTAACTTGGCTTAGCGAGTTGACATTCATTTCTAGTTACATCCCTTCTATGACTTGATTTCAAAAGCCTCACTGAGTAGGCTTTTATCTTCTGAGGAAAGCACAGCTTTCTCTATGAGGTCCGGACGCCGCTTTGCAGTCCGCAGCAGGCTTTGCTGACGTCGCCACCGAGCAATCTCACCATGGTCTCCAGAAAGTAAAACTAACGGCGCTGCTAAGCCACGATACACAGGCGGACGTGTATACTGCGGATATTCCAACAATCCTCCAATATGCGATTCTTCCGCTAAGGACGCTTCGGAACCAAGCACTCCAGGCAACAATCTAATAACACAATCCATTATTGCCATAGCTGCTACTTCACCACCACTAAGCAAATAATCTCCAATGCTAATTTCATCACTGGCTAAATTCTCAGCCACCCTCTCATCAACGCCTTCATAGTGACCGCAGATAAGAATAAGATGTTGATAACCAGCTAGCTCTCGGGCAATATCCTGAGTGAAAAGCCGACCTTGAGGAGTGAGCAAAATAGTCGGCAGTGATGAAAGACCGCGTTCCATCTTAATTGACTCCACAGCTTCAAAAATAGGCTCTGGTTTGAGCACCATTCCGGCTCCCCCACCATATGGATAATCATCCACAACATGATGTTTATCATGAGTATAAGCACGTATATCGTGAAGCCTGATATCAACCAAGCCACACTCTTTGGCTCTCCCCATAATGCTACAACTCAATAAACCATCAAACATCTGGGGAAATAAGGTTAAGACATCAATCCGCATTTAACTAAACCTCGCAATAACCACACTCAGATACCCTGCCGCCAAGAAGCTCCAAAGCATGAGGTAAAACAGGCAGAATGACCTCAAGACATTCTTTCACTGCCTTAGGACTACCAGGAAGATTAACAATCAAACATTTGCCACGGCTACCTGCTACAGCCCGACTAAGTATCGCTTCAGGCTTTCTCTTCATCGTATTCATTCTCATAGCTTCAGCAAAACCAGGAATAGGTTTATCGATCACCGCAAGGGTGGCTTCCGGTGTGACATCTCTGGGGGACAATCCAGTTCCACCACTAGTCACTATAAGGTCAAGACCAATTTCATCACACCACTCTATAAGTTTCCCTGAAATAATCCCCACCTCATCAGGCACGACCTCATATTTGGCAATTTCAATACCAAGATGAGTGACGATTTCTTGGGCTACTCGCCCGCTCTCATCCAATCTCTCACCACGCCACCCTTTATCACTGATTACGAGTATACCAGCTAACATCTGCCTATTTTACCATACCACAAATAAAGCTCAAAACGTCAAGACCAATTAATACTTTAGTACTATACCTATAAAGAACACAGCTCACCGCACAGCACAACATGTTGAGGTTGACCAAGCCAAAGACACTATTTATTGAACAACACAGGATGAATAAATTTGTGGGATTAGAAAAAATTTACAAAATGATGGGAAATTTAGTGGGATAGGTATTGACAAGATGGGGGAAATATGTTCTATAATGGTAAACAGTGGGAGAAAGTGGTAAAAGGAGGAAATATTATGGTAATTGATTGCGTCCAATATAGAATGGCAAATGGCAGGCTGTTCCACTTTCTAAAGGAGAATAGCCGCACAAACCTCGAACTTCAATTAATTCGTTTTTGGGCACGACATCCTAAAACAAAACTAAGCCTCTACACCATTGCTAATGCCCTAGACACTGCCAAGATGAACTTAAGAGAAGCAATCAGGTCTTTAATCGAAAAAGGCATACTGCAAGAGCAAGAGGATAATAACGGCCTTATCACTTACTCGCTAGTCGATAACCCACAGACCCAGGAACTTATCGAAGAACTAGCCAAATTAGATTGGAATGAGATAAGAATACTGGAAAAGCAATTAGAATGTGAGGCTGTATTAGTCTAAACAGCTAGTTAGAGGCAGATATGTTCCTCGGCGAATACGAATATAAAGTCGACAATAAAGGCAGATTACCCCTACCCCCTAAGTTCAGGCAAGAACTTAGGGGTGAATTAGTATTGACCAAAGGTCTAGAAAGGTGCATAACCATCTATACAGCGGACGAATGGCACAAGATTGCGGACACTCTGTCGGCTCGGGCTGTGCCATCAAGCAAAATTAGGACGATGAACCGGGCTATGTTCGGTACAGCTTTTAGCCTTTCGCTCGATGGTCAAGGAAGAATAGCTCTGCCTTCCTTATTACGCACTGGCGCTGAAATAGGTGATACCGCCATTGTGGTCGGTGCTAACAACCGCATCGAAATATGGAACCCAATTTTATGGGACTCGGAAAAGACAGCAGCTGAAGAACAACTATGGCAAATAATAGAAAGCCTCGAGGAACAACGATGAGTCTGACCATGACCATGCCTATCCACAAACCAGTGCTGCTTAGCGAAGTCATAGAAGCGTTACAAGCTCAACCGGGAAAACGCTATGTTGACTGCACTCTAGGTTCAGGCGGGCACGCCACAGCAATCCTAGAAAAGATTCTGCCCGGTGGACAACTTTTAGGTATCGATGCCGACCCAGAGGCTATTGAAATGGTTCGAAACAGGTTGCCAGACTATATAGAATCAACCATTCTGATAAATGAAAATTTTGCTAAACTCGAGACCATTTGTAGGGAAAATAACTTTTTGCCTGTCCATGGAATTCTTTTTGACCTTGGTCTCTCTTCCACACAACTTGCGGTTTCTGAACGCGGTTTTAGCTTCCAGAGTGATGGACCGCTAGATATGCGCTTTAGCCCAACACAAGAAGTGACTGCGGCTGATATCATAAACACGCTCCAAGAAGACAAATTAAGTCAAATCATCAAAGATTATGGTGAAGAGAGACACAATAAATTGATAGCTAGGCACATAATAAAAAACCGTCCCATAAAAAGTACCATCCAATTAGCCACCGTAGTAGAGAAAGCCATTGGCAGTCGTCGCGGTAAGATTCACCCAGCTACTAAGACATTTATGGCACTGCGAATCGTTGTTAATCGTGAGCTAGAAAACCTAGTCGCCGCACTAAAACAAAGCATTATCTGCCTTAAAAGCAAAGGCAGGTTGGTAGTCATCAGCTACCATTCCATAGAAGACCGCATAGTCAAACAATTCATGCAACGAGAAAGTAAAGGATGTCTCTGTCCGCCAAGTACCCCGGTCTGCCAGTGTGGACATGTACCTAGTCTGAAAATAATATCAAAAGGAGTCATCACGCCATCACTAACTGAGATAAAATCCAATCCTCGCAGTCGTAGCGCCAAGCTCAGAGTAGCAGAGCGCCTTTAATAAACAGAACCTAATTCACGGGAGGCAAATTAAACTTAAATAAAATCAAAAGGAGGGCAAAAACACAATGAAAAAGATTATTTCAGCTATCGATGTTGGCACAACCAAAATATGCACCATTATTGGCTCACTGGATTCCGGAGGCAATATACAAGTCTTAGGAGTAGGCCTTGTACCATCGCATGGTATGCATAAAGGTATGGTAGTCAACGTAGAAGAAGCCAGAGAATCAGTTGCAGAGTCGATAAGGCGAGCTGAGCAAGCAAGCGGGCTGAAAGTAGAGTCTGCATACGTGGGTGTCACAGGCAGACATGTAAGCTCACACAACAGTCATGGAGTAGTAGCTATACCGCGCAATGACCGCTTGGTTCGACACGATGACCTAAAGCGAGTCCTATCTTCCGCCCAACAGGTTAACCTCCCGGATGACAGAAAAATACTCCATGCTATACCTCGCAGCTACGCCTTGGACAGTCAGGAAAGAATTAAAAATCCGGTAGGTATGCACGGCTTCAGGCTAGATGTGGAAACCCACATCATCACCGCTGCCATATCATCAATCCAGAATCTGGTCAAGTGTATTCGGAGCGTTGGAGTCGAAATTCAAGACCTCATTCTAGAGCCACTAGCCAGTGGTGAAGCAGTATTGACACCTGAAGAAAGAGAGGTAGGAGTAATCCTGGCTGACATCGGTGGCGGCACCACTGATATAGCCGTATTCAAAGACGGCAGTATCTACCACACGTCAATTATTCCAGTGGCTGGATATCAGGTCACTAGTGACCTCTCAATCGGTCTAGGTCTACCATTTGAAATCGCCGAGGCTATGAAAAAGAAATACGGAAACGTCTATCCTGAGGTACTCACCAAAAACAAAGACTCTACTCTGAGCGTTGAAGACGGGCATAGCGTTTCCTATCAAGAGCTTTGTAACATCATCAAAGTCCGCATGGAAGAACTATTGAGGCTTATTCTCCTTGAAATGCCAGACTCCAATTATGCCTCATTAGCCCCATCTGGACTTGTGCTTACTGGAGGCTGCTCCAATCTGTCCGGTCTCGAAGCCCTTGCTAGACAGACAATTCGCATCCAGACGCGTATCGGCGAGCCCATGGGAGTGTATGGCATCACCGACATCCTCCATGACCCGGCTCATTCCACTGGAGTTGGACTTCTTCTCTGGGGCACACGAAATCATGGCAGACCAACCTGGGAAGCCCAACAAAAGAAGAGCGGTGTCTTTAATGGTTTCATGTCAGTGTTGAAAAAATTCTTCGGTGTCTAAACGATAGGCAAAAACATAAAGGAGGCAACTAAAAATGGCAAAGTCAACATTTTCCAATGCACCAGCCCGTATCAAGGCCATAGGCATTGGTGGTGGTGGTTCCAACGCTATTACCCGGATGGTCCGTGAGGAAATCAAAGGAGTGGAATTCATTACCATGAACACCGACGCCCAGGCTTTGGCGCTGTCGGAAGCTCCTGTGCGTGTCCAGTTAGGCGAGAAGCTGACACGTGGGCTGGGTGCCGGCGGTGACCACACCGTAGGTACAGGAGCAGCCGAGGAGAGCCGGCAGACAATCCAAGAAGTAGTTTCCGGCGCCGACATGATTTTTGTCACCGCTGGAATGGGCGGTGGCACCGGCACTGGCGGCATTCCAGTTGTTGCCGATGTATCTAGAGAGAGCGGTGCCTTAACCATCGGCATCGTAACCAAGCCATTCAGTTTCGAAGGCACTCGGCGAAACAAAGTAGCCGAGGAAGGCGTTTTACAACTGTGTGACAAAGTAGACACGTTAGTTATTATTCCCAATGACCGCCTCCTTGAGCTGTGCGACGCCAAAACCACCGTAGATAACGCCTTCAGGTTAGCTGACGATGTCCTAAGGCTAGCAGTTCAAGCCATTGCCGAAGTTGTAACTGTTCCCGGCTTAATCAACCTCGACTTCGCCGACATCAGATCCATAATGAAGAACGCAGGACCTGCCTGGATGTCAGTCGGCCGAGGCTCAGGTCAAAATAGAGCAGTTGAGGCGGCTAGAGCTGCGTTAGCCAGCCCGCTACTTGATGTCTCTATAAACGGCTCCAAAGGAGTATTGTTCAATGTTACGGGCGGCAGCGATCTAACTCTCTTCGAGTGCAATGAAGCTGCTGAAGTCATCGCCCAAGCGGTTGACCCTGATGCAAACATTATCTTTGGGGTCGTCTTTAATCCACAAATGGAGAGCGAAGTCCAAATTACCATCATCGCTACTGGTTTCACCGCTCACTACGGAGCCGGAGTACCAACTGAAGCTGAGTTGCGGCGACTACTAAGAGGCGTCGCTGAAGACAGCCTAGATGTCCCCTCGTTTCTCCGTCGTTCAACATCGCATTATCCCGCTGCCCAACCAGTACCCTCACCACAAGCCAAATTCCCTCATTAACCCCCCAGCAAACCCTCCATCCTCCCCAACAGAGCGGCAACCCAAATTGCCGCTCTGTTTTTTAAATTTTTATCGCAACCTTATACCTATACCATACTTGACATCATCTATATATTGGGGTAAAATGGCTCTGCACCACATTGTGTAGGGGGTATTTGATGAAATGTCCCTATTGCGGTGACATTGAATCAAAGGTGATCGATTCCAGGGGTATAGGTGATGGGATTAGGCGTCGCCGGCAATGTCTTCATTGCGGCACTCGCTTTACAACCTACGAACACTTACAATCCAGAAATCTTTTTGTGATTAAAAAAGATGACAGGCGCGAGGAGTTTAACAGAGATAAGCTACTGTCTGGTATCCGCAAAGCCTGCGAAAAACGCCCCCTGCCAACCGGCACCATCGATAAGCTTGTGGACAATATCGAAGCTGAACTTTATCGCCTTGGCAAAACTGAAGTTCCCAGTCCCATTATTGGAGACATGGTGATGGAAAGGCTTCAAGAACTGGACCATATAGCCTATATTCGCTTTGCCAGTGTCTACCGTGAATTTACTGATATCGCTGCATTAAAACAGGCAGTGGATACCCTGGTAGACACTGAATCCAAGGTGCCACCGGCAGGTCAGCTACCGCTCTTATCTCAAGAAGAACTAACTATCTTAGGACAACGACACCGGAGGCGGAAATAAATGGCTGCTCGTCAAGGTAAGAATCAACCTGGAGATGGTAACCATAACCGCATCGCTCGAGCTACATTCGCGGCTGCTGAGTCTATGGGCATAACCGACAGGAAACTGTTAGAGGAACTCGCCGGTCAAATAATTCAAAGGCTGGAGCCAAGGCAGGTCTTGCCAGGAATGGAACACCTTATCCCAAGGCACAAGATGGAGGAACCCTCTGCCTTCCAAATCGAAGTGGCAGTTAAGGAAATTCTAGCTAAGAAAAACAAGATGACAGAGCCACCCATACCAAAGATAGAGACCGAAATCAAACCAGAGGTCAAGAAAACTAAAACAACAGAGAGACCACCAACAAAAATGAAGACCAAAGCCAAATTGGGAATAGAACTGACTCAAAACGCTCTCACTGTTCTGGAAAAAAGATATCTCAAAAAGGATAGTCAGGGACAAATCATTGAAACGCCTGAGGAGATGTTCCAGCGTGTCGCCAAGCACATTGCCTCGGCTGAACTCAATTATAACAAGAAGGCAGACACCACCGCATGGGAAGAGAAATTCTATCGGCTCATGGCATCCCTTGAGTTCTTACCTAATTCACCAACATTGATGAACGCCGGACGCGAACTGGGACAACTATCAGCTTGTTTTGTTATACCTGTTGATGATTCGATGGAATCCATCTTTGATGCTGTAAAATACACCGCTTTAATTCACAAAAGCGGTGGCGGCACTGGCTTCTCCTTTTCCCGTCTCAGACCCCAAAAAGACAGGGTCGGCTCCACGGGCGGTGTTGCTAGTGGTCCAATATCCTTCATGCGGGCATTTGATACAGCCACCGATGTTATCAAGCAAGGCGGCATGCGGCGAGGTGCCAACATGGCTATCCTCAACATCGACCATCCTGATATCCTAGACTTCATCAAGGCTAAAGAGGACCCGAAGGCACTCACTAACTTCAACCTCTCAGTCGCCATAACCAATGAGTTTATGGAGGCTGTAGAAAAAGACAAGGAATACAATTTAATAAATCCACATAACAAGGAGGCAGTCAATAAACTCAACGCCAGAGAAGTCTTCAGAAAAATCACAGACACCGCATGGCGTACTGGTGACCCTGGTATTGTTTTCATAGACAATATAAACAAGAGTAACCCCACCCCCAAACTTGGCAAGATAGAGAGCACCAATCCTTGCGGCGAACAACCTTTGCTGCCCTTTGAGTCCTGCAACCTAGCCTCAATCAACCTGTCAAAAATGCTCAAAAACGAGAGTGACAAACCCGAAATCGATTATGCTAAGCTACGCCAGACTATCAAGCTGGGCGTCCGTTTTCTCGACGATGTGATAGATGTTAACAAATTCCCTCTGCCACAGATTGAGAAAATGACCAAAGCTACCAGAAAAATAGGGCTTGGTGTTATGGGCTTCGCTGATATGCTACTCAAACTCCGTATCCCTTATAACTCCGATAAAGCATTAGAGGTGGCTGAAAACGTTATGCGCTTCATTTCTGAAGAAGCAGCCAAAGAGTCAGTAAAACTCGGAGAGGATAGAGGTTTATTCCCTGCCTTCAAAGGCAGTATTTACGATACAAACAACGGGTTAAACCCCAGAAATGCTTCACGTACCACCATTGCCCCTACGGGGACATTAAGCATAATAGCCGGCTGTTCTAGCGGCATTGAGCCTCTCTTCGCCCTTTGTTACACACGCCACATCCTTGACGGACAACAACTAATAGAAATCAATCCCTACTTTGAAGAAATAGCCAAGAACGAGGGCTTCTATTCCACTGAACTAATGCAACAGCTCGCTGAAGGCAAAAATCTGCGAGACTTCGAAAACATACCTGAATGGATAAAAGATGTCTTTGTCACCGCCCATGATATAACCCCCGAATGGCATGTCAGGATGCAGGCAGCTTTTCAAAAATTCACCGATAGTGCCGTTTCCAAAACGGTTAACCTACCCCACGAAGCCACAGTAGAAGACGTGGCTGAAATATATATGCTTGCCTACAAAATGGGATTGAAAGGTATAACCATATATCGAGACCGAAGCCGCGAAAGCCAGGTTCTAAACATAAGCCACACAGAAGGCAAAACCGGAGCTAAGCTCACACCAAGACCTCGACCTAAAGTTACCAAGGGAATCACTGAGCGAGTAACCACTGGCTGCGGCTACATATATATCACTGTAAACTTCGATGACAAAGGAATCTGCGAGGTCTTTTCTAGCCTAGGAAAAGCCGGCGGTTGTGCCTCAGCTCAACTGGAAGCCACCAGCCGCCTTATCTCTTTAGCCTTAAGGTCAGGCATTGACCTCGGCTCAGTAACCAAACACCTTCGAGGCACCCGCTGTCCATCGGTGGCATGGGAGGAAGGTCGTGCTATACTGTCTTGCGCTGATGCCATCGCCAGCGTCCTCGAAAAATACATCAAGGACAAAGAAACCGCCACACCCAAGGACTTCGGGGTAGCCAAGAATTGGGCAGGGCAATGTCCTGAATGTGGCAACATACTGATTTACCAAGAGGGTTGCCATATTTGCCCCAGCTGTGGCTATACTAAGTGCGGATAGGCGAAAAGGTATACTGTGAAGGGAAGCAGTTGTGGATAACCGCGAGCATAGCTACTCTCAAGCATTCAAGCAAATAGCCAAAGCCACTAACTCACTCTTACCACTGAAAAACGTCCTTAATTCCACAGCCAAAAGCACAACCAAAGCATTGAAGGCTGCTGGATGCTCCATAATGCTTCTAAATCCTCAGAAGGAACACTTAGACATAATAGCCGCCTATGGACTTAGCGACCTGTACCTCCGAAAAGGGGCACTGAAAGCCAGTAAGAGCCTACCTGAGGTATTGGATGGAAAGGTAATTGCTATCCTTGATGTTACACAAGACAAGCGGGCTCAATATCCAGAAGCCGCCGAAATGGAGAGAATAAATTCAGTACTAGCAGCTCCTATCCCACAGAAAGGAGAGGTAATCGGCGAAATCCGAATTTACACTCGCGAGCCGAGACAATTCTCACAAGCCGATAAGGACTTTATAGCCACTGTGGCTGATATTATTGCCGTTACTTTGGAAAAAACTGAACTGTATCAGGTATTAAAAACAGAACATGAAGAAACTGTAACTAAACGACGAAAACTAACTGAGACGCCTAAATTGCCTTCCTCTTCGCTTAGACCATCCAGTTTCGGTCACTCTAGCGAAGAGGAATTCGCCAAGCTGCTTGATTTCTACCGCATTGAGTGGCTCTATGAACCACGCTCCTTCCCCCTAGTCTGGCAGAACGGCAAAGTGGCAGAAATGTTCACACCGGATTTCTATCTTCCCGAACTAGACCTCTATATCGAGCTCACCACCTTGAAGCAGAGCTTGATTACAGAGAAAAATCGCAAATTGCGTCGTCTCAGAGAGCTATACCCTGAGATAAACATCAAGCTTCTCAACAAGAGCGATTACCTCAGACTGCTGGCTAAATACGGCTACGGGCGCCTGGGAGAAACAAAAGTAGAGGGCATAGACCATGTCTTATTCAGTCACACGCAAATTCAACGCCGAGTTAAAGCCTTGGCAAAACACATTTCACGCGACTACACCGGGAAAAACCTGGTTTTGGTTGGCATCCTGAAAGGCGTTATCTGTTTCATGTCCGACCTGATGCAACAAATCACCCTGCCGCTTGCTGTGGACTTTATGGCAATCTCTTATTATGGCACTGACAACGAGTCGGCAGTAAATATAACCAAGGATTTCGATATCAGCATAACAGGGCTTGATGTATTGATGGTTGAAGACATCGTAGACACCGGTATGACCTTAAACTATATCCTCAACCACCTGGCATCGCATAATCCAGCCAGCCTGCGCGTTTGCACTTTGCTGGATAAGCGAGTCCGCCGCCTTATTGATGTTCCGCTTGACTACATCGGATTCGAGGTCCCGGATGAATTCGTGGTCGGTTATGGATTAGATTACCATGGGGAATACAGAAACCTGCCCTTTATCGGTGCACTTAATCCTGAATTGACTGAAGAGGAGGAGAGGAAATAAAAATGCCCCAAGTAACCTTGCCCTTCCCGGTTCCTCATCCTCTGACACTTTTCAGCCTTCGCCTACCTCGCGTCAGCGCCTCTGCCTCCCCGGTATTAGCTCAATTACTTGGGACGCTAATACAATAACACATTCTCTGCGTTTTGTCAAGCCCTCCTCGAATGAGATATAATACTCTTAATAAGATATTGTTCTTTTCTGACACAATTAGATATATTCTTTGCTTTTGTTACCTAGAGCTAACATTCAAATCATTTAACGGACTACCTTCTGGAGCATGTTATGGGCAAGATTTATATAATTGATGTTACAAACCGCGATGGCGTCCAGACAGCCAAGCTAGGCTTATCCAAGCTGGAAAAAACCATGATAAACATCTATCTGAACGAGATGGGTGTTTTTCAGTCAGAGTTCGGCTTTCCTACAACAAAGCATGAAACAAACTATCTCAAGGCAAACCTTGAGCTAGCCCAGATGGGCGTCTTAAAACCCATCCGCCTGGGAGGATGGGTTAGAGCGACAGTAGAGGATGTCCAAACCACTTTCAAGCTGATACCGGAGATAAAGCACCTCAACATTTCCATTTCGACCTCTGACCAGATGATTCAGGGCAAATTTCAAGGCAGGAAGTCAAGAGAGGATATTACAAAGATGATGACCGATGCCGTCGATGCTGCTCGCTCACATGGTGTTGAATCTATAGGCGTGAACGCCGAAGACGCCTCCAGAACAAATTTAGATTACTTAATAAAATTTTCCTCACAAGCCAAGCTGCACGGCGCTGACAGATTCAGATACTGTGACACTCTTGGCTATGATGACCCCTTCACCATATATCAGACGGCAAAGGCATTAGCAGAAAATACTGCCATGCCCATCGAGATTCACTGCCACGGTGACCTGGGTATGGCGGTAGCCACTTCCATTTCCGGAGCTAAAGGTGCCGTAGATGGCGGACAAGACGCCTACATTAACACAACCGTCAACGGCATCGGAGAGCGAGCTGGCAATGCCGACCTAGTAGCTACAGTACTAGCCATAATAAAATCAAAGGGTTTTGCTGGCAAATATAAACTTGGGAGACCGATTGACCTATCAAAGTCATGGAAAATAGCCAACTTCGCCAGCTACGCTTTTGACGTTCCTATACCAATAAACCAGCCCGGTGTGGGTGCTAATGCTTTCGCACACGCATCAGGCATTCATGCCGACGGTGTACTGAAGGACCCGCAGAACTATGAACTATATGACTATGCCGAGCTGGGCAGGGGTGAGCCCGTCACTGTTGAGACAGGTAGAGAAATATGTTCCGGCGAATACGGCGGCATATCCGGTTTCAGACACCTAATGAAGAGAATTCAGGAGAAAATTGGCGGAGAGGTAGAAGAGGAGGTAGAAGAACACATAGAGATAGCATTCGCTGACGCTGCTGAAGCGGAGAAGGTATTGGAATTAGTAAGATTTGCCAACGTCTGTGCTCAGAAACCACTTGTCGAGGACGAGTTACTCTTCATTGCCAAATACCCGGACATCGCCAAGAAATTGTTAACGCTAACACCCCTAGTATAGCCTCACTACAATCAAAACAAAGGCATATACTCATAAGCCAGAGACAATTTCAGCCAATACAACTACATACAACCATGGAAATAAATGTAACACCAATCGGCTTCGTCAGAAACGACATCACAGAACCTAAGAAGGGCGATTGGGAAACAGTTACCTCAGAGATAATAATCAATGAGGATTTGAAAGAAGCCCTGAATAGAATAGACGAATTTTCTCACATCATCGTTATCTACTGGATGCATAAGCTACAGCCATCACAGCGCTCAGCAGTTAAAGTACATCCCAAAGGCAACCACAACCTGCCTTTAGTCGGTGTCTTTACCAGCCGCAGCCCGGCACGCCCTAATCCAATAGGCATAACTACTGTCAAGCTGATGGGACGCCACGATAATATCCTCAAAGTCACCGGTCTCGATGCCATAAATGGAACGCCGGTTCTTGACATCAAGCCCTATATCCCCGAACATTATTCTGCCTCAGAGATTAAAACCCCAGGCTGGTTGACAAAATAATTATCTCTTGAAGCGCATCTCTAGCTTATTGACATCAGGTCATCGCAAGGGTAATATAAATCTCAGCGCGGGTGTAATTCAGTGGTCAGAATGCTTGCTTCCCAAGCAAGACGTCGGCAGTTCGAATCTGCTCACCCGCTCCATAGATTCGAGCGGCCACTTGCCTAACCCGTAGAGGCAAAGCTACAGCGAATCCAGAAGCGACGACTTGCATAAGTCGAAAGAGAAAAATTCAGGGCCGACTGCAACGGAAGATGAGGGCTTATGGAGATATCACTCATGATAACCGTACAGATGGTCTCCTCTGCTCGCTTCAAAGATAATTTTGACTCAGTTATGAGGGGTGCGGCTGTTCAGCCGCTGCTGGTAGTGTTCACCGAGAGAACTCAGAATGCCTTCCTTGACGTTTGCGTTAGCCGCCTGATTTATGCGGCGGTTCATTTCAGTGACAGATAGACTACCTGTTTCTGTCGAGTAATCAAGATAAGCAAAGAAGTAACGTGTCCAGAAGAACGAGACGAACTCCATATTTGCAGCGTCCGCCAGATTGATAATAGTGTCAACAAAACGCGCATCAAGCGGGTACCAGAAGCTAAACGGGTCGCGGTTGAAGACATTGCCGTCGATAGCAGCCCCGGATACTATCTCTTCCGGTGAAGCCTTATAGAGCCAACATTCGCCAATCGTAACCGCTTTCCCAGCGTCATGGGCTTCTTGTGCAATGTCCAGAACACGATCGAGAACAATCCCATCTTTGCCCAGCGGGTAAATATGTAAATCAATGTAGTCAATTTCCGGTATGCGCATGATAGTGTCGATGTAAGCGCTGTTCTCCCAGCTACCCATCCCAGCGCCTACACGAATACCGCTGGAACGGTCAATTCCATTCAGCGTTGAGGTCACAAAGCTATTCCACAGACCAGGCGCAATTTTCAGTCCGGTCAATGCCTCTTGAGTACTGAACTCCTCGGTCAGTGTCAAATAATCAGGTTTGATTTCCTTCGCGATAAGTAGAAGCTGGTCCCGCATGCCGTTGAGAAAGGACTCAATTGTGTACTTAGACCAGTCAACTTTAATCGGAGAGTAGTCAGTGCCGGAGAATATCGCCCCGGTCTCGACAAGTATCTTCATGTCGCGTTGACGGCATTCAGCTGCAATATCCTTATAGAACCTTAAGTACTCGGCTGAACGGGGGAAATCCGGCTCCAGCAAAGGATACTTTATAGACAGGACAACACCTTTAATCCCCAATTCCTGGAGACGGTCCAGCAGGATACGGTTATTGTCCAGCGTTTGCGGAAAAAGAAGTCCTTCGCCGATATTTCCGTTAGCAAAAGCCAGTTCAGTGGCAAAGACCGTTTGACCCTGCTGCCCATTCCACTTCTGATTGAGATTTCGTTCAAAATGAGTCAGCGCCGCATCCAGTTCTTCGTACAGACCACGATATTCTTCAGGTATGGTCATTGCCGGCGCCTTAGTTGGCTGAACCGGTGGAGAAGTTGTTGCGGGTGACGAATTCGGCGATTGTACCGGTGCTCGTGGCGATAAAATGAAGCACGCAGATGACAAGAGCGATGCTATAAGCACAAGGACAAAGCCAATCCTCGCTATCACCTTTCCCATTAACTCCCTCAGCACAAATCGACAGTCCCGTTGATTGCGATGGATGCCTGATTGTGGTCATTATACCAGTTTGGGCTAGACAACATGAAGCTAGAATTGGACGCATCTCTACATTCTAGCAACTTGGGCAATGCCATCAATCAACAATTCTTGTCTTATACACAAAAAGTGCTACAATAAAAAGACGTTTGGCAGTGAAAACTAAATGGAAGGAGTCCGTTATGGCTTTGAAGACGGCTAATGAATATATAGAAAGTCTACGCCAGCTCAATCTTAACCTCTACCTCCTTGGCGAAAAGGTAGGAAACTGGGTTGATAATCGTATCATCAGACCCTCCGCCAATGCCATTGCTATGACCTACAAACTTGCCCATGAGCCTGAGAGTGAAGACTTGGCGGTCACAATCTCAATGCTCACCGGGGAAAAGGTCAACAGATTTAATTCCCTTTTCAAAAGCCCTGAGGATATGGTCAAGAAGGTGAAGTTGCAGAGGGAGTTGGGGCAGAGAACAGCCTGCTGCTTCCAGAGATGTGTGGGCATGGATGCTATTAACGCTGTTTTCAGCACCACCTACGAGATTGACCAGAAACATGGGACTGAATACCATCGGAGGTTTAGAAAATGGCTGAAACACGTTCAGGAAAATGACCTCTGTGTTGCTGGCGCCATGACTGATGTCAAGGGACACCGCGGACTGGCGCCAAGCCAACAGTCTGACCCGGACATGTTTGTCCACGTCGTGGAGCGAAAAGGTGATGGAATTATAATCAGGGGAGCAAAGGCGAATATCACCGGGGTTGCCAATTCACACGAGATGCTCATCATGCCCACTCTTAGAATGCGGGAGGGTGACCAGGATTATTCGGTAACTTGCGCCATACCAACTGATGCCCCTGGAGTGACACTTATCTACGGTAGACAATCCTGTGATACCCGCAAGCTTGAGGAAGGTGATATCGATGTAGGTAACTATAATTTCGGCGGGCACGAAGCGCTGACTATTCTAGATAATGTCTTTGTCCCCTGGGAGAGGGTTTTCATGTGCGGTGAGATTGATTTCTCCATTATGCTGGTGGAAAGATTCGCCGGTTACCACCGGCAGAGCTACGGCGGTTGCAAGGCTGGCATTGGCGACGTGCTCATTGGGGCTGCTGCCTCCATAGCTGATTACAACGGTGTTCGGAAAGCTCCCCACATCAGAGAGAAACTCGGTGAAATGATTCATCTCACAGAAACAATACACGGGTGCGGATTATCCTGTGCTTATGAAGGATGGAAGACCAAAGCAGGCAATTATCAGTGCGACATACTTTTAGCCAATGTCTGCAAGCACAATGTAACCAGGTTCCCTTATGAGCTTACTCGGCTTGCCGAAGATATAGCCGGTGGTATTCTGGTAACCACACCCTCAGAAAAAGATTTCCGACATCCGGTAATAGGCAAATATGTTGATAAATACTTGAGCGGTGTTCCTGAAGTGCCAACTGAGGCACGTTATCGAATGATAACGCTCATCCATGCCATGTGCTTCGGGCTAACAGCTCCCAGTTACCACACTGAGTCCATGCATGGTGCTGGTTCGCCGCAGGCTCAAAAGGTTATGATTGAGCGCGAGACAGACATGGGACTAAAGCAGAGCTTGGCTCGCAGTATCGCCGGAATTGACAAGAGAGAAGACCCTCTGGATGCAGCTTCTAAAGGCGGCTGGAAGAAACCGGCGGGATGGGATTCGTCCACCTGGCCGAGAAGTGATTAAATCTGGACCAAGATTCAAAATTTTTCCGGCATGCTTTTAGAAAAGTGGAAATATAGGCTCAGAACATTATCGTCCTGAAATCATAGACGAGATGTATATATCCAAAGGAGACAAACTGCCGGTTCAGCAAGCGATTACCAGCTCGCCTCTCTGGACTTCCCGAACAAGACACCGGCAACTCGAATCTCTTTACCCGCTCCAGGCATAATTTCAATCTGACGCTTTGCACAGGCAAAAATGCCAGATTCGCCTCAGTACCTGGCTTTAACGTGTCGCCGTAGGTTAATCCACAGGGGGATTAAGGCTATTTCTCTTTACCAAGATATTTGAAGGAGACCCTTACTTTCGCTCGGTAGTTGGTAATCTTGCCGTTTTCAATCTGCATATCCAACTCTTCTACCTCTGCGATTCGCAGGTCACGCAGGGTCTTTGCAGCTGTCTGTACAGCAGATGCCGCCGCCTTCTCCCAGGAATCTTTGCTAGTTCCAACAAGTGTGATAATTTTGTATACGCTGTCAGCCATTTTGCCCCCTTTCCCAAAGTTTATATTATGTAGCCAAATATTACAGGTTAAACCTTTCAAAAGTCAATACACCCACATAGTCATGCTCCGAAAAAAGGACAAAACATGAACAATGGCACACGCATCGACCCGCAATCCATATCTCCTGAACCAGGAGGTCATTTCGCAACCTGTCAGCACCCGGGCTCGCCATGATGTCCGCAGCAACTCTGCCTCTTCCTTATCTTGATAGCATTGTTGCGGAACAAGAGATATAACTTCCTGTGCCACGGCATAGGCACCGACATATTGGTGAAAAAGCCTTTCAAGCTGGGCATGTTTGCCCCCTCTTTTGCCAAAACATCGCCCTCCTTGATTCTATTATACAAATAATTACGCTAAAGGCAGACCTCATCAGCAGCAGCACGAATTCCACACGGTCATTAATATTACACTCGTTCGTAGAACACTTATACTATTACAATGGGACAACAGCTTCGCTCCACTGTCAACAAATGGGTATTGCAATGCTGGATGTAATGAGCTAAAATGAGCTGAAGCCAGGTCGTGCTCTGCTCTGGCGCGAGAACGCTACTACAAGGGAGGTCAGAGATGAAGAAAAGTCGTTCCAAGAAAATTGTCCAGATTGTTGTACCTATTATTGTAGTTATCCTAATACTGCCTGTTGCTTTTGGTTATGCTTGGTTCCACAACATGACCAGGGCACCACTCCCCCAACACAACGGAGAACTGCAGATAGCCGGACTGAAAGACAGTGTGGAAATATTGCGTGATGAATTGGGTGTCCCCCACATATATGCCAGCAACATGTATGACTTGTTCTTCGCCCAGGGATACACACAGGCTCAAGACCGCTGGTGGCAGATGGAGTTCTGGCGTCATATCGGTAGCGGCACAATTGAAGAGTTGGTAGGCAAAAATGATGCCCTTCTTAGCACTGATATATTCATACGCACACTCGGCTGGCGGCATGTAGCTGAGAAAGACATAAAAGAGTTCAACGATGAGTCTCTGGCGCGATTGCAAGCCTTCGCTGATGGTGTCAATGCCTACATCACAAGCCGAGACCCAGACAAGCTAGCTCTGGAATACAGTATATTAAAGCTGACAGGCATTGATATGAAAATCGAGCCTTGGACTCCTGTTGACACATTGGTATTCAGTAAGATAATGGCGTGGGATTTAGGTCCCAGCACCAATGAAGAGGAAACTCGTGCCACGCTTTACCAGCTTATCGGGCAGGAAATGACCGACCAGTTGTTGACCCCCCCCTGGCCGTTCGATAAAAGACCTACCATCGTTCAACCAGAAGACCTGCCTATCTCATGTTCACCCAGAGACAGTCAAGTCGATAATATAGGGGGGTCCACCGATGTGGATATGCTGCTAAGTGAGAATTCACTACCGTCGATGAATTTGATATTTGAAAACGGCAGAGGTATCGGCAGTAATAACTGGGTAGTCAGTGGCAAGATGACGAAAAGTGGCATGCCGCTACTGGCTAATGACCCGCACCTGAGCATTCAGATGCCATCTATCTGGTACGAAATCGGCTTGCATTATCGCCCCAACAACGGAGAGTCTCCCTCAGATACGATGGGCTATACGTTTGCAGTTACGCCGGGAATCATAATAGGTCATAATAACTTTATTGCCTGGGGAGTGACCAATGTTAACCCTGATGTATTTGACCTGTATCGCATCCGTGTCAATCCAAATAATCCGCTCCAGTATGAATGGAACGGTGAATGGCGAGACATGACAGTATATAAGGAAACCATCTACTTCGGAGATGGCACAGAACCAATCACCATCCAGGTACGAGAGACGCACTTAGGACCAATCATCAACGACAACGAGATAGACAAAGAAACCGGTGAAATCCTGGGCTTCAACAATGAGGACCCGCTGGCATTACGCTGGACAGCTCTGGATGCAAGCACATTAATGCAATCAGTTACCGAGCTCAACAGAGCAACGAATTGGACACAGTTCCGCAATGCTTTGAGCTATTGGGATGTCCCCTCGCAGAACTTCGTTTATGCAGACATTGAAGGCAATATCGGCTATCAAACACCGGGACGTATCCCTATACGCGCTGAAAATCATAGCGGGCTAATACCTGCGCCCGGCTGGACAGATGAGTTTGAATGGAAAGGCTTTATCCCTTTTGATGACTTGCCTTGCATATTTAATCCGGAACGCGGCTACATCGCCACCGCAAATCAGGCAGTGGTTCCCATGGAATACTATGACTGGTTGGCAAACGAGTTGGGTGAAGGACTGAATTATACAATCAGCAAAGAATGGAACTATGGCTATCGCGCTCAGCGGATTGTAGAGCTGCTAAAAGAGCTGGCACCACATACCATTTCCAGCTTTCAGACTATACAAGGCGATAACAAGCTTATCAGTGCTGAAGAGATGCTGCCATATCTTGCAAACCTGCAGTTCGCTGATGTTGAGTTGACTGAAGCCCGTGATTGGCTGCTCAAATGGGATTGCCAGTGCGGCATGGATAGCCCACAGGCTGCGCTGTATTCTGAATTCTGGATGAGCTTAATGAATAACCTATTCTGGGACCAGTTGCCTGAAGATACAGATATCCGTGGTGATGACAGGGACATGTGGGCAGCGTTTTTGCTCATGGACATGCCTGACAATGCCTGGTGGGATGACATCATGACTGAGGACATAACAGAAACCCGCGATGATATCCTGATTCGCTCTTTCAGCGACGCTCATTCAAACACTGTGGCTTCACTCGGTAAAAACCGCGATAAATGGAAATGGGGACATCTGCACACAGCCACCTTCGTCAGCAACCCGCTGGGGCAAAGCGGCATCGGCTTGATTGAGAATTTGGTCAACCGAGGACCCTTCCCAACCAGTGGCAGCACAGAAACTGTCAACAATACCGTCTGGTTCACCGATTCGGGCAACTTCGAGGTGAAATGGGTACCATCAATGCGCATGATTATTGACCTCGGTGACTTCAGCAACAGCGTCACTATCCACACCACCGGACAGAGCGGTCATCCCTATAGCAAGCACTACGATGACATGATTGACCACTGGCGCAATATAGAATATCAGTCAATGCTCTGGACTCGGGAACAGGTGGAAAAAGCCGCCGTTGACCGCCTTATATTGAAACCAACCAGATAGCGAGAGAGCATAGGAAGGTGTTGATTATAAGCAAAGGATATGATAGACTTCTAAACCTGCGGGTTACTGCATATCTGGCGTTATATCAGAAAAATATCTAGACATTCAAGGCATCGGAAGATATAGAACGTGTAGCTATGAGAATAAAGCTCAAGAGCGAACAACTGGAAACACTGGCAAAGCGGCTCCGCTTTGAGGTCATGCTGCAGCAACCTAGAGACGTACGTGGTATGTTGGATGTGCTGGGGAAAGAAATACCCTGGAATGAAACCGGGCTTAGCAAATTTGATGATTCGCCCAGGCGACCGATAAGATTGACCTTCTCCGTGGAAGAGGCAAAAGATGGTTATATCTGCGATATACACCCGGCACTAGCCCAGTATATCCACACCCTTCTGGCATCTGAATAGGTCAACTTGCCGACCACTCTAGCAAGTAGAACCTCGCGAGTTATCACAGCAGCATACATGTGTTTGAATATTCCATATTGGCGACCGTATAATAATAGCGCTCGGATGGGCCGTTAGCTCAGTTGGCAGAGCACCTGACTTTTAATCAGGGTGTCACAGGTTCGAATCCTGTACGGCCTACCAACTGCTTGCAAAAGTTTACAAATCGTAGCTAATTTTGGTGCAGATTTGTCCACTTCACCTGCTACAACTTTTAGCGTTCCATTCAGTCCGCTTGCGTTTTACTCAGGCTCGACTCGGTGCTATTTCATCGAATCTTGGTATGGCACTCGGGGCATTCATGGGCAAACCAGTATAACTTCTTGCCGCACTCCGGACAGCAGCCTGCTTCTTCCTGCTTCCTGACCCACTTCTCAACACTGTGCTTTTTCATGTATTGTAGGTCATCGATTACATGAGCGTGGTGTGAAATGCCATTCACAACATGTACATCTAGGAAATCCTTTAACCGCTGACAGGGCAGTTCAGGGCATTGGAAACACCACGTCACTGCCTTATCGTTGGCACACCTCCTGAATCCGTGTCTACAGTCCACACATTGAGGCATGACTTTGCCAGAGAGACAACCATCACAGCGAATTTCTCCGATGGGAATACCGAGTCTTTCGGATATTCTTTTCAATTCCTCGACATCATTTTCTCGATAGGCGAGGTAATTCGGGCATGTCCCGCAATAAAGCCCGCAGATACCGACCAGCTTTGTTGCATCTTGTTTCACCATCCACCTTCCTTCATACCTTAGCAATATGAACGAGCTGATAGTGTACCAAATCAGGTGACGCAAGACAAATTGCATTGGTTGCCATACTTGGTGTCAACACCATCAAGTACTGGATGCTTTTTCACATGCGAACCAGAGGCAGGCAGCCGAGCTGGCAAACTTTCGTACAGCATCCAACTACGTTGTCTACTGCACCTTTTAGCGTTTTGTTATCATGTCAATTTTTATGGTATAGTCCAGAAATATTACTTTTACACGGGATAAAGGAGGTAATATGATACAACAATTTATTACTGAGAATGCGAAGGGACGGGAAAGACTCCGTAACCTCGTAGATAAAATAGCTGATGAGGAGTTAACGCTCGCTCTTAATGCCGAGGGATGGACGGTTGCGGTAGCCTTGGCACATGTAGCATTCTGGGATGAGCGACGGCTGGTCCTCGTCCGGAAATGGAAGAAAGAAGGCATTACACTATCACCTAGTATTGATGTAGATATTATTAATGATGCGCTGGTCCCATTATTATTGGCAATCCCACCAAGAAAAGCCGCCAACCTGTCAGTACTAACGGCTGAGGTATTAGATCGTGAACTGGAGGAAGCCTCTCCCGACCTTATAGCAGCAATTGAGGCCATGGGGGATATCCATGCTTTAGACCGGTCTATACACCGTAACCTGCACCTAGATGAGATTGAAGCATTACTTAAGGCTAAACGCCTATCAAAATAACGGATAGTTGCACATGTAAACACTTATCCTAACCAAAGAAGGTGGCTCTAAAAGCTCCATATATTGAACAACTTGGGCTACCAGTTAGGTAATCATATTACCGCAGACGAATATGGCTATCAGAAAGTACACCTATTATCATCGGAGTTCTTAGAACGATAATGCATGATTCTCGAGTTTATTTAAAAACATTTCGATTGCTCGATTCGCCTCCGCTGGTTTTTCCAGGAGACAATAATGCGTGGCGCCTTCAATGATTACCAGCTTGGCTCCTGTAATTTTATTAACCAGATATTGGGCATACTTGACCGGCGTCATATTGTCCTCGGAGCCGCAGATAACCAAAGTTGGAACCGCGATCTGACTGACCTTATCCATTATATCGAACCTATCACAGCACCGAAAATCATGGAGCTGCACGGCAGCACCTACCTTAGCCATACCATCAACTATTTTCTTAGTCACATCAGGAGCCACCCGACTATATGGAGGTTCAGCTACTTTTTTGAGCCACTGAGCCGGTGCATCGATGCTACCTTCCAGTTTCTTAAGCAAGTCAGACCGTACCCTCAGCCGGGCACCAGTACCGATTAATATCAGTGCTTTAACATCATCTGGGTAACTCAGCGCATACATCATGGCTATGGCGCCACCCAAAGAATGCCCTGCAATGACAAGTGCTAAATGCTCTCCTTGATGGGTATATCGATGAAGCCACTGTGCATACTCGTCTATGCTGGTGCAGGGCTTGCCCTCAGGATGCCCCGGAAGATTGACTGCTTCAGAACCAGTAAAGTATTCTGTTTGGTAATGCCAGAGCAAACCAGTGTTGCCAGCGCCATGGATGAAGATTAGTCTCATTTCACCCTCACCCTGCCCTCTCCCTCAAGGGGGAGGGCATAGGAATTAGCTAAGAGGGGCTTCGCCCCTCTTAAACTCCTCGGAGATATGACGAATAATTATACCATTTGTTCAAGTAGTCCCATAAACGAGCCTGCAGGACTGGCTTGTGCTATAATATCCTGCCTGATAAGGCATTGCCGTCTCTGCAAAAAACAATAAATAAGGAGTGGGGTTACTATGATTAAATCAAGATTGTGTGACCTGGTTGGGATCAAATATCCCATTATACAAGCTGGAATGGGACCCTTCAGCAACAACAACCTTTGTGTTGCTGCAGCAAACGCAGGTGTACTGGGACTGCTTTCTACCAGCGGTGTTTTTAACAAAGATGATCAGCCATGGATTTACAACGACTTTGTGAGAACTGGAGAGGCTGACCCGAACGATGATATGGCTACAGTACTAGAAAAGGTGCTGAAACGGACATACCGGCTGGTAAAAGATAAAGGCGGTATTTTCGGAATCAACGTGATGGTCTCAACAGAAGTTCTACAACATTCGCATGTCATGATTGATACAGCCATCAGGGTACGTGAAGAGAACCCTGATATAAAGAGGCATTTCAAGGTGATATTTACCTCAGCCGGTGACCCTCTTGGCTGGAAAGATAAGATAAAGGGAGCCGGATTTACCTGGATTCACATTGTTCCATCTGTTAGGGGAGCTTTGCGGTGTAAGAAAGCGGGCGTGGACGTAATCGTAGCCTCCGGACATGAAGGCGGTTTCCATACCTCGTGGGAACCAGTCCACTCGATGATTCTGCTTCCAGCCGTGGTAGAGACGGTATCCGACAACGAGACTCTGGTGTGCGGCGCCGGTGGATTCTGTGACGGCAAGACGCTGGCGGCGGCGCTGGTTATGGGCGCGGATGGTGCGCTAATGGGAACCCGCTTCCTGGCAACACAGGAGAGCGATTTCCATCAGATGTGGAAAGAGGCAGTTGTGGACGCAGGCGACAGGGCAACCCTTGTGGCGCGCGGCTTTGTAGGACCTGCACGGTGGTTGAAAACACCACGCAGCGTGGAACATGCAAAAAATACGCTCGAGAAATCGCCTGGCGTTTTCCTGGGTACTCCCGATGACTACACGACAATCGACATGTCTTTGATTCAGTATGAGATTGAATCCATAAAAGCTACCTTCGAAGGAAATAAGGAAAAGGCGATGATGGCTGCTGGCGAAGCGGCTCAGCGTATTAAGGACATGCCAAAAGTTAACGACATGGTGCAGGAAACCGTCAGGGAGGCAGAAGCCATTCTGAGGGACATTCCCAAAAAGCTTCTGGCATGAACTGATGTAGAGCCGGAATGAGTTGTTTCTTACCAAATACGAGTTCGCAATCTGCCCAGTGCGGGTTACCATCAGGTTTTATTTAACAGGTTTAAACACGAAAAGTCGGGGGTTCAGCCAAGCGGCTTGCCGGCTTCCCGACTGCAAAACCTGATAACCTCAGCGAAGTTGCCGATTCTAACCAGATTGTTTGTCTCGGAGAAGCCGTCGTAGGTGAGGCTTATCCAGGGCTTCTGATAGGCTGTGCTTAACTTCTCTGCCATGGCAGCCACGATGCCGCCGGGCATGCAGCCGTGGGGCATAACGGATATTACGCCGGCAAACCTGGGGCTCTCCAACCAGTGTACTCCGCTGCCTATGCTGAGCACTGCCTCGCTGCCACACTTGGGTGACAGATAGCGGCTGGTCAGCTTCAATAGCTCGGAGGTCAATGGCTCCTTAGCATCAACCGAATCGCCAAAATTAGCTGCTACTGTATGTTCATCGTGTTCCTGAATGCGCTTCCTGATGTAGCTGGTTATAATCTTCTTGAGTTTCTTATCCTTCACGGCATCTTCGAGGTTCCGGTACGAGGTGTATTTTATCCACTCCCCCATGGGAGCCACCACCACCTCGAGACCGGCAACTTCGCAGGCTCTTACCAGATTACTGTTGCTGAATTTGTTGGAACGCAGGTATATCTCGCCGTTTATACCGACCAGCGGTCTCTTAGGCAAGTCGGGGTCAATTATAGCCCTGAACTCCAGAGCCGCCTGTCTCAGGACATCATCCAAAGGTTCCCTTTTTCGTACGCAGTCCACAATACGACTCAGGTAATTATCAAACAAGTCATCCACCGCACCGGCATGTCTTTCATAGGGGCGGGTGCTCCACAGAAGCTTCTCCAAGTAATCCACAGCCACGACCCCCCTCCATGCCAGCCGCTCGAAGCCAGTACCCAGATTCAAATCGCGATAAGCATTATTCGATACTGTGGTGCGGACCGTAAGGTCAAAACCGATGCCTTTAAGCAACCGGTTCTGCTCTATAGCATACTTGCCCAGGCGACAGGGACCGTATGAGCCAGCCATAAAACCTTCAACGTCTTTAGAGTCGGCGCCGTTCTCGTAATAAAAACGCATGAAGTCGCCCAGGGTAACCCGGTAAGGCAAGCATTCGCCTCCGGTTGTTACCTGGTTGCTATACAGAATATTGCGCTCATCCGGCTCGGGAAGCACCATGGCTCTGGCTCCATAAGCTTCCATAGCCGCAGCGATGGCTTCGACATGCGGTGCCATCCTGGGAATGAGAATAGTTTTCTGCGTGTTGACGACCGAAGATGTCCCTCTATATATGTCTCTGCGCTGAATTTCACACCGTTTGGCTGAACGGGAGAAACCGGTAATGGTGTCCACAAAAGCCTCCAGGCGAGTAACAATACCGGCTTCGGCAGCATGTTCGTCGATTTCAAGCTGCCCCAGAGGCTTGCCTCCCATTATATCCTCCACCATCCTGGTTACGAACGAGTTAGGACCACAGCCGAAATTGGTCAGCACCAGCCCGTATAGCTGCGAGTCTGATGCCGTTATGGCAGCGCCGGCTATCTGCTTGCTCTCGTAGAGCCAGTATGGTCGGTCTGAGTACTGCCTAGGGTCTATAGAATCAAGCGGCAGGAAGTCGAGCGGTATGGGCACCACGCCAAGCTGGGCAAGTTTCTCGGCTATGCCCAGGTTAGCCCCCGAGTCCTGTGAGACATAGGACCGGGCGAAGAGCACCACACCAAGCTTACCGCTCTTACGCAGTTGTCTGAGCAGCTTCTTCCCTACAGCCTGCTTATCCCTTTCGAACTTCTGCTGCGCCTCAATGCCGGCTAGCGCTGCCTGCCTACCCTTGCTCCTGCTAAACCCCAGCTTCGCAGCTACGCCAGCTAGACTATCTATAACATCATCGTTGCCACGACTGAAATCGAGCACTGGTATCAAGAGACGCTCTTGCAGGTCAACGGACTGGCGTATTATGAACGGCGATGCCTGCACCAGGGGACAGGTGTACTTCTGATTCTCGTCTCCTTCTTTTTTGCCCAGCCGTATAGCGCAGGGGTAGAGAATATAATCTACATCCGAGAGGCTTGCCGCATGCCCATGTAGAAGCTTGAGAGGGAAGCAGCTATCGGTATAGCTCAACTCTACGGCATTCTCGATTGTCTCTTTAGTGGTGTTGCTGGAAAGGATGACCATGGCACCGAGCGCATTTAGAAAACCAATGAGCAGCGGTGCATAGTCGTAAACAAAGAGCGCCCGGGGAATGCCCACCGATAGACCTGTACTATAGCCATCCTTGTATTCACGGAAGAGCAGTTTTTCCCGCTCATCGAAGAATGTCTTCACCTTGCCCCTGCTTATGGTGCTGTCGTAGCGGTCGCATCTGCTGCCGTAAAATGTGGGCTTCTCGTCAGCCATCTGCATCCGGGTAATAGTGCAGTTGTTGTCGCAATGCTTGCAGACGAAGGTGGAGAGAGTAGGCTGGCTATCTATGATATTCTGAAAGCCACGGAACTTCGATTCTCTGCCGGACATATTCTCCTTAGCCAGCAGTGCCGCACCTATGGCGCCACTTATTTCCTTATGTTCAGGAACAGTCAGGCTTTTCCCCTTAAGCTGCTCTCGAAAAGCTGACACAACAGCATAGTTATAGAACACGGCACCGGTGAGTATAACACTATCTCCTAGTCTCCTGTTTCCCACCACCTTGGAAAGGTAGTTCTTGGCTATCGAATTCGATAGGCTGGCGGTGATTACCTGAAGCGGAACTCCATCCTGCTGCACCGAGGTAACCGCCTGCCCCATGAAGGCAGCACACCTCGTCCCCAAGTCTATAGTGTAAGGTGCCTCAAATGCCAGATTGGCGAATTCGCCATTGTTGACGGAAATGCCAAGCATCTCGGCAAGCTCATCGATAAAGCTGCCCGTCCCCGCGGCACATGCTTTGTTCATCTGATAATCAACTACGACGCCGTTCCTCTTGATAACGAGCTTGGAGTCCTGCCCACCGATTTCGATTATGTCAGCATCAGCATCGATTTCCGCGGCGGCTCTGGTCTGTGCCGTGATTTCATTCTTGATGAGGTCTGCTCCAATCAGACTGCCGACCAGATATCTACCAGAGCCAGTAACGCCAATACCGGCTATTCTGACCTGACCCGCGCCACAGCGGAGCAGGTTCCTGAACACCTCTTTAACGGCATCGATAGGTCGTCCGGCGGTCATCAGATAATGCTTTGCCAGCACATTCATACCCAACTCATCCATTATCACTGCCTTGGTGCTGGTGGAACCAACATCAACCCCGAGATATCCAATACAAGACTCAGTTACGCGCAGGTCTGACCCGTTGGAACCGAGAGACACCGCTTCCAGACGAGGCATCTGGTAATAGCGCTGGCTGGAACCAGCTTCAGGCAAAGTGATGGAACTAGGCTTCTTTCCTTCAGAAAGCAGCGCCGCGCCAATGGCACCGAGATACATGTAGCGCTCAGGAATAATCACGCTCGTGGCACGCCCGTTTCTGGTGGAAATCATCTCTTCCAGCGCTTTCACTATGGCGTGGTTGGCAGCCACGCCGCCAACGAAATAGACCGGCTCAATGAAAGCCCCTTTCTTAATCGAGGCGACCATCCGGGCGACACTTTCGCACAGCGCATACAACATTGACTCGACAGGAACGCCCTTTTGCTGCAGGTGAATCAGGTCTGTCTTGGCAAATACGCTGCACCGGGCGGCTATGCGGGGTGGGCTACCTTCACATCTCAACGCCAGGCTAGACAAATCGTCAAGGCTGATGCCAAGCCGGTATGACTGCTGTTCCATAAACCGTCCGGTGCCGGCGGCGCAAAGTGGATTCGATGCCAGCCGCCACGGCTTTCTCAAGCCATCTTCTAATTCGATGACCAGCGAGCTCTGCCCGCCAATCTGGATGATTGTCCTGGCATCAGGATGATAATGAAGCAGTCCCGAAGCAGTGGACAGAGGACTACCACACTCCACCCAGTTCAGCTCTCTGGGAATTACAGCCCTCCCGGAGCCTGACACGCCGGCAGAGGCAATGTCTTGGATGCTGAACTCGCTAGCTAGCCTGGAAATGAGTGAGCCAAGCGCAGCCTTGGGACTGGAGGTCACCTTTTCGATGTCGAGCCTGAGCACTGTGCCATGTTCATCGACAAGTGCCAGTTTGGCATTTACAGAGCCGATATCTACGCCGAGTAGATAAGCCATTTCGCTCATTACCTGACTGCGGCATCTCTTCGAGAGTGCTGGGACAAGAATTCGAGGAGCATGGCATTAAACTCATCCGCCTGCTCTCTGGGTGTGGCATGCCGCGCGTTGCTTATCACCACAAGCCGGGCATCAGGCATTTTCGATACATAGCCTGCCTTAATTGAAACCGGCACAAAGTCTGCATCACTGGCAATCATCAGCGTTGGACAATTGATAGTGCTAATGTGGTCGGCAACGCTCCACTTCACCAATGCCCCGAAAGCATTAGCGTAAGCCAGCTTGTTATTAACCGCAATACGCTGAATGACCGACTGAGGCGAGACGCTCCGGTCAGATGTTGACTCCGGCTGTTTAACACCATTCTGTACTTTATTTCGCATTCCGTTGAAGGGAAGAAAGAATATGTGCTTGAAACACTCTACACCATCGTTAAATGTCCGCATCGAGCCCTCGGGGCAGCAATTTACAGCCACAAGGCTAGTAACCATTTTCGGGACATCAACCGCAAGCTGAAAACCAATCATGCCTCCCATGGAAAAACCAACGACATGTGCCGAGTCAATTTCAAGCGCTCTCATCAACTCCACAGCATCGGCAGCAAACAGCTGGATGCTGTAAGGCTCACGAAGCGGTCTGTCTGAGTGCCCGTGTCCACGAATATCGAAGGTAATTACCCGATAGCGCTGGGCGAAGAAGGGAACCTGTTTTTTCCAACTCCGGCTGCTTGAAGCCAGACCATGAATAAACAGCAGTGGCTCACCCTGCCCTGCTACCTCGTAGTAGATTCCGACATTATTGACACGTATCTTTGGCATGACGGCTTGTCCATAATATTTTGCTGCAAGTGGGCTCAAGGATTCAAGTATTTTACACCATCAGCGGCTGACTAAAAGCGGAGCGACTTTTATCTTGCGCCATATATTGAGCTATGCCTGAGGCTGGGACAAAGATGCCATCCTTTGATACAATTCTCCCGTAAGCACACTTGCCTTTTCTATGCCAGAGGCTAAACGTGCGAAATCCGCCTCAGCCGGTATGGCTTGCCCGCCCAAGCTAACAAAATCAGCTGCTGTCTCAGCAACTTTAATACAAGCCACAAGTAATTGCTCAAAATCCTTCTTCGCCTCTTGCAGCTCTTTACTTCGAGGCTTGGGCAGTTTCTTAGCATGTTCCAGCATCGGGCGCAGTTTTAACCCTTCCATCAAGTCCAATGGCGAAGCTGGCAGACCATCGGCACCCTTTTTAACAACAGCACTGATAACAGGTAGCGCCTGCTCATACAGCAGCATAAATTCGCGTAAACGCTCATCTTCTCCTGCTTTGCGTTTATCCCATTTCCCTAGCTTGGGACCTTCCTGTTTTTTGGCAGGCACAGCCATGGGCATCTCAGCACGCTTGTCCCAGCAGTTACGACATATGGGGTGAGTGCCAGTCACATAATTGCACTCACTGCAAATGTACTGCCCGCACCTGGAGCATGAATTAACTGCCTCAGCATCTGGGTGGTAAAAACACTTCATCACAGCCCCGGTATCATCCAACAAGATTGGTACACTCGACATCGACCGACTACTTGTTGTCTCTGCCATCTTCGCTTCTACGGCAGGGGCTTCCTCGATAGCTTCTAGAGGGACTTCTGCAGGGGTTTTCGGAGGAACTGCCCCAGGGACTTCTTCATCGGGAACACCAACACTACTGACATCTTTTACACCCCCTCCCGCAATATCAAGGACATTTTTTGCCGGGCTATAGTCAAGCTCTTTCGGTGGTTGCCAAGTATCTGATGTACTGTACTGCCCCGTATCTGCCCATCGGCTGGTCTCTAACTCTCTTATAAAATCAGCATCGTAGGCTGTTGCCTGATTCTCTAAGAGCAATAGGACTATAACACCGGCGATGAAACCCAGTCCCCCCAAAAGCCTACCAAAATCACTGTTAAAAAAGGATACTATGAAAGTAAAAACAAATGGACCTATTATCAAAATAAAAAATCCCTTACTTCTTCCCTTCCTGCCAAGATACCACCACACCACAACCAGAAAAAATATAGATAAAGCGAAATTAACCACGCCACTAATAACGAACAGTGGCAACAGAGCACCCGCATTGTGGTAAAGAAAATAAAGGTCAGAATACATTAACTCAGGATTCTGAAAGAACATGGCAAACTGGCTACCAAAAATCGACAATAGTATGACCTGCCCCCAATAGTTGTACCACATCTTAAGTTAGTCCCACAAGCATAAAAGCCTCAGGCGCAGGCGGCCGGTAGTTAAGTGCACTGTGGGGTCGTTCTTGATTATATTCTCTCCTCCAA
>Ga0233423_10000097_pt1 | contig 51193 bp, 46 predicted proteins | sample Watercolumn_Mata_FD_180713 | JGI IMG/M metagenome (GOLD analysis project Ga0233423, IMG submission 180713) | Freshwater microbial communities from Lake Matano, South Sulawesi, Indonesia - Watercolumn_Matano_2014_112_MG | ecosystem: Environmental > Aquatic > Freshwater > Lake | place: Indonesia... | reverse complement strand
CATTACAGTTAGGGGTTAGGGGTTAGGGGTTAGGGGTTAGGGGTTAGGGGTTAGGGGTTAGGGGTTAGGGAAAATAAAGACTTATATGGAAAAAGTCAAGGAAATTCGATCGTTTCGGGACCTGATTTTATGGCATAGGTCCATGGAATTGGTGAAAGAAGTGTATCAGGTGACAAAACCCTTCCCCAAGGAGGAGATCTTTGGCCTAACAAGCCAGGTCCGCCGGGCAGCAGTATCAATTCCCTCCAATATCGCCGAAGGACACGCCCGTTTATCCCGCAAAGAATTCCAACATTACTTAGGGAATGCCCGAGGATCGTTGGCAGAATTACAGACACAGATCATTTTAGGAAAAGAACTCGGTTTCTTGAGCGAGAAAGAAATGGAGGCCATTTTGGATAAAGCCACGGAAGTGGGCCGACTCCTAAACGGCTTATTATCATCTCTCAAAAAGAAAGATAAATGATAATTTAACTGAATATTCTTATTCCTAAACTCCAGCCCTAACCCCTAACCCCTAAACCCTAAACCCTAATCCCTAATCCCTGGCCCCTGACCCCTGTTTTTGTTGACATCCCCGGCTTCTTTGATATTTTTTATCAGCAAAGGAGGGGGGATGGAGGCTCAGAAGCGTTGTCTCATTTCCCGGGAAGACATCGCCCGGCGGGTAGAGGAATTAGCGAAGGAGATCAGCAAGGATTACGCCGGCCGGGACCTGGTGATGGTGGGCGTCCTGAAAGGAGCGTTCATTTTTCTGGCAGACCTGGTGCGGGCTCTTCCCTTCGCGGTGGAAGTGGACTTCGTCCGTTTAAAAAGTTACGGCGCGGGCACCGTCTCTTCCGGGGAGATCCATATCACCAAGGACGTGGAGGAACCCCTGAAAGACCGGGACGTGCTCATCGTGGAAGATATCGTGGACCTGGGCCTGACCCTGGACTTTCTGCGTAAGCACCTGCTCACCCATCATCCCCACTCCCTGAAAATTTGCTGTCTCATTGATAAAAAGGAACGCCGGCAGGTGGAAGTGCCCCTGGATTACGTGGGCTTCACCGTGGAGAAAGGCTTTCTGGTGGGCTACGGCCTGGATTGCGGCGAAAAAAACCGTACCTGGCCGGAGGTTTATGAGCTGCTGAATTGTTAGGAGGTTGTGGTCTGTGACCAGTGGCCAGTAAGGACATGACTTTTTAGACCATTCTTTTTTCTGCTCACTGCTTACTGCTCACTACTCACTCGAAAGAATGCAACGCTTCGCCGCGGTTGATTTGGGGTCTCTGACGGTGCGGTTGGCGGTGGCCGAACTCACCGGGCCGGGCCGTTTCCGGGTATGGAGGCATTACCGGGAAGTCACGGGATTAGGGGAAGGGCTGGCCTGTAATGATACCCTGGCCCCGGAGGCCATGGCCCGCACCCTGGAGGCTCTTAAGAGTTTTGTCCGGGTGATGGAGGCTCAGGGAGTAGAGGTTTCCCGGGTGGCAGCCACCCAAGCGGTGCGCCAGGCCCGGAACCGGGAAGATTTTCTCCGGCAGGTGCGGGAGTTGGGACTGTCGGTACAAATTTTATCCCCGGAAGAGGAAGCCCGGCTCTCCCTTAAAGGCGTTCTCTCGGCCCTGGCCCCGGAGTATTTGGCGGCCCCGGAACTGGTGGTCTTCGACGTAGGCGGCGGCAGTTCCGAATGGGCTATTGTTCAACCGTACGGGGAACCCTATTTCGCCAGCCTGCCTTTGGGCGTGCTGACGCTAAGCCGGACCATGCCCCTGGGGGACCCTCCCCAAGCGGATGCGGTGGCAGTCCTGAAACAAGAGATTAAGGAGAGGTTGGAAGAATTTTACCGGCAAAACCTCCAACGCCACCTGGGAGAAGCGCCCCGCCTGGTGGGAACCGCGGGCGCGGTCACCACCCTGGCGGCCCTGGCTTTGAAAATGAGCCGGTATGACGCCCAGCAAGTCAACAACCTGATCCTGACGCGAGCGCAGGTGGCGGAATTGACGGAACTCCTCTGCCGCCTGCCGGAAACGGAGCGGGCCCGGCTCCCGGGCATGGAGCCCGCCAAAGCCGGGGTGATGGTGGCCGGGGCCTTGATTGTCCTGAGCATCCTGGAAATATTCCGGCAAGACTCCATGATCACCATCGACGCCGGCCTGCTGGAAGGGGTGCTGGGAGTGATGGCGGAAGAACTCTCGGAATAGACTGGGGGTTGATGTTTATAAATGGTGTGATAATTATTTAGGAAGCTATCCCGAGTATCCGATTTTTAAGTCCCCCTTTCTTAAAGGGGGATTTAGGGGGATTTTGGAGAGTTTGCAAAATCCCCCCTACCCCCCTTTAGAAAAGGGGGGAAATACCTCCCGTTACCCAAGCTTTTCACCCAAAATGGATTTATTCGAGCTGTGGAGCAAGATACTCAGAGCCGGAGGTCTACCAAAATTTATAACTTCATCTTTGTGGAGAAATACCGATGCCAGAGCCGATTCCTTATGCTTACACCTTTGACGATTTGTTGTTAATGCCGGGACCGTCCGCGCTCTTGCCCAGCGAGGTGGACCTGTCCACCCGGCTCACCCCCCGCATCCACCTCAATATCCCTTTATTGAGTTCGGCCATGGACACGGTCACGGAGGCGGATACCGCCATTTCCCTGGCCCGGCAAGGGGGCATCGGCATAATTCATCGCAATATGACCATCGCCGCCCAGGTCCTGGAAGTGGAAAAGGTGAAGAAGTCGGAGTCCGGCATGATCATCGATCCGGTGACCATCGGCCCAGAGGAGAGCATCGCCAAGGTTCTGGACCTGATGGAGCGCTACCGGATCTCCGGTATCCCGGTGGTGGAGGGCGGACGTCTGGTGGGCATCGTCACCAACCGGGACCTGCGGTTCGAAACCAACCTGGACCAGAAGGTTAAGGAAGTGATGACCAAGGACCGCCTGGTCACCGCACCGGTGGGCATCACCCTGGAAGACTCGAAAGCTTTGCTCCACAAGTTCCGCATCGAGAAACTGCTGGTGGTGGATGATGACTACAGCCTGAAGGGTCTGATTACCATCAAGGACATTGAAAAGATTCGCAAGTATCCCCAGTCATGCAAAGACGAGTTCGGCCGCCTGCGGGTGGGGGCCGCGGTGGGGGTGGGCCCGGACCGGGAGGCCCGGGTGGACGCCCTGCTGAAGGCCGGGGTGGACGTGCTGGTTATCGACACCGCGCACGGCCACTCCCAGCGGGTGATTCAAGCAGTGGAAGCCACCAAGCGGGAATTTTCCCAGGTGGAGTTGATCGCCGGGAACGTGGCCACCGCAGGCGGGGCCGAAGACCTGATTAAGGCCGGGGTGGACGCGGTGAAACTGGGGGTGGGGCCAGGCTCCATCTGCACCACCCGGGTCATCGCCGGGGTGGGAGTGCCCCAATTATCCGCGATCATGGATTGCGCCCAAGCCACCCGCAAGGCGGACATTCCCCTGATCGCCGACGGCGGCATCAAATACTCCGGGGACGTCACCAAAGCCCTGGCCGCGGGAGCCGACGTGGTGATGATCGGCAGCCTCTTTGCGGGCACGGACGAAAGCCCTGGGGAAACGGTGATCTTCCAGGGCCGGAGCTACAAGATCTACCGGGGCATGGGTTCGCTGGAGGCCATGAAGGCCGGCAGCCGGGACCGCTACTGCCAGGAAGACTTTGACCTGGAATGCAAACTGGTGCCCGAAGGCATCGTCGGCCGGGTGCCGTCCCGGGGCAAACTCCCGGACGTCATCTACCAACTGATGGGGGGCCTGCGCTCCGGCATGGGCTACGTGGGCTGCCGCACCATTCCCGAACTCCAGCAAAAAGCCAAATTTATCCGCATCACCCCCGCGGGCCTGAAAGAATCCCACGTCCACGACGTGGTCATCATGAAGGAAGCGCCGAATTATTGGGTGGAGTAAAAAAGTAAGCTGTAAGCTGTAAGCAGCATGAGGGTGGGCTCTGTGCACCCATTTTATTTAGCATTGAAGCCGCCAGAGGGCAGAGATTAGAGATTAGTTGGGAGAAAATCCGCTTATTCCTGCGCTTCACGCTCATGTCAGCAAGAAGGGAGGGCCTGTGGCCCTCCCTTTTTACTTATAGGATTGGGGGTGGGGGTTTGGGGGAGGGGGTAAGGACCTGTGGTCCTTAGCCCCCTCCCCCAAAAACCATCTCAAGACGCTTGTTTCGCCTCCGGGTGTTCCGCCAGCCACGCGGCCCGGAGTTCGTTTTTCATGGGGCTGGGGCCCAGTTTATAAGCCCGCTCGGCCATCTCCTTGGCGATGGCCGCGAACTTCGGCCCTTCCGAGGAGGCCAGGTTGAACATTTCCACCCGGTCCGGCTCCATACCCATCATGGTGAAGTCTTTTTTCAGCTTATTCACCCGCTTTTTAGCCCGGATGTTGCCTTTCAGGTAATGGCATTCTCCTTCCAGGCAGCCGGCCACGAAAACCGCGTCCGCGCCGCCTTCGAAGGCCTTGAGGAGGTGGAGGATATCCACCCGGCCGGTGCAAGGCATCAGAATTACCTTGATCTCCGGGGGGTACTGCAAGCGCATCGAACCTGCCAGGTCCGCGGCGGTGTATGCTCAGTAGCGGCAGCAAAAGCCGATGATCTTGGGAGCAAAGGGTACAGTCATGAGTCTCTCCTTTCTTTAACCCGCGGCCAGAGCCGTTTCCTGGGCAATGATCTGGGCATCGGTATAATGTTTCATGGTGATGGCCTTGGCCGGACATTCGGAGACGCACACCCCGCAGCCCTGGCACTTGGCCGGGTCGATATAGGCCGCGTCGATCTGGTAGTCGATGACCGGCACGTTGAAGGGACAGGTGCGCACGCAGGTGAGGCAGACCGCGCATTTGTCGGGTTCCACCACGGCCACCACGCCGCCCACGGAGACTTTCTCCAGGGCCAGGAAGGTGGCAGCCCGGCCCGCGGCGGCCTTGGCCTGGGCGATGGACTCGTCAATGGGCTTGGGATAATGGGTCAACCCGGCCAGGAAGATGCCGTCCGTGGGGAAATCCACGGGCCGCAGCTTGGCGTGGGCCTCGTTGAAGAAGCCTTCCGCGTTTCTGGGCAGCTTGAAGAGTTCGCCCAGATCGTCGATGGGGTTGGGAAGCACGGCGCTGGCCAGGGTCAGGATATCCGGCTTGAGGACCACCGGCATCCCCAGGATGGGGTCGGTCACCGTCACCTGGAGGCCGCCCTCTGCGGTCTTTTCCACCTTGGGCTTGCTCTCCAGATCGAAACGGATGAACATCACGCCCATTTCCCGGGCTTCCTTATAGAGCAGCTCCCGCTCGCCGTAGGTGCGCAGATCCCGGTAGAGGATGAAGACGTCCAGATCCGGGTTGAGCTTTTTCATCTCAATGGCGCTTTCCACGGAGTGGGTGCAGCAGAGACGGCTACAGTAGGGGCGCTCCGGTTCCCGGGAACCCACGCACTGGATGAAGACCGCCTGCTTGGCCTGGGCGACTTTAGAGTCATTAGCGACGATGAGTTTATCCACTTCCAAGCCGGTATAGATATTGGGGTGCTGTCCGTAGAGATACTCTTCAGGGGACAAGGCATGCCCGCCGGTGGCCATGACGGTCACCCCGTGCTCCAGTTCCCGTTCTCCTTGGGGGGTGGTAACTACGGAGCGGTAGTTGCCGATGAACCCGCTGGTGTCCTTGATCCCGGTGTTGAACATAATTTCAATGTTCGGGTGTTTCGATACGTCCGCGATCAGTTCTTCCAGATAGCCCCGGTAGTTGTAACCCCGGGAGCTGACCACCAGGTTCCAGGCGTTGCCTCCCAGCTTGTCGGTTTTTTCCACCAGATAGGCCTGGAAGCCCATGTTGGCGATGGAACGGGCCGCTTCCATACCGGCCACGCCGCCGCCGATGACCAACGCGGCCTTGGTCACCGGGAACTCCATTTTGTGAAGGGGCTCCAGGTTGACCAGGCGGGCGGCCACGCCCCGCACCAGGTCTTTGGCCTTTTCCAGGGCCTTTTCCGGCTCGTGCATGTGCACCCAGGAGTCCTGGTCCCGGATGTTGGCCATCTCGAAGAGATAGGGGTTGAGCCCCACCTGGCGGATGGTCTCCATGAACATGGGCGCGTGGGTTCGGGGACTGCAAGAGGCCACCATCACCCGGTTCAGATTGTGCTCTTCGATGGCCGCCAGGATCTTGTCCTGGGTGTCCGCAGAGCAGGTGAACAGGTTTTCATCCACGAAGGTGACGTGGGGCAGGGTCTTGGCGTATTCCACCAACTTGGGGATGTTGATCACGCCGCCGATATTGATGCCGCAGTTGCAGATGAAAACGCCGACACGCGGTTCCTGGCCGCTCACGTCTTTTTCCGGGGGCAGGACCTGCACTTTCTTATCCTTACCCCGGGCCGCGGCCAGGAGTTCTCCGGCGTCAGCCGCGGCCCCGGAAGCCTCCATCACCGACTGGGGGATATCCTTGGGACCCTGGAAGACGCCGCAAACGTAGACCCCCGGTTTATTGGTGCTCACCGGCGAGAACGGGGAAGTCTTCGCAAAACGGGTGTTAGGATCGAACTCCACCCCTAAGGTTTTCGCCAGTCTCAAGGCATCCGGCGAAGACTCCAGGCCCACGGAGAGGACCACCATGTTGAAGTCTTCGTTCTTCAGTTCTCCGTTTTCCGACAGATAGCGGATGCGGACGTCATCGGAGCCTGGCACCTGATCGATGGTGTGAATCCTGGAGCGGATAAAGCGGATGCCGTGCTCTTCTTCGCCACGCCAGTAGTATTTTTCGAAATCCTTGCCGTGGGTCCGCATGTCCATGAAAAAGATGGCGGTGTCCAGGGGGTCCTTGCTGTGTTCCTTGGCGATCACCGCCTGCTTGATGGCGTACATGCAGCAGACCGCGGAGCAGTAGCTGTTGTCGCAGTGGTTCAGGTCCCGGGAACCCACGCATTGGAGCCAGGCGATCTTTTTGGGCTCCAGGTGGTCCGAGGGCCGGATCAGGTGCCCGGCATAGGGGCCGGAAGCCGACAGAATCCGCTCGAACTCGAGGCTGGTCACCACCCCGGGGTAATTGGCGTAATGATAAGCCGCATACTTGGTGGGATCATAAACCTGAAAGCCTGGGGCCATGACCACCGCGCCCACGTTCAATTCCATCTTTTTGAGGCCCTGGTCGTGCGCGACCGCGCCGGCCTGGCAGGCCACCACGCACTGCATACACTCGGAGCAGACTCCGCAATTGATGCAGCGCGCGGCCTCGGCCACGGCCTCTTCTTCGGCGTAGCCCAGGTTGATTTCCTTAAAGCCCTTGATCCATTCTTCCACCGGTATATGGGGCATCAGGGCCCGGTGTTTCTTTTCCATGTCTTTCTGGATTTCGCTCCAGTGCCCTTCCTCTTTGGGGATGGGCCTGAGCGGCGCTTCCCGCTCCGCTTTCAGGTCCTTCCCCTGGAGGTAGCGCTCCACGGAGAGGGCCGCTTCCCGGCCTGCGGCCACCGCGCCGATGGCGATCCAGGGGCCGGTGACCACGTCGCCGCCGGCAAAGACGCCTTCCCGGCTGGTGGCATAAGTCTCGGAGTCGGATTTGATGAGGCCCCGGGGGGTCAGCTCGATTTTGTCTTCAGGAGTGAGAAATTGGAGGTTGGCCTTCTGGCCGATGGACATGATGACCACGTCCGTGTCCCGGGTGGTGGTCTTATCTTCAAAATAGGTGGGGGAAAAGCGGCCCTGCTCGTCGAAGACCCTTTCTACCGCCTTCATTTCCAGGCCGGTGACCTTGCCGCCGGAGGCTTGAATCTGCTTCACACCCCAACGGGTGACGATCTCGATGCCTTCATGCTCCGCTTCTTCCACTTCCCAGGGGGACGCGGGCATCTCTTCCCGGGATTCCAGGCAGACGATGGTCACCTGGGACGCGCCCTGGCGCCGCGCGGTGCGGGCCACGTCCATGGCCACGTTGCCGCCGCCGATGACTATGGTCTTTTTGCCTTTAACGGGGTTGGCCCCGGTGGAGGACGCTTCCTTCAGGTATTCCACGCCCCAGAGCACGCCCTGGGCGTCGGCCCCGGGCACCGGCAGGCGGATGGAATCCTGGCAGCCTACACCCAGGAAAACCGCACGGAACCCGTCCCGGGTGAGGAGGTCGTTGATGGTCATTCCCGGGCCGATGGGAGTCTTGAACCGGAATTCCACGCCCAGGCGCTTTAAGTAGTCAACTTCTCTCTGAAGCACTTCCCGGGGCAGGCGGTATTCGGGGATGCCGTAGCGCAGCCAGCCGCCCGCTTCCGGCGCGGCTTCGAAGATCACCGCCTTATAACCCTTCAGGGCCAGGTGATAAGCGCAGCTCAGACCGGAGGGACCCGCGCCGACGATGGCCACCGCGCCTTCCTGTTTTTCCACTTCCGGCACCGGCAGCGCGTCCCAATCCACGGCGTCCGCCACGAAACGCTTCAGGTTGCAAATGGCTACAGGCTCTTCCACTTCCTGGCGGCGGCAGTCGCTTTCGCAGGGATGGGGACAGATACGGCCGATGGTGCCTGGCAGCGGCAGCCGGTCCATAATCAGAGCCAGGGCTTCCGGATATTTTTTGGCCTTGATCAGTTGCACATAACCCTGGGCGCTGAGATTGGCCGGGCAGGCCCGGACGCAAGGAGCCCGGTCGTATTTCTTGATGGCGAAGGTGGCGGGAATGGCCTGGGGATAAAGGCGGTAGATGGCCTGGGCCTGGTTGAGGCCAATGTTGAATTCGTTGGGCACCCCCACCGGACAGACCTCAGTGCAGGCCCCGCAGCCGGTACACTTGGCCGGGTCGATAAAGCGGGGCTGCTGCTCCACGGTCACCGTAAAATTACCGGGCTCACCGCTGATGGCCGTGACCTCGGATAAAGTGCTGATCTCAACGTTCAGGTGCCGGCCGCATTCCACCAGCTTGGGGGAGATAATACACATGGAACAGTCATTGGTGGGAAAGGTCTTGTCCAACTGGGCCATGACGCCGCCGATGGCCGACTTTTTCTCCACCAGATGGACATAGAAACCGGCGTTCGCCAGGTCCAGGGCGGCCTGCACCCCGGCGATACCGGCGCCCACCACCATTACTTTACCAACCGGATTTTTAGCCTGCGCCTTTTGGGCCATAAAAATTACCTTCCTGAATTTATATGTAAATTATTTTGTGAATATATTGTGAATTTCCCCACTAGTCATCTTAGGAAAAATTATCCTATAAGTCAAGAAAGAATCAGGTCGGGCCGGACAATCCGGAGAGAGGTTTTTGTTCGCGCAAACCTTGACCATTCTTGAGAAATGTTTATTTCTAAGAGGCAAGGAGAGCAGCCCCGGGCATGGGTCAAAAAGTAACACACGGGAAATTTTTGTTACTTTTTCTCCCACAAACTCAATGTCATTCTGAGCGGTGTAGGTGCGGGGTTCCCCCGCCCGCTATTTCCCCCGATATCCCGGCACTGGCGGGGAGACCTCGCCCCGACAACACCATTAGGGTATTAACCTTTCTATTTATGGACATTTCGAACGGGAGTTACAGACATGGCCATCCAGGATAATCCACCGGCAGTCAAAGGTTTGCTCGAGATTTTAGGTCTGCTGGAAGAGCCCCTGGGCGTCCATTATACAGAACTGGAGCCCCAGGGCGGCATCTCTCCCCAGGCTTACCGTCTGCCCACCGCGGAGATGGAAGCCCGGGGCGAAGTGGATTGGGACGAAACCCGCGAGAATTTTTCCTGCGTCATCGGCAATATCTGGCGGGCCCGGAAAAAGCAGGTTCCGGCCTATTTCGATCAAACCCGTTTCGGCTGTCTGGGGGCCGCGTTTTTCCTGGGATACTTGAAACCCCAACTGGAGACCATCGTTCATTATGTCTCCACCGGCATTCCCAACATCCTGGAAGGGGAATGTTACCTGGAATCCCCGGAGGTCACCCGGAAATTCTATGAGACCATCGATCCCCGCCCCGCGCCGGCCCAGTTTTGCGTGTTTAAGCCCTTAAGCCAGTTCACCGCAGATGAGGAGCCGGAAGTGGTGATCTTCTTCGCCCGGGCCGAGACCATTTCCGGCCTCAACCAACTGGCCACCTTTGTCACCAATGATTTCGAAGCGGTGTATTCCCCCTTCGGCGCGGGCTGCGCCAATATCGTCACCTGGCCCATCAAGTACCGGCAGTGGGGCCGGCCCAAGGCCGTGCTGGGAGGCTGGGACCCATCCGATCGCCGCTTCCTCAAGCCCGACGAAATCACCTTTGCCGTACCCTACGAGATGTTCCGGCAAATGGCCGCGCGCTGGCAGGAATCCTTCCTCAGCAAACAGACCTGGGCCACGGTGCGCAAAAAGATCGAACTGAGCCGGAAGAAGTGGGGGGAGGAGTAGCGATTGTGGGGGGAGGGGCCAGGGTCCTAAAGGCCGCGGCCTAATTAAATCGGCATATATCGGCGCTCATAGTCGGTTAATATTTAACCGCTAATGAACGCCGACACACGCCTCTCCTCAAATTCCCTTACCGGCCTTGATAATAAAATAGTTTGCAAAGTGACTCACCTAGTGATATATTCAACCTTTGAATGAAGGTCTTCAAGAACAAATGGTTCGCCCGCTGGGCGCGAACGGAAAATATTTTGGATTCTGTCTTGCTGCAAGTAGCGGCGGAAGTTGTCGAAGGGCAGGTGGAAACTGATCTCGGAGGTAGTTTATTCAAAAAACGGTTAGCGCGGGAAGGAAGCGGGAAGCGTAGTGGTTATCGTGTCCTTATAGGATACAAAAAGCCAAATACGGAACGAATTATCTTTCTTTATGCCTTCCCCAAAAATGTCAAGGCCGGTATTTCAGATAAGGAAAAAGAAGCTCTAAGCTTGGTTGCCGAAAGTTTTATTTCGGCAACGGATGCACAAGTGGGCTTACTATTGAAGGAAGCTTCCGTAGTGGAGGTAAAGAAACATGAGTGAGATTTTGGATATTGCCAGTGATATGGCGCGTGACCTATTCAAGGCCGGGGCCATGGATGAGATTACCATGCGCAAAATTAAAGCGCTTTGTTTGCCTACTAAACGGGCATTTCGGCCCGAGGATATCCGGCGCATCCGCCTGAAGAACCATGTCAGCCAGGCTGTTTTTGCGGCGATTCTTGGCATCGGAAAGACCACGGTTCAACAGTGGGAACAAGGGCAGAAAAAGCCAAGCGGCCCGGCGCAGCGGCTGCTTGATCTTATTGATCGTAAGGGATTGGCGGCACTTGGCTAAATCAGAGCTATCATGCTGGAGCATTTAATAGAGTAAAGTCGTGCATCTGCGTACCCGCCGACCTACCCCACCGGGAGAAATTCTACGGCATGAATTTCTAGAGCCTTTGGACCTTAAGCAAAAAGAATTGGCGGAGGCTCTGGGCATCACCCGGGTGCGCCTGAGCGAAATTCTGCGGGGCAAGCGGGCCATCACTCCGGACACGGCCTTTCGCTTGGCGCGCTTTTTCGATACTACCCCGGAGTTCTGGCTCGGCCTGCAAACGGATGTGAGCCTGTGGGATACTTTGCAGACCCACGGCCCGGAATACGAAAAGATTAAGCCGGTAAAGACCCCGGCCTGATTGGATCGGCGCATATCGGCGTGCATCGGCGGTTAAGTATTCACCGCCGATGCACGCCGTTCCCCACCACTCAATGCCTATTCCTACCTCCCCCAACCCCGGTTTTTTCCAAAACCCTTGCATGAAATAATTTTTAGGTATTAAATATATAGATAAGGATTAATGAGCATTGGTTCATTACCTTTCCTAGTTTCCAGACGATCTTTTTTGCGAGGAGATATTGTTTATGACTGATTGTCCTTCCGGCGCGGATCCCAAGACCTGCGGCGCCGACCCTAAGGCCTGTCCCGGCTGCTCCCCGGGGCAGCAGCAACCCGGCGAATCCGGGGACAAAGAGCTGGCCCGCACCCTAAAAAATATCCGCCACAAGATCCTGGTGATGAGCGGCAAAGGCGGCGTGGGCAAGAGCAGCGTGGCCGTGAACCTGGCCCTGTCCCTGGCCCGCCGGGGCTATAAAGTGGGCCTGATGGACGTGGACCTGCACGGTCCCAACGTCCTGCGCATGCTGGGTCTCACCACCCCCCTGGATATGATGCACGCCCAGTTCGATCTGCCTCCCGACCTCTTCGATACCCTCCGGGTCATCTCCATTGAGGTGCTGATGAAAAACCGGGAAATGGCGGTCATCTGGCGGGGGCCTCTGAAACACCAGCTCATCCGCCAGTTCTTGACCGAAGTGCAGTGGGGCGCTTTGGATTACCTGGTGATCGATGCGCCTCCCGGCACGGGTGATGAGCCCATGAGCGTGGCCCAGACCATCCCCGAGGCCCATGCTCTCATCGTCACCACCCCCCAGGAAATCTCCCTGGCGGACGTGCGCAAATCCATCAATTTCTGCCAGAAGATCAACCTGGATATGCTGGGGTTGGTGGAGAACATGAGCGGCTACCGTTGCCCCCACTGCGGCGAAGCAGTGCCTCTGTTCAAAAGCGGCGGCGCGGAAAAGACCGCGCAGAAGGCCAAGGTCCCCTTCCTGGGCGCGCTGCCCTTCGACCCCCAGGTGGTGGAAGCCGCGGATAAGGGAGAACTCATCCAACTGCCGGAGCAAGAGAGCCCCTTCTTCCAGGCCCTGCGGCCCATCGTCGATTACCTGCTGGAGGTCCTCTCCCCCACCGCGTCCCGGCGGGAGCCGGGGGTGCAAAAATTCGCCCTGCCTCTAGATGACGGCAAGCTGGCCGCCAAATTCAGCAAGGCGCAGCAACTTGCCCTGTTCACCGTAAAAGACGGGGCCATTGTGGATCAGGAAACCATCCCCACTCCGCCCCACGAGCCGGGGGGCATCCCCGAGATCCTGGACGACTTGGGGGTGACCCACGTCATCGCCGCGGGCCTGGGGGAAAAGGCCCAGGGCCTGATCCAGCATAAGGGCATCGAAGTCTTCCCCGGCATTCCCAAGGGAAACCCGGAAGAACTGGTGCAAAACTTCCTGAAAGACCACCCCGCGCCCCCGCGCCAATGCGCCGCACCTTAGAGTGAGCAGTAAGCAGAGAGCAGTGATAACGAGTCTTTGAACCTCGTTCCCAAGTGCAACTTGGGAACGAGTGTTTGGAAAACCCCGTGTCTGTGCGCTGCGCCGTGAGGGTAAAGTGATTTAGGGGAGGGGGCCAGGGGCCGGTGGCACAGGCGTCTCGCCTGTGGACCTTAGCCCCCTCCCCCGACCCCATAAGTTTTAGGTAAGGGAAATGACTTTGCTCGCCACTTGCATCGAAGTGATGATATCGAGCATGTTGGTGACTTCGCCCACCTGATTTTTCTCATAGAGGTCAAAGGCCTTTAAGCAGGGGCCGCAGACCAGGATGCCGAGGCCATTCCGGTTCAATTCTTGAAGGTAGGGCAGGGCTTCCGAACCCTCCGCGGTCAGTTTGACTCCCCCGTTTAACAAGATCAGGCGCCACAGGTCATCCTTCATTTCCTTCATTTTCATGATGAAATTGACGACGATATGCTGTCCCAGCGCCTCATCGCCTTTGCCCAGGCTATCCGTGGCCAGCAAGACCACGATCTTTTTGCCGGCTTGAGCCTGCGAGCATCTCCCGCCGCTGCCCGCCGGATTCTCCAATTCGCCTGGCTTCGTCTTAGACATGATCGTTTCTCCTTTGCCGCGAAATTTTACCCCTAAGACGATGGCGGCCGGGGAAAGGATACAACTAATTTCTAGGGGGCTTGATGAAGAGGTTGTAGCCGCTGGGGGTGTCCGGCTGGCAGGTTAGGACGTTTCTTTCGTCCACTTCGAAGACGCAATGTTCCTCCAGCAGGGCCTTTAACTTTTTCCGGGCCCGATGGAGCCTGATTTTGACGTTTTCCACGGTGATTCCCAGGATCTCGGCGATCTCTTGCTGGCTGAACTCACTGACATCCGAGAGAATGATGACACTGCGCAGTCCCTCGGGCAGACGGTTGACCAGACCGAAAACGCATTGGCGCATCTGACCCTGTTCGATTTCTTTCTGGCTCGTGGGAACCTTGACGGGGGCTGGCGCCTCGGAGATTTCTTCCAGGCCCAGGTCGGCGGTTTTCTCTTGCTGGCGGAAATAATCCTGGCAAATATTATGGGCAATCCTAAATATCCAGGCTTGCAGTTTAGTGATGTCCCTGACGTTTTCCAGGTTATTATTGATTTTGATAAAAGTTTCCTGGACCAGGTCATCCGCCACCCATTCGTTTCTCACCGTGTGCAGGATAAATTTCCTGACCCGCTGGTAATACTGATCGTAAATCTCGGTGAGATGCATCGCGCCAACCCTGTCAGTTCAGGAACCGCATTTCGGACTGCATTTATCGCTGGGCAAAGGGCCGGCGTCCCCTTCCTGCCCCATAAAGTTTCTAATGCTGTTTTTCATCAACATATTGATATTATTCTTTATTTTATTCGCGCATTCCACCGCTTCCTGAATATCCCCGGCAGCCACCCCCGCGGCCTGGGCCTTCCCATAATAAAATTCGAAGCAGGGGATGCAATTAGCCGCAGTGGCCGCTCCCAGGCAAACCAATAACTTGGTTTTCTCATCCATGGACCCGATGTCCTCCTGATTTTTATGATTATTTCTAGAGACGAAAGGAACCGGCAGAAGGTTACACCATCAGTATCTGACCTCTAACCCCTGGCCCCTGGCCCCTATCCCTCCTCTTCCTCCTCCCAATAATAAGTCAGCAGCAGAGCGTCTTCCTGCGTGTCTTCGTAGTAGCGGGGGCGGCGGCCCACTTCTTGGAAGCCGAATGAATGATATAGAGACAGGGCGGGGTCGTTGGAGGGGCGTACTTCCAGCCAGGCTACCTGCGCGCCCAGCTCCCGGGCCTGGGTCATGGCCAGGGAGAGGAGGCGGCGGGCCAGGCCCCGGCGGCGGTATTGGGGGTGGACGGCCAGATTGAGGATGTGCATTTCGTCGGCCACCACCCAGTAGATGATGTAAGCCCACACCTGCCAGCGTTGCGGCGGCGGAGGCCCGGCCACCAGGGTATGGCTCCGGGTTTGTCCCAGTTCAGTAAGGAAGGAAAAGCGGGACCACGGAGTGGGGAAGGAAATTCTCTCGATGGCCCAGATGGCGTTGACGTCCGTCAGGCCGGCTGGGCGGATGAGCGGCTCCGGATCATTTATGGCGGAGAACCTCGCTGGCCACGGTAATCCCTTTCTGGCCGGATTGTTTCAGGGCCAGGGCCACTTGCACCAGGTCTTTTTCCTCCCGCAGTTGGGCCAGCTTCATGAGCATGGGCAGGTTGACGCCGGTGACCACTTCCACCTTGCCTTCCTGGAGAAAAGTTAGGGTTAGGTTGGAGGGCGTGCCTCCCAGCATGTCCGTGAGAATGATTACCCCGTTACCGTTGTTCACCTGGGCCAACCCCTTTTGGATCTGCTGCCGGCATTCTTCCGGGGAGGCGTGAGGGTCTAGGGAAATGGCCTGAACCGCTTCTTGGCGGCCCAGAATAAGGTCGCAGACGGAGATCAGGGCCTCAGCCAATTCCTTGTGGGTAACGAGTAAAATACCGATCATGAGTAACTCTCCTTGGGCGTCACCTCTCGATGGTGGAGGGTGAACGGTAAATTTCCTTGGGTCAGATGCTGCGCCAGGACATTGGCGATAACCACCGAGCGGTGTTGCCCCCCGGTGCAGCCGATGGCCAGGGTTAGATGCGTCTTGCCTTCCTTGATAAACAGGGGCAGGAGGTAATCGAGAAAATCGAAAAGATGCTGCAGGAATTCTTGTGTTTCCTGCTGATCCAGGACATAGTCCCGGACCCGGGGATCGTTGCCGGTTAAGGGTTTTAAATCTTCCACAAAAAAGGGATTGGGTAGAAACCGGACATCTAGCACCAGGTCGGCTTCCGGCGGGATGCCGTTTTTATAGGAGAAAGAAATCAGGTGCAGGGCCAGGCGCTGCCGGGGCGTCAAATCTGAATATTCCGCCTGGATCAGCTCTCGCAGTTGATGGGGGCTGTAATACGAACTGTCAATGATGCGTTGGGCCAACCGCCTCAAGCCCCCCAGAGAGCGGCGCTCCTCCTGCAGAGCGTGGGAGATGCTCTCCCGGTCCGCCAGGGGGTGCTGCCTCCGGGTCTGGCTGAAGCGCCGGATCAAGGCGGCTTCATCCGCTTCCAGGAAGATCAAGTGCAGTTGATAGCCCTGCTTCTTCAGGCTGCGGAAGACCCGGGAGTAATTCTGTAAAAATCCCTCAGTGCGCACGTCCATCACCAATGCGATTTTCCGGCCGTCCAGGTAGGCCCGGGCCTGCTCCCGCAAGAAAGGGGGCAGAAGACGCAGGGGCAGGTTATCCACGCAAAAATAGCCGATGTCCTCCAGGGCCCGAAGCACAGTGCTTTTCCCGGAACCGGAAACGCCGGTGATAATCAGGACGGGAATGGACGCTAATGGAGGGGTTGCAGGCTGCTGGCGTGTCACAGGAATCCGTCCCATTGCTGGGATTTTTATTTCTCACGCAAAGACGCCAAGGCGCAAAAAAATTTAATTAAAATTCTTGGCGCCTTTGCATCTTGGCGCCTTTGCGTGAGATAAATCAAAATTCCGTGTCTCTTTCGGCAATAACTCGTATGATTTCCTCGGCTCCGTCGGACCCCATCAGGTTCTCCCGGAAAGTCTGGCTCATGAGCATGCGGGAGATCTTGGCCAGGGCCTTCAGGTGCAGGCCCGAGGAGTTGACTGGAGCCAGGAGCAGAAAAAAGAGGTGGGAGGGCTTGCCGTCCATGGAGTCGAAATCCACACCCTTGACGCTGCGGCCGAAGGCCAGGAGCATCTGGTTGAGCTGGGGAAGCTTGCCGTGGGGAATGGCGATATTATCGCCGATGCCCGTGCTCCCCAGGCGCTCCCTTTCCAGCAGCACCTCCACCACGTTTTGCAGCGATATTTCTTTATGACCGCTTACCAGGACTGCGGCCATTTCCTCCAATACCCCCCGTTTATTGGCAGCCTGCAAGTTCGGCAAAACGCACTTGGGGTCCAGGATCTCAATGATTTTCATAGTGCCGGGGCCATCCTAACTCAGGTCGGGTTCCACCAGGACAAATTGCCCATCTTGCCGGCGGTAGAGAATTCCCAAGGCCCCATTGGCCACATTGGTGAAGACCAGGAGCTTATCGTTGCCGCTCTGCATCATCTCCACGGCATCAGCAAGTTGCAGAGCCGGCACTTCCACCTTTTTCCGGCGCACGGTGGGCATTGCCGGACTCTCTTCCGCGGCCGCGGCGGTGGCCGCGGCGCGGCTGCGGTCACCCTTATCCCGCAGCTTTTCCCGCAGCTTCTTCAGCTGCATATCGATCTTATCCATCACCAGATCGATGGCCGCGTACATGTCGGCGTTTTCTTCCCGGCCTTTGATGATCCTGCCGTTGCTGTCAATGGTCACGTCCGCCAGGTGGCGGAATTTTTCCAATCCCAGCACCACATGGGCTTCCACCGGTCCGTCCAGATAGCGCTTAAACTTGGTTAAGCGGTCAGTCACATAACTTTTCAAAGCCTCGGAAGGCTCAATTTGTCTAAATGTCACGGAAATTTGCATGTAACCTCCTAGATGGTGACCTCGAGGGGGAAAGCGAGATCAAGAGGGAGAAGTTTCTGACAGGTCCTTGCGCCGGAAGCCTGGCCTTTTGCGTTTACTGGAGGGGAGCACCCCCAACATGCCTCGGTATTTGGCCACCGTTCTCCGGGCGATGATCACGTTGTCCCGGCGCAGCAGATCCGCAATTTCCTGATCGCTTAGCGGATTCTCGGGGTTTTCGCCCTGCACGATCTGGCGGATCTTCTCCTTTACGCTTTCCGAGGCGATCTGATCCCCTAAAATCTGGTTGATGCCGCTGTTGAAGAAATACTTCAGATCAAACACGCCTTGGGGGGTGTGGATATACTTGTTGGTAGTCACCCGGCTGATGGTGGATTCGTGCATCTGCACGTCTTCAGCGACCTGGCGCAGCGTCAGCGGCTTCAGGTGGGACAGGCCCTGATCCAGAAACTCCCGTTGGAACCGGACAATGCTCTCGGTGACCTTGTACAGCGTCTTTTGCCGTTGATGGATACTGCGGATAAACCACAGCGCGTTGTCCAGATGTTTTTGGATGTAGCTCTTGACGTTTTCCGGCAGACTCTCGGGGTTGCGCAGGGCTTCCAGGTAAAAGGAGTTCACCCGCAGCTTGGGCAGGCCGTCTTCATTCAAGCTGATGACATATTCGTTGCCTACCTTTTGTACGTGGACGTCGGGGCTGATGTAGTCCGCGTCTTCGGCATCGAACTCCCGGCCGGGCTTGGGGTCCAACTTAAAGATGACCTCGCTGGCCTGGAAGACCTTTTCCTGGGAGATTTTCAGGTCCCGGGCAATGGCCTGGTAATTCTTGTTTCCCAAATTATGCAGGTGATTCTCGACGATGGCGGTGACGATGGGGTCCGGCTGGCCGGAGGCTTTAAGCTGCAAGAGAAGGCATTCCTTGAGGTCCCTGGCTGCCACGCCCGGCGGGTCCAGGCTCTGGATAATTTCCAGAACTTCCGTTACCCTCTCCGGGGATTCGTTCAATTCCTCGGCGATTTCCTCCACCGTGGCCCGGAGATAGCCATCCCGGTCCAGATTGCCGATGATCATGGCGCCGATGGCCTCGGCTTTCTCATCCAACTCCGCCATGCGCAGTTGCCAGATGAGGTGGGACTTCAGGGTGGTCTTTTGGGCGTTCAGATTTTCAAAAGGGGGAGATTCCCGTTCCTCAAACTCGCTGAAAGTGGGGGAAGGCATCAGCCTATCTTGCAGGTAGCTGTCCCAGTCCCATTCTTCCGCGGCGGATTTGGCTTCGGAGCCGTTACTGGCCTCCCCTTCCTGGGTCTCCTGCTCCCCGGAAATGGTGAAGACTTCCTGCTCCTGCCCTGACTCGCCCTTCTCTTCGATATGGGATTCTTCCAGAACCGGATTGGTCTCCAGGACCTGGTGAATCTCTCCCAAAAGCTCCAGCCGGGAGAGCTGCAACAGCTTAATGGCCTGCTGCAGCTTCTGCGTCATAATGAGCGTCTGGGTAAGCTTCAGGTTCTGTCGAATCTCAAGTGCCATATCTCTATCTTTTAAATATTTTCCTCTGGAAATCAGCCCCGGTCAGGGCTGAGCCTGCCCTTATTATAACTTAAAGGTCTCCCCCAAGTAAATCCTTTTGGCCACTTCACTCTGCACCAAAACCTCGGGAGTGCCTTCTTCCAGGACCACCCCTTCGTTGAGGATATAGGCCCGGTCGCAGACGCCCAGGGCCTCCCGCACGTTGTGATCGGAGATGAGAACCCCCAACTGCCTGTCCTTTAACTGGCGGATAATATTCTGAATATCTGTCACCGCCAGGGGGTCGATGCCGGCAAAAGGCTCGTCCAGGATGATGAAATGGGGGGAAGTGACCAGGGCCCGGGTGATCTCCACCCGGCGCCTCTCTCCCCCGGAAAGCGCGGAGGCCTTCTGGTGGGCCAAATGGGTGATGCGCAATTCCGCCAACAATTGCTGCAACCTTTCCAGCCGCACCTGGGGGTCGGGTTCCAGGGTTTCCAGAATAGCCAGGATGTTTTCCGCCACCGTCAGTTTGCGAAAGACCGACGGCTCCTGGGGCAGATATTGCACTCCCAACCTTGCCCGTTGATAGATAGGCAGCGCCGAGATCTCCTCGCCGTCCAGCAGGATTTGGCCTCCATCCGGATGGAGCAGCCCCACCACCATGTAAAAAGTGGTGGTTTTCCCCGCGCCGTTGGGACCCAACAGGCCCACCACTTCGCCGCTCCGCACCTCCAGATTGACGTTGTCCACCACGGTGCGGCCGTCATAACTCTTCATCAGATGGCGGATAGCCAGGCGGTGCATGTTCTATTGACGTTTCTTCCGGCCCTGGGGTCCCCCCAGGGGCAGCTCTTTGGCAGCCTCCGGCATACCCTTGCCGGAGGGATAAAGGTGGGCTTCCACCCTTTTCTTGGGGGAACTCTCCACCATCACCCGGTTGGTTTTCAGATTAAAAACGATGCGTTCGCCCTTCAGGGTATTTTCCCCGCCCCAAACCTGGGGGTCGCCCACCAGCACAATTTCTTCCCGATCCCGGTAGTACGTGGCTTCCTTGCCGGTGGCCACCTTGTCGCCCTGCACGAACCGCACTCCGCCGCTGGCCACGATGCGGTTGATTTTCTCTCCCCCCAATTCCCCCAGGGGCGACGTATCTTTTTTCTCCTTGGGAGCAACCGCGGCCGCGGGCTTCGGCTCGGATTTAGGAGGCTCGTAATAAACCCGCAATTGCTCGGCGTATAAGATATTGTCGCCATAGGTAGCCTTCACCTGGCCGCTGAAGGTGATGAGCCGGTCCTTCTGGTCCGCTTCCAGTCGGGCCGCGGTGATGTGCAGGGGCACATCCTTTTGGACCCCTTTTTTCCCTTGGGCCATTTGAGCCCGGCCTGTTTCCGGACTGATCCAGACGCTTAGAGCCAACACTAGACAAAGCGCGCCGGCCCAGGCTGCCCGGGAAATCATTATTTTCACGGTTTTAGCTCCATATTCTGGACCTTTATCTGAGTAAGACGGTGTTGGGCCAGGACCATCTTTTTCTCCGCGAGTTGCACCTTCAAGTCCTTTCCTTGCACCTTCAAGCGGGGCTCTTCCAGGGTCACTTCCTCCGGGGCCAGCAAGAGCCTCTCCCCGGGTTGATAGGTGACCTTGGCGGTAGTGATACGCAACTCGCCGCTCACCATTTCCACCCCCCCCTGCAAGGTCAGGACCCGGGTCTTGGTGTCGATCAGGCCTTCCTGGGCCTTGACCCGGACTACCTTATCGGGGCCGCCGAAAAATTCCACTTTGACCCCGTTGATCTTGACCTCCATTTTGTCCTTGGAAAAATCCGCGGACTGGGCCTCCAGGGTCCAGCGCTTATCCCCTTCCTGGATTTCGGTGAGGGCCAGGGTCTCCATGCGGGCCTTGGTCTCAGCGGGGGTGGGAGGCTTGGGAGGCGGCGGGGCCGGTCGGTTTAATTCATGCAAGCCCCAGAAGCCCAATCCCGCCAGCAGGACCAGGACCGCCAGGCCTTTCCATCCTAGATATTTCCGCCAGCCCTTCTTGGGCTTGGCCATAATTTTTTCCATGCCAATTCGGTTCGTTTTTTTGAGAATTATATTAACCCAGGGAAAAAGTGTAAAGCCTTATCTGGCGCGGAGTGGAGGAAAGGTCGGGATGAGGACGAATAATCTAGCGACAAGCTTAATATGGAAAAATCAAAGAGCAATCAGCAGTCAGCTTCAATCAAAAATTAGAAACCCAATGATAATTTTCCCAACCAAAATCGCTACAGCCAATCCTACCAACCATGATAAATCATTATCAGAAATGTCTGGCTCAATCTCTTTATAATCAGGGAATATGTTCAGATCATTGTTGTCCTCTTCTTTTAAATTATTTAATAAATTTTGCCTGGCCTTAAGCGCCTTCCTGCCGAAAGTTAAATTTCGCTTTAATACCCGAAAAGATATAATCATTAAACAAATTAATAATAGATCAACTAATACCGAGTAAGATTTTGCTTTTATTATAACCGAAGCATCATGTTTCCCGTATAAAAAAGCCGTTATTGCAAAAGATGCTATGACTATTGAGGATGTAATACTATGGATTCTGTCCCTGGTTATACGGATTTCATTTCTATCCTCTTGAATAAATGTCTTTAACATATCAGCTTTAATTTTTATATCAGCCTTCATATTCTAACTTCTCAACGAATATTCAATAGCGATATTTTTCCTGATTTTACCTAACTAATCAAACGTCACACCATCCAATTCCTAACAATCCCCTCCCACTTCCCCTGGGCCTTTAACAGCAATTCGCAGACTTCTCGCACCGCGCCTCTGCCGCCGGTAAGGTTGGTGACCCAATGGGCCGCGGCCTTCACCTCCGGCGCGGCGTCGGCCACGGCCACGGCCAACCCCACCCGGCGCAGATGGGGCAGGTCCACCAGATCGTCCCCCATCGCGGCCACAGCCACGGCCTCGATATTCAGGGCCGCCATGATTTCCTCCAGGACCGCGACTTTGTCCCGCAGGCCCTCATGAAAGCGGTTGACCCCCAATTCCCGGGCCCGGTGATAGGCCGCGTCCGAGCGCCGCCCGGAGAGAAAGGCCACCTCGATGCCGGCTTTTTGCAACATCTTGATGCCGTGACCGTCCCGCACATGAAAGACCTTCAGGGCTTCCCCCTTGGCGTCGAAATAAAGGCTGCCGTCCGTAAGCACCCCGTCCACGTCCAGGATCAACAGGCGGATGGCTTTGGCCCGCTCTTTCACCTCCGGGGGATAGTCAGGAAAATTCAAGGGTGGTTCCTTTATAAAAAGATAATTTCACGCCAAGACGCCAAGACGCAAACGCGCAAGAGAAAATATGGAACTGCGCCCCCGGCTCTTCTCTGGTGGCACAGGCTTTCCAGCCTGTGCACGGTTTTCGGCACAGCCTGGAAAGGCTGTGCCACCGGCTAGAAAACTTGTGGGTAATGATAAGCCAGCGGTAAGGTGGAGACATTTAACCCCGGCCCCCCCCTAAAAAAGACGCCACCCCCACCCTAGCCCTCCCCCCTCAAGGGGGAGGGGATTTTAAAGCATTTTCTGGGTCTTGGGCTTAGGTAATAGAAAATCCTCCCCTACCCCTTTAGGAAAGAAGTTTTAAAAGTCCCCCTTTTTTAAAGGGGGATTTAGGGGGATTTTATTTTTACAAGGAAATTTCAATTTTACCTCAATTTCTCCTGTTCGCGCAGGAAGCCATGCAGCGCCTTAAGCTCCCGCCACAGGGGCAGGACCTCCTTTAATGGCAAGGAATTCGGCCCGTCGCATTTGGCCTTATCCGGGTCCGGATGCACCTCCATGAAGAGGCCGTCCACCCCCACCGCCACCCCGGCCCGGGCCAGGTGGGGGATGAATTCCCGCTGCCCCCCCGAACAACTCCCCTGGCCGCCGGGAAGCTGCACGCTGTGGGTCACGTCCAGAATCACCGGGCATCCCAGACCCCGCATCAGGGGCAGGCTGCGGAAATCCACCACCAGGTTGTTGTAGCCGAAGGAGGCGCCCCGCTCGGTGAGAATGATTTTATCATTACCGCTGGAGCGCGCCTTCTCCACCACCGGCCCCATGTCCCAGGGGGCGAGAAACTGGCCTTTCTTGATATTCAAAGGCTTTCCGGTCTTGGCCGCGGCCACTACCAGGTCCGTTTGGCGGCAGAGGAAAGCGGGGATTTGCAGGACGTCCAGAACCGCGGCCGCAGGCTCCACCTCCGCGACCTGGTGCACGTCGGAGAGCACCGGCAGACCCGTTTCCGCCTTCACCCGGCCCAGAATCTCCAGGCCCGCGCCCAACCCCGGCCCCCGAAAAGAGGTCACGGACGTGCGGTTGGCTTTGTCGTAGGAAGCCTTGAAAATGAGAGGAAGAGAAAGTTGTTGAGAAATGTCCTTGAGGGCCCGGGCAATCTCCAGGGTGGCATCCGCGGACTCGATGACGCAGGGCCCCGCGATCATTACCAAATCGCCGTCACCAATCATGAAATCGGAGATGGGGAATTTGCTGTTCATGCGGTGAATAGTGACCCGTAATCAGTGATCAGTAATCAGTGATCAGTAAAAGATTTAGCTGGCTACCGATCACTGATCACTAATTACTGATTACTATTCTTTAAATCTCCGTCTCTGCCTTCCCCAACCCCCTCTTATAAGCCAGGGCCGCGCCGATATAGTCCCGAAAAAGCGGATGCGGCCGCATGGGGCCGGATTTGAATTCCGGGTGGAATTGGCAGCCCAGGAACCAGGGATGGTCTTTCAGTTCTACGATCTCCACCAGTTCGCCGTTGGGGGAGGTGCCGCTGATGGCCAAGCCCGCGGCCGTGAGCCGCTCCCGGTAATCGTTATTGAACTCATAGCGGTGGCGGTGGCGCTCCATGATCTCCAGCACGCCGTAAGCATGGGCCGCGGCCGAACCTTCCTTGAGCACGCAGGGATAAGCCCCCAGGCGCATGGTGCCGCCTTTTTCCGTTTCCCGGTCCCGGTGGATAATGGCGTCCCGGCGGTAGTCGTACCACTCCCGCATCAGATAAATCACCGGCTCCGCGGCTTCCTGGTCGAACTCCTCGCTGGTGGCCGTGGGGATGCCGGCCAGGTGGCGGGCGAACTCGATGACCGCCAGTTGCATGCCGAAGCAGATGCCGAAATAGGGGATTTTGTTTTCCCGGGCATAGCGGATGGCCTGGATCTTCCCTTCCACCCCCCTGACGCCAAAGCCGCCGGGCACCAGGATGCCGTGGAGATGTCCCAACAGCCCCTCCGCGCCTTCCCGCTCCACCCGTTCCGAGTCGATGTAGGTCAGGGCCACTTGGGATTCATGGGCCAGGCCGCCATGGACCAGGGCCTCATGCAGGCTTTTGTAGGACTCCCGGAGGTCCACGTATTTGCCGACAATGCCGATCTCCACCCGGTCCTTGGGGTTGCGGATGCGGGCCGCCAGCCTTTCCCATTGTTCCAGCCTGGGGGCCCGGGTCCAGATGTTCAGGACCTCCACCAGGCGGTCGTCCAAACCTTCTTCATGGAAGAGCAAAGGAATTTCATAAATATTATCCACGTCCCGGGCGGTGATTACCGCCTGGGGCTCCACGTTACAGAAGAGCGCGATCTTGGCCTTGATGTCCTTGCTGAGGGTTTTCTCCGTGCGGCAGAGCAGGATATCGGGCTGGATACCGATGGAACGGAGTTCTTTGACACTGTGCTGGGTGGGCTTGGTCTTCACCTCCCCCGCGGTTTTGATGTACGGCACCAGGGTGAGGTGAATGTAACAGACGTTTTCTTTGCCGAGGTCGCCTTTAAGTTGGCGGATGGCCTCCATGAAGGGCAGGCTTTCGATGTCCCCCACGGTGCCGCCGATCTCGATGATGGCCACGTCCACCGAGGGCGCCACCTTGAGGATGGCTTGCTTGATTTCGTCGGTGATGTGGGGGATGACCTGGACGGTGCCTCCCAGATAATCGCCCCGGCGTTCCTTGGTGATGACGTTGTTATAGATGCGGCCGGAGGTGAAGTTGTTTTCCTGGCCCAGGGTGACGGTGGTGTAGCGCTCGTAGTGCCCCAGGTCCAGGTCGGTTTCGGCGCCGTCTTCGGTGACGTAGACCTCCCCGTGCTGGAAAGGGTTCATGGTGCCGGGGTCCACGTTGATGTAAGGGTCCAATTTCTGAAAAGTGACCCTCAGCCCCCGGGACTCCAGCAACGCGCCGATGGCTGCGGCCGCCACCCCTTTCCCCAGGGAGGAAAGCACCCCGCCGGTGATGAAAATGATTTTGGTCTTCACCATCTTCCCCCTGTTCCACCATATACCGGCCCGCGGCAGGTGTCAAGGAGGCTGTAGGGGCGGGTTTAAAACCCGCCCCTACGGTTCCCTATTCTCCCAACAAATATTCTCACCAAAGCAAATGCAAGTTGCCGAGATGGACCTTTTTTACTCCCGCTTCTTGGGCGGTTTGTTGTGCTTTAATGGCGAAGTCCCTGGTGGTGATGGGGAGGTCTTGCATATAGAATTGGGGGAAAAAGGCCAGCAGGCTGTAAGGGATTTCCGGGTTAAGGCGGGCGATGAAGCGGGCCAGGCCGTGGATTTCGTCTAAGTCCACGTAGCCGGGGACCAGCAGGGTGCTGGCGCACAGGAGCGGCACTTCCGGGCGCTCCCCCAATCGCGCGGCCAGGGCCGCGAAGTTTTTCAGGGTCTGGCTGTTGGAGACGCCGCAAAGGGCCAGGTGGATTTCTTCGCTAAAAGCCTTCAGGTCAAACTTAATGACGCCGCCGTTGGACAAGGAACTTTCCACTAGAGGCTTCAACCACTGCTCCTGCATGGCCCCGTTGGTCTCCCAGCAGATGCGGACGCGGCGGCTCTTGGCCCGGGCCTGTTCCAGGGCGAGGCGGGAAGTAGCCAGAGCATGCGGCAGCTGGGGCGTGGGGTCGCCGCCGAAGTAACAGATGCACCCGGTGTTTTTGCGCACCGCTCCCGCCAATTCCTGAGCCGAAACTTTTGCGCCTTTAAAAGTAGCCTTTTTGAAGGTCCAGTTTTGGCAGAAAAGGCAGTTGAAATTGCAGGCGTGGTAAAAGACCGCGAGATTGGTATAGCCCCGCTCCGGCCCCTGACAGGATGAATACTTGGGATAGCCCGCGCCCGTGCCCCCGGGACAGAACCAGTCCGCCACGCAGTTGGTGGGCAGGGGATCGTAATAATAACTCAGCCCCGCGCCCGCGGCCGTGCCGCCGCTGATTTTGCTGCCTTTGACCTTCCTGGCGCCGCAGAAGCCGTAACCTCCTTCAGGAATACGGCAGGCATGGAAACAGAGATTACAGAGTTTACCCAGGGGGTCTTTAGGGGGAGTGAGGGGAAGGTTAAAAGCCCGGCGGCTTTCGTGGTGCAGGGTCTCAATTTGGGGCCAGACTTGAGCGAAATGATTCCGGATACAGGCCGCGCAATAGCCCAGGCGGGGGGAGAGGAGGCGGTCGGTGTTACCGCAATGGCGGCAAGTATTCATGAATGAAGCTTAATCAGATAATCCATGTAAGATTTTTTTAATTATATCAGTTTATTTGGAACGAAGCGAAGGTGGGGTGGAGGATGTGTATTAATGGCAGAATTATCGTGGGCGGGCACGGAGGCCCGCCCCACCGATCATTCTTAATCTTACACAAAAACGAGCACATCATTAGCCTTTGACTCGCCAAAAAATCAAGAGAATACCAGTGGCACAGGCTTTCTAGCTTGTGCAAACAGCACTTTAAGATTAGCGAATTAAAATAATCTCGGTGAACGGTCCTTCTGAGGCGTTTTGGCGAAATACTCCACGGCCCTCGCCGTGGTCACCCGGCCCCGGGAGGTGCGCTGCAGAAAGCCGGTTTGGATGAGGAAGGGTTCGTAGACGTCTTCCAGGGTGTCCTGCTCTTCACATAAGGCCGCGGCCAGGGTGCCCAGGCCCACGGGCCCGCCGTTGTATTTTTCCAGGATGGTGAGGAGAATCTGGCGGTCCATGCGGTCGAAGCCCAGTTGATCCACTTCCAGAAGGGTGAGGGCCGCGTCCGCGATGTCCTTGGTGACCCGGCCGTCGCCCCGGACCTGGGCGTAGTCCCGCACCCGTTTCAGCAGGCGGTTGGCGATGCGGGGGGTGCCCCGGGAGCGCTTGGCAATCTCCCAGGCCCCATCATCGTCCACCTCCACCCCCAGGACCTGGGCAGCCCGGCGGGTGATTTTAGCCAAATCTTCCGCCGCATAAAAATCGAGGCGCAGCATCAGGCCGAAGCGGTCCCGGAGCGCGGGGGTGAGTAGACCGGCCCTGGTGGTGGCCCCCACCAGGGTGAAATGGGGCAACTCCAGCTTTAGTGAGCGCGCGCCCGGACCCTGGCCGATGATCAGGTCCAGGCGGAAGTCCTCCATGGCGGGATAAAGGATTTCTTCCACCACCGTGGGCAGGCGGTGGACTTCGTCGATGAAGAGCACGTCCCGGGGCTGGAGATTGGTGAGCAGCGCGGCCAGGTCCCCGGCCCGCTCCACCACCGGCCCGGAAGTCGTCTTGATGCCCGCGCCCATCTCCTGGGCGATGATGTGGGCGAGCGTCGTTTTGCCCAACCCCGGCGGCCCGTGCACCAGGATGTGGTCCACGGCCTCGCCCCGGGCCTTCGCGGCGGACATGGCGATTTCCAGGTTGCGGCGCACCTCCTCCTGACCCACAAATTCCGACAGGGACCGGGGCCTGAGGCCCACTTCCAGCCCCAGGTCCTCCACCTGCCGCCGGGGATTGACGATGCGCTCTTCTTCAGCCATTGACAGCTAATTTACCTTAGCCGACCAGGGTTTGCAAGACAGGGTTCCTTGTCCTGAAAGGTTGTCCGTTGAGGGGGAGGTTGTTGAACCATCGCCTCCCCCCTCACCCTACCCTCTTCCCCCACCAGGGGGGAGAGGGAAATGCTGGAGATATCGATAAGTTGCACAATTTCAGATGGTTCCAGGGGAGAAACTGGGAACTGGGAACTGGGAACTCTACTTCCCTTCCCGTGTCATTTTCCGTTCGTAAGCCGATTCGATCTTGGCCAACAAGTCCTCCACGGGGCAGGGCTTCAATAGGTAATCATAACCTCCCAGACGCATGGCCTCCACAGCCGCGTCCATGGATGCATGGCCGGTGAGGATAATAACCTCGGTTTGGGGTGCAATTTTCTTGATTTCCGTGAGCGCGGCGATGCCGTCCATCTCCGGCATGCGCATGTCCAGGACCATCACGTCATAAGGCTGCTTCTCCAACTCTGCCAGGGCTTCCCGGCCGCTGCCCAGCGCGGTGACCTCCAGACCCTGGGCTTTCAGCATCTTGGCGAGGGTGGTGCGGAATCTTTCCTCATCATCTACCAACAAAATTTTGGGAGCCATGATTTTCCTTCCTGGGAGCCTAAAAGTAGTCAGTAGCCAGTAGCCAGTGGTCAGTCATCAGCTTTTCTGACTACTGACTACTGGCCACTGACTACTGACCCCCGGGGATTCAAAGGCAGCCTGATGGTGAACTCGGCCCCCTGCCCCGCCCGGTTGGCCGCGGTGATCCGGCCTCCCAGCTTCTCGATGATGCCGTGGCAGATGGCCAGGCCCAAGCCGGTGCCCTGCCCCGGGGGCTTGGTGGTGAAAAAGGGCTCAAAAATCCGGGGCAGGTCTTCCGGGGGGATGCCGGGACCGGTGTCGCTGATGATAACTTCCAGGGCGTTTTCCCCCGCCAAACGGGTGGTGACGGTGACTTCGCCGTTTCTCTGGACCGCGTAAACGGCGTTATTCAAAAGGTTCAAAATGACCTGGCGGAGCTGCGGTGCGTCCGCATACACCGGGGGCAGGTCCGGCGCCAGATGTTGCATAATCTTGATCCCTTTTTGCCGGGCCTCTTTGTCCACCAACGCGGCCATGTCTGCTACCAGCTTGTTGACGGCCACCGCCTGGAGCACCGGCTGCCGCTTGCGGGCAAAATCCAGGAGGTTATGGGTGATCTCCTTGCCGCGGTCCACCTGGTGGATGATCTCCCGGAGGGAATCATACAACTCCTTGGCCTCTTCCAGTCCGCGAAAATGGTCCGTCTGCAAGAGGGTTTGCATCCATTGGGCTTCCTGGCGGATGATGGCCAGAGGATTGTTGATTTCGTGGGCCACGCCCGCGGAAAGCTGGCCGATGGCCCCCATTTTCTGGGCTTGCAGCAGCCTTTCGTCCAGGAGCCAATCGGGGCCTGCCTGCTCTTGTAGCCGCCCTTGCTGCCGTCTGGCGGTCACCAGAGAAACCACCGCCAAGGCGAAAACCCCCACCCCCCAAAGCGGGCCGCAACTCAGACCCAGGGGCGCGGCGGCGAAGAATAGTAATATTGCGGGGATGTAGGGGAAAAGGTTGCTTCCGGAAGTGGTAGACCTGGGCGTCATTTCTTTTTCAGGCGTCCTCCGGCAAGGAGAAGAGCGCCATGATTCCGGGGTGGGTGGTAGCGCCGGGGCTAACACCGCCGGAGGCGGGAAAAACCCGGAGCCTCAAGGGCCGGCGACTGGAAAACCGGCCACCCCTGCAGAGACCGGAGCCCTTCGCGATTACCAAGTCCGATCAAGTCTTGCCTTCTTGAATCAGCTTTCTTTCGTAAGCCTGGCGCATCTTTTCCAGCAATTCGTCCAGGGCCACGGGCTTCATTACATAGTCGAAGGCTCCCAGTTGCATGCCCTGAATCCCCGATTCCACCGAGGCGTGGCCGGTGAGCATGATCACTTCCGTCATGGGCTTTCTCTTTTTAATCTCCCTCAGGGTCTCTATGCCGTCCATCCCCGGCATTTTGACATCAAGGATAATGACATCAATGTCTTGAGCCGCCAAAATCTCCAGGGCCTTCTGCCCGCTTTCCGCGCCGGTGACTTCTATTTTCCTGGCTTTCAGCCGTTTGATAATGGTCTCCAGGAAATCCATTTCGTCGTCCACTACCATGACCTTGAATTTATCCATTACCGTCTCCTTGGCTGTTTCCCGTCATCTGCGGATATTCTGGAAGACGCTCTATTATATCACCTTATCGGCAGATAAATGGTGAAAGTTGTGCCCTGGCCTTCTTCGCTGGCCACCATCATTTTCCCCCCCAACTTGTCAATGATGCTGTAGGAGATGGACAGCCCCAGCCCGGTGCCTTTGCCCACCTCCTTGGTGGTAAAAAAGGGGTCGAAGATTTTATCCAGCATCTCCTTGGGAATCCCCGGACCGTTATCGATGATTTCCACGCCCAGGCTATTGATCTTGGGAAGGAGTTTGGTCTTGACGATGATTTCGCCATCCTTGCCGATGGCGTCGATGGCATTGTTAAGGATATTAAGAAAGACCTGCTGCAATTGGGCGGAGTCGCTGGTGGTTTGAGGAAGTTCTTCGTCAAAATCCGCTTGAATATCAATATTGCGGTAGCGGGCCTCATTTTCCAAAAAGCCGATGGTGTCGTGAAGAATGGTGTTGAGGTCCACTTTTTCGTGGACCGGCTCCATGCGCCGGGCAAAACCCAGGAGGCGGTGGGTGACTTTTTTCGCCCGGTTGACGTGCAGCTCGATCTTGTTCACCGTGTCCGCGAATTCCTGGAAATTGGGACTTTGGGCCAGGTCTTCTTCATGGAGCAGGTCTTTCAGCCAGCCGGCCTTTTCCCCGATCACCGCCAGAGGATTGTTGATCTCATGGGCGATACCCGCGGCCATTTTGCCCAGCGCCGCCATTTTGGTGGATTGCATGGCCAGGTCTTCGCTCACCGCCTTCTTCCGTTCCATCTGCACCAACTCTTTCATCATGGCCCGGGTGGAGAAGACCGCGCCGATGATGATCACCAAGACCCCGGCCCCGCAAATCATCAAGGTAATGTACCGAGCCCGCAAGAGAGGGGTTAATTGCTCCTTGGGGTTTTCCTTAATAACCAGAACCCATTTTTTGGATTTGATCACATTGGCGGCGTAAAGGTTGGTTTCCCATTGATAATCCATTTCTTCCACGGTGAGGCCGGTGACTGCGGAGAAATTCGGAGCCTTGGGGGTGGACAGGAGTTCACCGCTAAATCGGGGAGTGGTTTGCAGGATATTATTTCTATTGATGATGAAAGCGTCTCCCTTTTTCCCGAGTTGGGCGGCATGCACTATGTTTTCGATGATGTCGGAGTTGATGGTGGCCCGCAAAATCCAGATGTTGTTTTTTTCCCGGACCAAGACGGCAATAATAAAATGGGGATATTTCCGAAAACCCATGAATATATCGCTGATATATATGCCTGAACCCATTACCGCGTTAAACCACTCTTCGTTCTTATAATTAACTCCCTTCAGGATATTATAATAAGGGCCGACATAAGCCAGGTGGTTGCCTTCGGAATCGATTACCCCCAAGTCGATAAAGGACTTGGACCGCGCCTGAATAACATTGAAAACTCTGTTTAAATAATCCTCCTCCCGGAGCTTCTCCAAGGGATTGGTATTGGCCAGGGTGGTGAGTTGGGAAATTCTTTCATCAAAAAACAAATCAATCGCTCCCACCCTATTTTCCACCAGGGTCTTTAAACTTTCAGTAATCTTGGCCTGGTACGATTCGCTATACTGCAAATAGATAACTAATCCCAGGACAAACAGAGGGATCACCGAGAAGCCTAAAGTGGTGAGAATAATATTCCACCACAATTTCCTATAATAGTCTTCTTGCATATAAAGAAACCTGGGGTTATTTTTCCTGGAGGGTCTTCCCCACCTGGTGTGACAAACCCCAATTGCGCCACAAAGTCGTTATCATCCTAACGGTCGCGGGCCAGATATGTCAAGGGCAATCCTCCTTTTCAGGAACCCCAAGTCCTGGGCAATTACTACCCCCGTGTTAAGTGGGCAGATAAAAGGGCAGCGCCGGAAAACCTTAGGCATAAACTGTATTTATCCTTGAATATTCTGCATTACTAAGTTAAATTTTCTGAAGGAAATTGATATCCAGGGATTCCGGCTAGCCGCGCCCCTGGGGAGGAGCCAGTGTCAAAAAAACGCTTTGAAGACCCCAAGTGGGCTGCCGCTCAGGCTATCAGCCTTGATATCAACAACTGCATGACTGAATTTGTGGGGGACCAGGGTCTGAGCGCCTCGGACCTGGAGGGTTTGGCTCCCAGATTAGCCGAGACTCACACCGAACTGGCCGAGGCGCGGCGCAGCGGCAGAATGGCCTTTCTCAATCTGCCTTATCAAGCCGAGATGCTCGCCGCGGTCCGTCGAGTGTCCAAGCCGCTTTTGGAATGGTGCTGGGATTTTGTGGTCCTGGGAATCGGCGGTTCGGCCCTGGGAGCCCGGGCCCTGCACCAAGCGCTGTGCCATCCCCAATATAACCGTTTCAACATGGCGCGGCGGCACCACCGCCCTGCCCTTTGGGTCCTGGACAACATCGATCCCGATAACTTCCACGGCATGCTGGACGGCCTGGAATTGCGGCGCACCGCCTTTAATGTTATAAGCAAATCCGGATCCACCGCGGAGACTTTGGCCCAATTTCTCTTCGCCTACAACCTCCTCAAAGGACGGTTTGGCGAAGCCAAAGCCCGGGAGCGCTTCGTGGTCACCACCGACCCGGAGAAGGGGAACCTCAGACGCCTTGTGGCCCAGGAAGGCTTTCCCTCTCTGAGCGTCCCGCCTTTAGTGGGGGGGCGGTACTCAGTGTTAACCCCGGTGGGCCTGCTGCCTGCGGCCATGGTGGGGATCGACCTGGAGGAATTGCTGGCCGGGGCCCGGTTCATGGACCAGCGCTTGCAGTCGCCTGAATACCAGCATAATCCGGCCTATTGCCTGGCGGCCCTCTATTACCTCTTCGCCCTCAAGGCCCGGAACATTTTGGTGATTATGCCCTACGCCTCGGCCTTGACCGGCATGGCGGACTGGTTCTGCCAGCTCTGGGCCGAGAGCCTGGGAAAGAAGCAAGACCTCCAGGGCCGGGAGGTCCTCACGGGGACTACGCCGGTTAAGGCAGTGGGCGCCACGGATCAGCACTCCCAGTTGCAGCTTTACATGGAAGGGCCCCAGGACAAACTTATCACCTTTCTGGAAGTGGGCAACTTCCAGCATAAGCTGGAAGTCCCCGATATCTTTCCGGATATAGAGGGCCTTCACTACCTGGGAGGCCATTCCTTAAACGAACTTCTCTCTGCGGAACAGAAGGCCACCGCGTTTAATCTCGCCAAGGCGGACCGTCCCAACCTCACTCTCCGCCTGCCAGAGATTAACGCCTTCACCATTGGCCAGTTGATCTTCCTGCTGGAAGTGGTGACCGTGGCGGCCGGTTCCCTTTTGAGAATCAACCCCCTGGATCAACCCGGGGTGGAGGGTGGCAAACAAACCGCTTACGGACTCATGGGCCGGCCGGGGTTTGAAGATAAGCGCCGGGAATTGGAAGAAGGACCGCCAAGAATGGAGAAGTACATTATTTCTTAAATGCCCATGAAACGCCTTAAATTCAGAGCCTCCTGGTGGCCTATAGGGAAAGACCTCCAGACTTTCCGGCTGGTAAAATTTTTCTCCCTCACCAGTTTCGTAGTCATCCTGGTGTTTACCGTCATCCTCACCCTGTTTCTCACCATCCGGGCGCAGCGGCTGGCCTTGAAAAAAAGCGAGGACTATTCCCTGCTACTGGCCTCCAACTTGAATCACCAGGTCTTCCAGCTTTTCCTGCTGCCCACGGCCATCGAAAAACAGGGGCGTATTACCATTGCCGACCCGGAACAATACCGACGCCTGGACGCGGTGGTGCGGAACACCATTCACGGCCTGCACGTGGAACAACTGAACATTTATGACCAGGTAGGGGTGTTGTCTTACAGCACCGGCAACCTCCCCCTGGGTAAAGATTGCTACGATGACCCGGGGGTGAAAAGGGCCCTTTTCGGCGATCACTATTTCGATTTTCCCGGCTTTAACCCCCTGTGGTCCATTTTCTGGCATGGCTCGGATTCCCAGCCTCACCGCCTCAAGGCCTATGTTCCTTTCCGGCTGGAGGAGAAGCTGGGCCCCCAGGTGGGACCGGTGGTGGGCGTCTTCGAGATCACCCAGAACATTTCCCAGGACCTAGCGGAGATCAGTCAATTCCGGCTCATCGTCCTGGCCGCCCTGATTGTGATCATGGGCCTCCTCTTTCTGGTGCTGCGCCAGATCGTCAAACAGGCGGAGGTCATTCTGGAGCGCCGCCAGGAGGAACAACGGGCCTTGGAGACCCAGTTGCACCATTCCGAGCGCCTCGCCGCGCTGGGGGAGATGACCGCGGGGGTGGCCCACGAAGTCCGCAATCCCCTGGGCATCATCAGCTCCACCGCGGAATTATTAAAGCAGCGCCTGGCCCGCTACGAGCCCCAGAACCGCCTGGCCCAGATCATCGTGGAAGAATCAAACCGTCTCAACGAGAAGGTCACGGAATTTTTGGATTTCTCCCGGCCCCGGGTGCCCAACCTGAGGCCCTGCGATCTGGAAGGCGTCATCGACCGCAGCCTAGAGCTGGTGCAGCCGGAGATTGAACGGGTGGGAATTGCCGTGGACCGCGAGTATCACTTGAACGGCTATGCCCAGGCCGCGGACCCGGACCTGCTACACCAGGCGTTTTTGAATATTTTGCTGAACGCCATCCAGTCCATGCCCGCAGGCGGACACCTCACGGTGTCCACGGTCCGCCGGGGGGAAGGCGAGGAAATTCGCTTTGCCGACAGCGGCCAGGGCATCGACCCGGAAACCCTGAAAAAGGTCTTTAATCCTTTTTTTACCACCAAGGAGAAGGGCAGCGGCCTGGGTCTGCCCATTGTCAAAAGCATCATCGAGAGCCACCAGGGAAGCATCAAGATCGACAGCGCCCCGGGAGAAGGCACCACGGTGACCATTACCCTGCCGGAGTTGAAGTCGAAATGAGAGATGGGAAGGGATATATCATAATTATAGGAAGGGCTCTCGGGTAAGGGGGTCTTAAGTCCCCCTTTTCTAAAGGGGGATTTAGGGGGATTTTCCGCACGCACATAAAATCCCCCCCGCCCCCTTTAGAAAAGGGGGAGAATACCTGCCATCTTCCAAGCCCTTCGCCATTAACGGAATCATTTGACTTAATGAACTGGAAGATCAAATAGCCCCACCTCCTTGAATTCATAAAGGATAGAGGAGAACACGGAGCAAGTTACTAAGAAATATATGGATACGATCCTTGTAGTTGACGACGAAATCAATTACCTCACAGTCATGGAGGCCCTCCTGGGGGAGGCCGGCTATGAAGTGCTCACCGCGCCCAGCGCGCCCGAAGCCCTGAAAACCATGAGCGGGGCCGATCTGGACCTGCTCTTGACCGACATGAAGATGCCCAAGATGAGCGGCATCGAACTCCTGGAAAAGTCCCACCAGCTTTACCCGGACCTGCCGGTGATCATCATGACCGCGTTCGGCACCGTGGAAAAAGCGGTGGAAGCCATGAAGAAGGGGGCTTTCGATTACATCCTCAAGCCCTTTAAAAACGAAGAAATCCTGGTGACCATCGCCAAGGCCCTGGAGCATCGCCGCCTGCTGCGCCAGAACCTGATGCTCAGCCAGGAGTTGGAAAAGAAATACGGCTTCCCCAACATCGTGGGCGACAGCAAGGTGATGCAGGAGATTCTGGCCCTGGTGAAACGGGTGGCTCCGTCCCGGGCCACGGTGTTGGTCACCGGGGAGTCGGGCACCGGCAAGGAGCTCATCGCCCGGGCCCTCCACCAGGTCAGCACCCGCGCGGCCAAGACCTTCATCTCCGTGAACTGCGCGGCCCTTACCGAAACCTTGCTGGAAAGCGAACTCTTCGGCCACGAGCGGGGCGCGTTCACCCACGCGGTGGCTATGCGCAAAGGCCGCTTCGAACTCGCGGACGGCGGCACCCTCTTTCTGGACGAAGTCGCGGAGATGTCCCCGGCCCTCCAGGTGAAGCTGCTGCGGGTGCTGCAAGAGATGGAATTCGAGCGCGTCGGCGGCAACCGCACCATCAAGGTGGACGTGCGGGTGGTGGCCGCGTCCAACCGGGACCTGAAAGAAGAAGTGGAGGCCGGGCGCTTCCGGGAGGACCTGTTCTACCGCCTCAACGTGGTGCATTTGCAGATGCCGCCTTTGCGCCAGCGCCAGGAGGACATCCCTTCGCTGGCCGTGCATTTCATCCACAAGTACGTCACCGAAAACCTAAGGGCCAAGATGCGCATCTCCCCGGAAGCCCTGAAGCTTTTAGTTCAATACCAGTGGCCGGGCAACGTCCGGGAACTGGAAAACGTCATGGAGCGCGCGGTCATCCTCTGCCATGACAGCCTCATCACCCCCCAGGACCTGCCCAAGGACCTGGCGCCCGCGGCCGAAGAGGCCGCGCTGGACATCGACCGCCTCGTCCCCCTGGGGATTCCCCTGCCCGAGGCCCTGGAACGCATCGAGGAACAGATGATCCGCCGGGCCCTGGAACAGAGCGGCAACGTCCAGGTCCGGGCCGCGGAAATGCTGGGGATTACCAAGAGTTTGTTGCAATACAAGCTAAAAAAGTATCATCTGACCACATAAATTATGTAGTGGGCATTGCCCGCCATTTCCTTGAACCGGTGGCACAGGCGTCTCGCCTGTGCATTATGTTTGATATATTGCTGGTGAAGCGGGCCCCCGTGCACGCCTATATTTTATTCTTCCATTGGAAATATTTATGGCAGTAAAAACGTTATTCAAAGAAGCCCAAGACATCATAGCTCTTGAGTGTAAGATTAATAAAAATCCTGACTTACATGCTCAATATGAAATTATCCGAACACGAAAGTATGATAAATTAATAAATGAATCGGACATACTCAATTGTTTAGTTGTCCAAGCATCAAGTTATAGTGTTGTCCGCAAGTTTTTCAAAGTTTTATACCCAGAAGATATATATAATTTTGACCAACATTTCTCATCTCATTTCTTTACTGAGAAGACCAAGCCATATTACTCATACGAAGATTGGGTTAAAATTGTTCTGTTTTGGGGAAATGTTCTTCTGACGGAAAACCAGCTACCTCAATATAATGATCTAACAGACCTCATTAAAGCTTTGAATAAAGCAGAGAGCCAAGGCATCCAAAAGTTAAATTCATTAAAGCCACGTTCAAGAATTGTGTTTTCTTTGTCGACTGCATTACCTAAGGTAAGAAAAGATATTTTGTTAAATCCAATAAATTTCTATACCAAGGCTGATGAGCTCTCCATGAAGCATCCGGGGCGAGCCTTTGATTACGCAGAAAATTTTTCCAAAGAAATAAAAAAGATGGGGACTGGGTTGGTTTGTAATTTCTTCAAAGAACTTGGGCTCTTACAATATGTAAAGGTTGATGTTCATGTAAAAGATTTTCTTGAAAACCTAAATACTGACTGTAAGAAACTCAGCCCCAAAAGAAACTTTATACTTAGCTGGTTGCTGGCAAAAGAGGCTGGGATGGAACCGTTTTTTTTGGATAAAATTTTATACGTAGGTGGAAAATATGGAAAACCGGAGATTAAGGCTTTATTTAATCGATTTCGCAGCGAATATGAGAATACATTAAAGAGGCTAATCTCTCAAATACCAAACTACTGTTGAGTTTAGTATCTTGAAATTTCATCTACCCAATTTCATACTAATCTTCCAATCAAGATGGTGACAAAAGCTTTCTGCTTATGCGTCAGTATGGAGGTCCTTTGAAACCCGAACAATTCCCCGAAGACATCCGCCCTCATCTCATCCCCCGGCCCAGCGGCGACATGGTCTACCGCTGCCTGGAGTGCGGGGCCGAGCACGGCATCGATGAACTGCTTTATACTTGCCCTAATTGCCGGGGGCTGCTGCTGCTGGAAGATAAGAACCAGGAACTGCTCCGGGAATTTTCCGGGAGCTTCTGGCAGCGCCTTTTCGATTACCGCAAGATGCTCAATATCCCGGCTCTAAAAGGGATTTTTTTGTACTACGAACTCATCGCGCCGGTCATCCCCCTGGAGGACATTATTTATCTCGGGGAAGGCCACACCCCCCAGGTGGCGGCCAATGATTCTCTGCAAGAGGAAGTGGGCCGCGCCTTCTATTACAAAAACGACGGCCAGAACCCCAGCGCCTCCTTCAAGGACCGGGGCATGGCCGCGGCCCTGAGTTACCTGAATTTCCTGGTGAAGAAGCCCGGCGCGGGCAAGATGCTGGCCATCTGCGCCTCCACCGGCGACACCTCCGCAGCCGCAGCCCTGTATTCCGCGTACCTGGGGAAGCAGATCGCGTCTGCGGTGCTGCTCCCCCACGGCAAGGTCACCCCCCAGCAACTGGCCCAGCCCCTGGGGAGCGGCGCGCGGGTGCTCGAAGTCCCCGGCGTCTTCGACGACTGCATGAAGGTGGTGGAGACCCTGGCGGACAACTATCAGGTGGCCCTACTCAATTCCAAGAATTCCTGGCGCATCCGGGGCCAGGAGTCCTATGCTTACGAGATCGCCCAATATTTCGATTACGACCTGGAACACAAGGTGGTGGCCGTGCCCATCGGCAACGCGGGGAATATCACCGCCATCATGCAGGGCTTCATCAGGCTCCAGGACTTAGGCGTCATCGGCGAACTGCCCCGGGTCCTGGGGGTCCAATCCCGCCACGCCAACCCGGTCTTCCGCTATTACCTGGAGCCGGATAAAGCCAAACGGGTCTTTAAACCCGTCACCGTCCAGCCCAGCGTGGCCCAGGCCGCGATGATCGGCGCGCCCGTATCCATGCCCCGGGTCATCCGCTTAGTCGACGAATACACCCGCCGGGCCGGAGACGGCGCGGTCCGGGTAGTGGAGGTGACGGAGCAGGAGATCATGGACTCCATGCTCTTAGCCAACCGCCACGGCCACATCGCCTGCACCCAGGGTGGTGAATCCCTGGCGGGCTACCGCGCGGCCATTAAGGCAGGCTTATTGGGGCAAGACGAAGTCGGAGTCCTGGACGCCACCGCGCACCACCTGAAGTTCATCGGCTTCCAGCAGATGTATTTTGACAATACCTTTCCCCCGGAATTCGAAGTGACGCCCAAACCCGAATACCAGAATAAGCCGCAACTACTAACACCCAAGACCGAGGACGCGGAGAAGAAGACCGGGGATTTGGCGGGGCAGATTGCCGCACTGCTGGGGTTGACGCCTAAGGGTTAGGAGTCAGGGGCCAGGTATAAGAAAAATGACTTCAAAAGAACATAAAGCTCCGAAAGCCCCGCTGCCGACTCCCTTGTCGGATAACTATTGTTTCGTCTGCGGCCAGGACAACCCCCAGGGGTTCAAAATCGAAGTGCGCTATGACGACGCGGAGCTGGCCGCGGAAACCGAGCTGGCCATCCCCCGGGAATACCAGGGTTGGGCGGAGGTGATCCACGGCGGCATCCTGGCCACGCTGCTGGATGAAATGATGGCCCACGCGGTCTGGCGCTTTGCGGGGCCGGGGTTGACCTTGGGAATGGAAGTGCGTTTTCACAAACCCCTTAAACCCGGAGAGGCCATCAGAGTCCGAGGTGTCCTGCAGACCCCTAACGGCAGCCGCCGCCAGGCGGAGGCGGAGATTATCCGCATTGCCGACGGTCAAAAAATCGCTTCGGGGAAGAGCCGGTTTCTGCTGATAGAACCGGATAAAATTTGACTCTATTGGAGCACAGGCGAGACGCCTGTGCCACCAGCCTCTTTATCAAAAGGCCTTAGCATCTCTCCAATGCCGTGATGCAAGTCAACATCATCATGGTGGGCAAAACCAAGGAAGCCTTCATCCAGGAGGGCCTGGCCTTCTATCAGAAGCGCCTCCAGCCCTTCCTGAAACTCTCCTTGAAATCCGTGCACGCGGAAAAAGAGGAAGGAAAACTGCCCCCGGAAACCATCAAGGCCCGGGAAGGGGAGCGCCTCCGGGCGGCAATCCCCCAAAAGACTTACGTTGTGGCACTGGACCCGCGGGGAAAGGAATTCACCACCGAAGAATTTGCAGCCTGGCTCTCTAGCCGTGAAGAGGACGCCCGGTCCCTTACTTTCCTCATTGGCGGCCACCTGGGGCTGGACGCGGCCACCCTAAACCAGACCCACGAACGTTTGGCCCTCTCCCGCCTCACCCTGACCCACGAACTGAGCCGCCTGGTGCTCCTGGAACAACTCTATCGGGCCATGACCATCAAGGCGGGCCACCCCTATCACGTGTAAAAAAAGAAGGGCAGAGACCTGGAGTCCTGCCCTCCCACGAGCTTTTAAGGGACCAGGGGTCAAATGTCAGTTTTTTACCGATCCCTGGCCCCTGGCCCCTGATCCCTAATCCCTAACCCCTGCTTTTCACACAGCCTGCACTTCTTTAAGGCCGGGGACTTCTTTCAGGAGCATGCGTTCCACGCCCTGTTTCAGGGTCATCTGGGACATGGGACAGCCTTTGCAGGCGCCGGTGAGGCGCACTTTGACGATGCCATCGGTGATTTCCACCAGTTCGATATCACCGCCGTCCCGCTGCAGCAAGGGGCGGATTTTTTCCAGGGCTTTTTCCACTGCTTCTTTCACTTCGTGCCTCCCAGGGGTTAAATAGTTGCTTAACCAAATCATAACCTTATAAGTAAGGAATGTAAAGACGGGCAGGGTCTCCCTTAAGGCCGACACAACGAAAAATCAGCTGGTAACCGGCAGTTACTCGAAAACATATGGGATTGGGGGAGGGGGTGTGGGGGAGGGGGTAAGGGGCCACTGCCCCTTAGCCCCCTCCCCCACCCTTCACTTCCCTACCCTTCACTTCCCCACTGCCAGCACCCCGGCGCCGTCGATCTCCCCGTCTTTTAAAAGCTGCAAGGCCCGGTTGGCTTCCTCCAGGGGAAAGAGCTGCACTTTGGGCAGGATGGGGATGCGGGCCGCCAGGTCCAAAAGTTCCCGCCCATCTTCCCGGGTGTTGGCGGTCACTGAGCGAATGGTCTTTTCATAATACAGATCCTGGTCATAGTCCAGTTTGGGGATGGGAGTCATGTAAATGCCAGCCAGGGCCAGAGTGCCGCCCCGGTCCAGGTGCTTCATCGCCTGGGGCACCAGGCCTCCCGCGGGCGCAAAAATGATGGCGCTGTCCAGTTTATGGGGCGGGGTATCCTGAGCCTGGCCCACCCAAACCGCGCCTAACTGCCGGGCCATTTCCTGGTGTCCCGGGCTGCGGGTGAAGACCGAAACTTCGCAGCCCCAGTAACGGGCCACCTGGATGGCGATATGGGCCGAGGCTCCGAAACCGAACAACCCCAAGCGGCCCCCGGGCCGGATGCCGCTTTGCTTCAAGGCCCGGTAACCGATGATGCCTGCACATAATAGAGGAGCCGCAGCCTGGTCTGGAAACCCTTCCCCCAATGGATAGACAAAATCCTCATAAGCCACTGCCAGTTCGGCGTAACCCCCGTCCTGGTGCAGACCGGTGAACTTCGCCTGTTCGCAGAGATTTTCCCGGCCGCTTAAGCAAAAACGGCAAGCGCCGCAGGTGTGGTGGAGCCAAGCCAGGCCCACCCGGTCCCCGGTCTTAAGACGCTGCACACCGGGGCCGCATTCCCCCACCCGGCCCACCATCTGGTGGCCGGGGATGAGAGGCAGGCGTTCCAAGGGGAGCTCTCCTTCCACGGTGTGTAAATCGGTGTGGCAGACGCCGCAGTAATTCACGCGGATGAGGACCTGTCCGGGGCCCGGCACGGGCGCGGGGAGGTCCACCGGGTGCAGAGGGTTCTCCAAAACCGGTGCCGGAAACTCCAGGAGCATGGCTTTCATGGGATTGTCCTCCCTGAGGCGATGTCCTTTTTAACATAGGCGCTTCCGGGGTTTCAGGCAAGAGTACAAGTGAGTGTCAAGTTGTAGGCGCTAATGGATTTTTCCTGACCCTAATCTCTGATCCTCGAACCCTGGTCCCTGCTCCCTAATCCCTGACCCTTGTCTTAACTTGCCAATCTCCTTGATTTTCATTATATTTAGGTGGTCAAGACACCGGCTGCCGCGGCTGGTTCGAGGTGAGCATGGCTGAACGAAATAATCGGGTTTCCTTGTGGTACTTTCTGGCGCTGATTTTGATTTTACTCCTGGCGCAGCAATATTTTATTGCCCCTAGACATGAAAACGTCAGTTATAGCGACTTCCGCAAATTGGTGGAGAGCAAAGGCGTCGATGACCTGGTGGTCAGTACGGATAAAATCGAAGGCCACCTGCTCCCCGGAGGGGTCGAGTATCTCAGCAAAGTCCGGCAGGACCCAAAACTTCCGGAAAAGCTGAAAGAGCAGTTTAAAAAAGAACCCATTTTATTCTCCACCGTGCGGGTGCAAGACCCTGATCTTATCAAGCTTCTGGAACAAAAAGGGATTAAATACCGGGCCGTACAGGAAAAAACCTGGATTACCACCCTCCTCTCCTGGATACTCCCCACGCTGCTGCTGGTGTTCGTCTGGATCTATTTATTCCGGAAGATCGGCACCGGGGCCGGGGGTTTGATGTCCGTGGGCAAGAGCAAAGCCAAGGTTTACGTGGAGGACGAAACCAAGGTCACCTTCAAGGACGTGGCCGGGGTGGATGAGGCGGAAGAAGAGCTTAAGGAGATTATCGAGTTCCTAAGGACCCCCGCCAAGTTCCAGGCCCTGGGAGGCAACATCCCCAAAGGGGTGCTGGTGGTGGGACCGCCGGGCACGGGCAAGACCCTATTGGCTAGAGCCGTGGCCGGAGAGGCGGGAGTCCCTTTTTTGAGCCTGAGCGGCTCCGATTTCGTGGAAATGTTCGTAGGGGTGGGCGCGGCCCGGGTGCGGGACCTTTTTGCCCAGGCCCAGGAAAAGGCCCCCTGCATCATCTTCATCGACGAACTGGACGCGGTGGGCAAGGCCCGGGGCTTGAGCCCCATGAGCGGTCCGGAGGAGCGGGAAAACACCCTGAATCAGCTGTTGTCGGAAATGGACGGCTTTGATACCCGCAAAGGCGTAATCATCATGGCCGCCACCAACCGCCCGGAGATCCTGGACCCGGCTTTGATTCGCGCCGGACGCTTCGACCGCCACATCCTGGTGGACCGGCCATCCCTGAAAGGCCGGGAAGATATCCTGAAAATCCACACCCGCCGGGTCAAGCTCTCCCCGGAAGTGAACATAAATACCCTGGCGGCCCGCACTCCCGGCATGGTGGGCGCGGACCTGGCCAACATTGTTAATGAAGCCGCGCTGCTCGCGGCCCGGAAAGACAAAAAAGCCGTGGAGATGGACGATTTCGAGGAGGCCATCGACCGGGTGGTCGCGGGTTTGGAGAAGCGCAACCGCATGATGAACCCCCGGGAAAAAGAGATCGTGGCCTACCACGAGACCGGCCATGCGTTGGTGGCCGAGGCCCTTCCCACCACTGACCCCGTACACCGGGTCTCCATCATTCCCCGGGGCATCGGCGCCTTGGGCTATACCATGCAGCTCCCCACCGAGGACCGTTACCTGATGACCAAAAGCGAGTTGGAAGACCGCATGGCGGTGATGATGGGGGGCCGGGTGGCGGAGGAGCTGCACTTTGACGAGATTTCCACCGGGGCCCAGAATGACCTCTACCGGGCCACGGATATCGCCCGGTCCATGGTCCGGGAATACGGCATGAGCGAGAAGCTGGGACCCATCACCTTTGAGCGGGAGCGCCGCCCTCTCTTCCTGGAGCCTATTATCTCTCCGGGCACCAAGGACTACAGCGAGACTACGGCCCAGGAGATCGACCGGGAAGTCTCCCGCCTGGTGGAACGGGCCCATGCCAGGGCCAGGGAAATCCTGGAGCAGCGCCGGGAAACTCTAGAGAAAGTGGCCCACGTCCTCCTGGAAAAAGAAGTGATCGAAGGAGACGAACTGCGGCAGTTTTTGAATAACACGGCCAGCCAAGGTTCTACCCCTAAGCAGGAATAAAAAGGGCCTCCCGGCCTGAAGCTAGCAATGGCCCATCGGCTTTTCCCCACCAGCGCCGCGTTGCAAGATTACCTTCTCCAGGAGGCCCGTCCGGGCGTCCTGGCCCTTGTCCCCCAGCAGCGTCTGGCCCGGCAGGTGTGGCGGCGGCAGCGGCAGCGCGCCATGAAGCAAGGTCTGGCTGCTTGGGAGCCTCTGCCCCTGGCCACCCTGGGAAACTGGTGGGCCGGCCTCTGCCAATCCCTGTGGCTTCCCCAAGCCCTAGCTTCCCCCTGGCAGCGCCTGGTCTGCTGGCAACGGGCGTTGGCCGCCGTCCCCTCCCTGGAGGGCCTCACCCCCGATTTGGCCTGGGCCCAGGCCCTGGATGAAGCTTACTCCCTGCTGGCCCGCCACCGCCTCCTTTCTCTTGAACCTGACGCGCATAATTCCCCCCTGATCGCCTGGCGGCAGCGGGTTATGGACCTCTTTCTAGAAATTATCCAGGAAGCAGGGGTCATGACCGAGGCGCAGATGCCCGGTTATCTCCTCCAGGCTTTGGCAGAGGGAAAAATTACTCTCCCCCAAAAGCTGTTATTAGTGGGCCTGGAAACCCCCGCACCGGTGGAAGACGCCTGGCTCCAGGCCGTGTCCCGGCACATCCCGGTGATCCATCTCCAGGTAAAGGGAAATCCGGCCGCGGTGAAACAAGCCGTGGCCCTGCCCGACCCCCGCCAGGAAGTGGAATGGGCCGCGGCCCGGCTGCTGGAGCTGGCCGCAGAGGGCATCCCGCTGCATCGGTTGGCCCTTACCTCTCCCGATTTGGCGAGTTACTTGCCGGAATTGCGCCGAACGTTACGTGAGCTGTTAGGTCCTCCTGAAAGCACGGAAGGGTACGCTTACAATTTCTCCCAGGGTCCGGCTCTGGCGGAAACCCCTTTGTGGCAGGCGGCCCTGCTGCCTGTGAAATTCGTTGGCGGCGGGGAACTCCGGGAAGACCTGGTTTCCCTCCTGCTCTCCCCCTACTACGGAATATTCCAGGCCCAGCAGCGGCATCTGCCCCTGTGGGACCGGGTCTTCCGGGAGCAGCGCACGGAGCGGGGTTGGCAAGGCTTAAGCCGGGTCGCGGCCCAAGTCGAGGAGTCCGCAGACTCCTTGGAATTACTGGCCGTCCTGGACCGGGTCTGGCAACTGCTGCGCCCGGCCTCAGGCACAGGCCGGGAATGGGCGGCCCGGTTACAAAAAACCTGGCGGCTTCTGGGCTTTCCCCAGGGGCTGGATAATGCCGAGACGGTTCAATGGAACCGCACCGCCGCCCTGGTGGAGGAAGCAGGCTGGGCTTTGGCCGAGACCGCCCTTTCCGCGCCTGAGTTCCGGGAATGGCTCACTCTGGGCGCCCGCCGGGAACTTCTGCCGGGAGAAGGAGTCCAGGACGCGGGCCTCCAGGTCTTGGGCTTATTGGAGATGCGAGGGCTGGACTTTGACCGGGTGATTTGCCTGGGGATGAATTCCGGCGTCTTTCCCCCTCCTCCCAGGCCCTTGCCGCTGCTGAGCGCCTTAGAAAAGCAAAAGGTTTTGGGAGGAACTTATCAGAGCCAGCACCACTTTGCCCGGGAACTCTTTGACACCCTTTTGGGGACAGCTCCCCAGATTACTCTGACCCGGCCTCGAACCATCGATCAGGAAGAGGCCGTAACCACCTCCATGTTCCTGGGAAAATGGGATGAGGCGCAGATTACTCCTTTAAGCCGGCCCCACCCGGCCTGGCTGCGGTCGGCCATGGTGCGGGCCGCATTCGGTGCCGCTGAGACTCTGACTCCGGAAGCCGAGGCCGAGGGCCCCATCGCCATCCCCCTGCCCGCCGAGATTTCCCTCACCCAGGCGCAGATGGCCCTGGGGTGCGCCTGCCGGTTCCTCCTGGAAGTATTGCTTAAAATCAGGGAACTGCCGGAGATCGAAGAGGGAATCTCCCCTGCGGAGCGGGGCGACCGTTTGCATAAGGTGCTGGCCCGCTTTGCCGGGGAATTTAAACAGATTCTCGACGAGCAAAAAATCTGGGGCGACGCCCAGTGGGAAGAAGCCAAAAAATTGCTGGCAGCCACCGCGCGCCGCCTCCTGGCAGACCGCCTGAACGACCTCCACTGGCAGGCGGAACTCGACCGCTGGATCGGGGAAGAGGGCCTGTTGTGGGCCTGGCTCCGCCTGGAGCGGGAGCGCTATCACCAGGGCTGGCGCTGGCTGGCCCTGGAGGAGCGCTTCCAGGACCTTACGGGGCAGGATTGGCCCTTTAGCTTGAAAGGCCGCATCGACCGCATCGATGCCCACCGGGACGAGGGCCTCATTCTTTGGGATTACAAGACCGGGAAAATTCCCGGGGTCAACCAAATCTTTAAGGACGGGGAGGAGTTCCAGCTCCCCTGTTACCTGGCCGCGGTGCAGCACGGGCGAGTGGCGGCGGCTGCGGGGGACGCCTCTCCAAAGGCGGGTTATATCGGCCTGAAATCCGCCCGCCATAAGGATTTAAAGCACGAAGATTTTCCCAAGCACGCCGGGGAATGGGAGCGGGTGGTGGCGGAGTGGGTCGAGCGCATAACCGCCCTGGGAAAACGCCTGGTTGCCGGGGATTATGCGCCGGAACCTTTTCCGGCTCCCCGAAGGAAGGATGAAGGGGCTTGCCGGTACTGCCCGTTTCTACTGGTTTGCGGCTTCATTCCTCCTGAGGCTAGTGGGGACGAGGAGGAAGGGGAATGAACAACCAGCCCCTCGATCAGGAAGCCCGGGGGCAGGCTCTAAACCCCGCAGGCAGCTTCCACCTGGAGGCCCCTGCGGGCTCCGGCAAGACTTCGGTGCTCCTGGCCCGGTTCCTCACCTTGCTGGCCCGGGTGGACGCGCCGGAGTCCTTGCTGGCACTCACTTTTACCCGTAAAGCCGCAGGTGAGCTGAGAAGCCGGGTGATGGACCTGCTCTGGCAGCAGCGGCAGCCGGACCTTGCCGCTCCCCCCTGGGAGCGCCGCCTCCTGGAACTGGCGCAGCAGGTCTTTCGTCACTATAGCCGTAAGAAAGGCGCGCTCCAAGAACTCCTGGCCCCCGAGCGCCTGCCGGTGATGACCTTTCATAGCTTTTGCGCCCAATTGGTGCGTTACGCTCCCCAGGAAGCCGGGGTACCCTTGGAATTCAGGCTCCTAGAAGAAGATGATTCTCGCTGGCTGAAACAAGAGGCCCTGGAAGAATTCCGGCGGCGTCTGGCCATCCGCCCTCCTCAGGACCCGGCCCGCCAGGCCCTAATCCGGCGGCTGGTGCGCCTCAACAACAGTTGGCCCCGCCTGGCCGGGGAGTTGCAAGACCTCCTGGGCCGCCGGGACTGCCTGGGGGAATTCCTGGAGTTGGCCCAAAAGACCAGGGACCCGGCGCGATACGAATCTTTGCTTGGTCAACGTTTTCAACTCCTATTATCGCCTTTGTTGGAGAACCTGGCCGCGGGCCTGGCCGCCAGCGACCTGGGGCGGTCCTGGCGGGATTTTTGGAAGGAAATGCAACAATCTCGCTGGGGTGATAATTTTCCCTCCCATCTTCCAGGGACCACCGCTGATGATTTGGCCCATTGGCAGATTATTTCTCAGGTTTTGCTTACCGACAAGGGAGAATTGCGTAAATCCTTTATTCCCAAGCTGGGCTTTCCCCCGGATTTTAAGAATACCCCCTGGCCGGCATTGATCTATCAACTGCCGCCTGGCTTTGCCCCGGCCCTTAAACAATGCCGGGACCTGCACCCCACTGCGGCCCGGCCCGAAGAAGTGGCCGCGCTCCAGGACCTGGTCATTCTTCTGGGAGAAGCCCTGGGCGTCTATGAAGAGATGTGCGCCCAGCGGCAGGCCCTGGACTTCATCGCCCTGGAGCAGGCCGCGCTGCGGCTGCTGGCGGTGGAGGACCCCAGCGACCTGCTGCTGCGCCTGGACCGCCGTCTGACGCATCTTTTGGTGGATGAATTCCAGGACACCAGCGAGGCCCAGATGACGCTGCTCTGCCGCCTGCTGGAGGGTTGGCAGCAGGAAGCCGGCCGCACCCTGATGGTGGTGGGGGACCCCAAGCAGTCCATCTACGGCTGGCGCCAGGCCAAGGTGCGCCTTTTCCAGGAGTCCCGCCGGGGCCTGCCCTGCGCCGGGGGCGGGAGCTTCCCTCTGGAAAGCCTCCTGCTGACCACCAATTTCCGGGCCTCCCGCACCCTGATCCATTGGGCCAACCGGGTCTTCGGCGACACGGTCATGGCCGGGGCCACCCCGGAAGGAGTGGAGTTCCATGAGGCCACTCCCGCCCCGGAGGCGCCGGAAAGCGAATCCCCACGGTTGGCTTTGTTTTCAGGCGAGAACCTGGATGCAGCCCGGAACACCGAAGCCCGCTGGCTGGCCCGGGAAGTAATCCTGGCCGCAGCCGCCCTCCCTCCGGGGGAAAAGATCGGCATTCTCCTCTTCGCCCGCACCCATCTGCGCACTTATTTGCGAGCTTTTACTGACGCTTGCCTGGCCGTTAAGGTGAAAGAAGGTTTGAAGCTTGCAGATAGCCGGGTGGTGCAGCATCTCCATAATCTGGCTAGAGCCATGACCCGCCCCCAGGACGAAGCCGCCTGGGCCGGGGTCCTTAGGGGACCCTGGGGACAAGTCTCTTTGAGCCTCTTGACCCAGATGGCCCTCACTCCCGGGGACCTGTGGCTGGACAAAATAAGACGTTTTGCAGATGACCCCCCTTGTCCTCCTCACCTGGCAGGAATTATCGAATCATTGCTAACCGCCCAAACCCAGGTGGGACGGCGGCCCTTGGTGCAGATTATTAAAGAGTTTCTGGACGACGCGGACTGCTGGCCAGGCATTGCCGCGCTGGAGGGTCCCGGCGGCGTGGCCAATGCCCGGGCTTACCTGGACCTGTTGGCATCCGCGGAATCGGGGCTGCCGGAGGCCACTTTTACTAAAGCCGATTTCATTCTTGAGGAAGCTTTTCAGCCCCCGGACCCTAGGGCCCAGGACGCGGCCGTGGAGCTGCTCACGGTTCATGGGGCCAAGGGCCTGGAATACGATCAAGTTTATATTCCTTTCCTGGACTGGCAGCCCCTGAAAAACGAGAGCACAACTCCCCCCTTCCTGCTGGAGGAGATTCCCGGCTCCCGGCTCCACGGCCTGGCCCTGGCCCGCCCTTACCTCCAGGAAAAGCAAAGTTCCCTCTACCGCCTGCTCCGCAATCTCAAAGAGCGGCGGATTTTGGAGGAAGCCCGCCGGGTCTTTTACGTGGCCGCCACCCGGGCCAGGCGGGGCTTGGTGATGACCGGAGTGATCAAACAGAATAAAAGTGGCGATTTCACCCCGCCCGAGGCAAGCCCCCTGGGGTGGCTGTGGCAACATTACCGCCCTGGAGTAATTAATCCCGGGGCCGCCACGGTCTGGCCGGAGCCGGAAATGCAGGTGGAACTGGTCTCCGAGGTGGCGCCTTTAACCCTTATGCCCCCGGAAACCTGGGAACTCCCCCCACCCCTGGATTTTCAACGCGAGGCCTTGCCTTACCAACTGGAATTTCCCTCCAAACTGGTGGAGAAACCCGTAGGGGCGAACCTTGTGTTCGCCCTGGATGGAGAAGACACTCCCCGGGTCCGGGGGGAGGTGACCCATCGTCTCCTGGAGACCTTGAGCCAGGGAGTGGATTTGCCCTCTCCCGCGGCGGTGGCCGCAGCCCTGCGGCAGGGAGGGGTGGACCCGGAGGCCGCGGCCCTTCTTGCTCCGGAGATACTTGGAGAAGCCGCGGCCTGTCTACAAGACCCCTTTCTGGCGGGGCTCCTGGAGGCTGAGCCCCCTCCTTTAAGCGAATGGCTCATAGAAGACCACGCCGGGCCTAGCCTCATCCGCCGAGGCCAGATCGATCTCCTGGCCTTTGACGGGAAAGACTGGTGGCTGGTGGATTACAAGACCTCCCGCCCGGAGAGGCAGGAAGATTGGGAGGAATTTATCGTCCGGGAGGTGGAGAAGTACCGGCCCCAGCTCCTGGCCTACCGGCAGATGGCCGCGCGGATGAAGGGCATTGCTCCGGAAGACATCCGCCTGGCTCTTTATTTTACCGGCTGCCAGCGGGTCGTGGAGTTGTAAAGATAGTTTTCGGTTTTCTGTTTTCGGTTTAATAAAGATAATGAAAATCGGGTTGCCCTTTTATAATGGCTATGAAATCTTTTATTACACCGAAGAATGAAGACCAAAGACCGAAGCCCCTCCTTCGCGCAATGCTGGCGTTGGTCATCTCTCTTTGTTGGGTGCATCCAAGCCTCGCCCAAGAAACCCTGGAAGCCCAAGGCATCCGTTTCCGCCTCATCCCTGGCGGCTATTATCTCCTGGGAAGTCCGGTGAGCGAACCGGGCCGCTATGCGGATGAGGCCACTTCCCGCCGGGTCCGGGTGGACTCTTTTTACCTGGCCGTCACCGAAACCACCAATGCCCAGTATGGCCGCTTTCTTAGGGCCACCGGCCATTCTCCCCCCTTGTACTGGGAAGACAAAAACCTGAACGCCCCTAATCAGCCGGTGGTGGGCGTCACCTGGGAAGACGCAACTGCCTTCACCCAATGGCTCACCCAGATCACCGGCGCGCTCCATCGTCTGCCCACCGAACAGGAATGGGAAGCCGCGGCCCGGGGCGGGCTCACCGGCCAGTCCTTCCCCTGGGGAGCCGAAGCCCCGGACGCAGACGGCGCGCTGCGGGCCAATTACCGCACCAACGATCTTTCTAAACGCCGTTTCCTTTTCACCGCGCCGGTGGGTTCCTTTCCCGCCAACGGTTACGGCCTTTTCGATATGGCCGGCAACGTTGCCGAATGGTGCCTGGACCGCTACCGCCCCCTGGGTTCCGGGGGTCCTTTTAAACCCGGCGACCTCCGGCTCCTCAAAGGCGGCTCCTGGTATTCCTCGGCCCGGGACCTGCGCTGCGCTGCCCGCCAATCCGCAGCCCGCGATTATGCCGATGGTTACATAGGTTTCCGGGTAGTCCGCCTCCCTTCTTCTGAACATTAAATATTCTTGACATCTTTTTGTTCAAATGATAATTAAAATCTAGATATTTAGTGATGAATTCTCAATGAGTTAACCCTTTGCATTAAGGAGTAATTTATGGCTGAGTTAGAACTGGACAAGCTAACCATGGACCCTGCGGCCCAGGAGTTGCTGAAGAAGGCCCAGGCTGAGGGCGTTGAGACCATTTTTGACCGGGCCAAGGCCATGAAGCCCTGTCCCATCG
>Ga0233423_10000096_pt1 | contig 51459 bp, 50 predicted proteins | sample Watercolumn_Mata_FD_180713 | JGI IMG/M metagenome (GOLD analysis project Ga0233423, IMG submission 180713) | Freshwater microbial communities from Lake Matano, South Sulawesi, Indonesia - Watercolumn_Matano_2014_112_MG | ecosystem: Environmental > Aquatic > Freshwater > Lake | place: Indonesia... | reverse complement strand
ATTTCTCTGCAGGAAGCCACCAAATATTGCACCCACTCGCAGGAATATTTGTCTTTGAGGGCCAGGCAGGGAAAGTTAAGGTCAGTCAAAATCGGAAGGAACTGGGTAACCACCAGGCAGTGGCTGGATGATTATGTCGGCAAGGCAGAAGAATACATTGAGGCTCAGAATGATAAGAGGCTGGAGCAAAAGAAAAAAGAATTTCCAGGTTTACGGGTTCGTTTAGCGAAAGCAGAGCCTCCTAAAAACTTGCCAATAGAAAAAACCCCGACTTTACGCCTCAGTCTGGGGTTGGCTTTTATTGCTGTCCTGATTTTAGCAGGGGGAGTTTTCGGGAAAGAAGGCATAGTTGATTTTCTAAAGGCCGTACCCGCAATAACGCACGAGATTTCAAGAGACCTGGCTCTTAAGGCAGAAGACCTTAAGGATTTTGTTAAAGAAAAAACTGATCAGATTTTGATTCGGTCATCAGACTCAGCTTTCCTTTTTTCCGCTGACATAGGCAGTTCTTTTAAGGAGAAAACACCGCTTTTAGTAAGAAACGTCATTGATAAGTATCTTGCTGCCAATGACTGGGTTGAAGACAGGATCAGGGAATCAATCCAAAAAGTTAAGACCGTTTCCAGGCAAATCGCAGGAGTCTATATTGAAACCAATGATTATCTGGAGCAATTTATAGGAGAAAGAACCTCTTTGGCAAGGCAAGAGATTAAGGGTCTGGTTTTAGGTCTTAAATCCGAGATTTCTGAAGAAAAAGTCAGCCCTGTCGTAAAACAGGAAGAAGCCAAACAGGAGCTGGTTTCTGAGACAGAAACACAGGAAAAGAAGGCAGAGATTCAGATTATCCAGCCCATTAAGGAGGTGATTAAGGAGACAATAGTTACGATGTTTGATTCTGATGTTTCTAAAACACTTCAGACTCTGCTCAGCAGGATGGATAAGTATGACCAGCAGGTAAGTAACATGGAATCAGAGATAGCCAGGAGGCCATCAGGCTTAATCAGCGGAGCCTCCATGATTCAGCCTACTGCCCAAGTGGAAAACAATACCAAGATGTATAATACTGCCGGGCCGGTGAAGCTGGAAACTTCTGGCTTTGGGAATATTGTTCTGACCACCACCAATGATGTAAATATCAATGCCACTAATCTGATTATCAGCGCCAACATGGTTTTGAGCGGAGGCACCGTTTCTTTTACAGGAGATTTAACATTAACCGGCGATCTGCTTCCTGGTACCACTTCTGCATATACTTTAGGCTCTTTAGATTACAAATGGGCTAATATTTATTCTGCCACAGGTACTTTTGATACTCTTGGAGTGGGTACAACCAGTCCTTCTGTTCCTTTTTACCTTGTTGCTTCCTCCACGGACGGATACTTCGGGGTGAGCAAGAAGTATGGGTCTACGTCGGGGGATTTATTTTTGATTGATGAGAGCGGGCAGGTGGGAGTTGGAACGATAAGCCCTTCATATACCCTGGATGTGGGCGGAGGGGCTGTAGGATACAACATCAGGGGATACGACCTCTATTCCCATGATGGAGGAGTAAATGCTTTCTCGGATATAAGGTTAAAGGACATAATCAAGGACTACCAATACGGATTGAAAGAGATTATTCAGTTAAGCCCCATTGTGTATCAATATAAGGAAGGCAATGAGCTTGGTCTGGCTTCGGGCGTCCAGGCCATAGGGCTGATAGCCCAGGACCTTCAAAGCATAATTCCTGATGCGGTTGAAGAAGGACAGAAAGGATATCTGACCGTGAATACCAACCCGCTTCTCTATGCTTTAATCAATGCCGTTAAGGAGCAGCAGGCAATCATAGAACAACTTTCTTCCAGGGTAAGCAGCAGTACGGATCTGAATATTTCCCAGAACCAGCAGGGCAAGATTGAAGGCATAATCATTGCCCAGGGGCTCAAAGACCTGGGGATAATCATTAATGAATACGGGCTTCTGGAAGCTGACAAAATAAAAGCCAAGGTTGTGGAGGCAGAAGAATTAAGGGTGCAGCCCAAACAGGCCAAAAGCGGAGGAGTAACCATATATGATAGGGCTACCAGTCAGCCCTATTGCATGTATATAGAATACGGTCAGATGTATACTATTCCAGGAGAATGTCTGAATTCATCAAGCACACAGCCAGCTGTACAGCCAGCAGGGGATAGTTTTGAGCCGGTCCAGGAACAGCCAGCCCAGACAACCAGTTCTGAAGAATCAGCGCCTCAGCCAACGGAAGAACCAGAGGCAAGCGAGCCAGCAACCAGTTCGGAGGAAATAATAACCAACACAACGGAACCAGCTGCTGAACCTGTTTCAGCAACAACCAGCGAAGAAATTATAAACTAATACATATATATGATATATTCAATTCTTTTTTCAGGTTTCTTGGGAGGAGCGATCAGGGGATTGGTAGGTTTTATCAAACATCAGCTATCATATAAGAATGTGGGTTTCAACCTGAAATATTTTTTAGGCATGACGTTTCTTTCTGGCCTGATAGGTCTGGCTGCGGCAATTGCTGTTAAAGAGATAGGGCTTACTCTTTCCGGTTCTTTTGGCCCGGCTTTATCCTTCATTGTTGGATATGCCGGAGGAGATTTCATAGAGAACATATACAAGATAATAATCAAAAGGTCCTTGCTCCCTTCCTAAGCAGAGTGTATAATAAACAATCATTAACATTCAAACAAAAACATATGCAAAAGTTCCTAAGTTTTCTGGTAAGGACAAACATATATCTTCTGGTTTTCCTTACCCCGTTATTCTTCCTGCCTTTTTCCTTTGAGGCCTTTGAATTCAACAAGCAGTACCTGCTTTTCTTTTTGGTCAGTTCCGCTGTTTTCGCCTGGCTGGCCAAGATGGTCATTTTTGACAAAGAGGTCAGGTTTAAGAGGACTCCTCTGGATGTTCCCATACTCATTTTTGCTTTAGTGGGCATTGTGGGAGCCTTCTTTTCAGCGGATAAGATTGCGAGTGTTTTCGGCTTTTACGGTAAATTCACTGACAGCCTGATAAGCCTGATAAGCCTGGTAGCCATGTATTTCCTGGTTACCAACAACGTGCTTCCCGACAAATCCTCAGACAAGGAAAAGGAATTAGCCACCGTACCCGGAATAATCAAGGCATTTTTCTGGTCTCTCTTCTTCGTACTCTTAATCACCATTCTTTCGGTTTTCGGTGTCTTGAAAATGATTCCAGGAGCTCCTTCCATAATGCAAAATACTTCCTTTAACACTGTCTCAGGCAGTCTGGAGGGTCTTTCAATATTCTTGGCAGTAGCCCTTGTTTTCCTGACCGGCCTGATGATGGTCAAGAAGGAGAGCGGCTCCAAATCCAGGGATTTCATGGTCCGCCTCTTCTGGTTTGTTTCCCTCTTCCTGCTCATCCTTATTGATTTTGGAAGAGCCTGGGTGCTGGTTCTCTTCAGCCTTCTGATTTGCCTGATAGTCACGCTCTGGAAAAGGATGTTTAAGGAAGACGTCAATAAGCTTCTGCTGCCCATAATTCTGATCATTATTGCCGTTGCATTTTTAATGATCAATTCCTCACTGATCCAGTCCATGTTTTTAAAGAGTCCCTTACCCCAGGAACAGGTTTTAAACCAGCAATATTCTTTAGTTACAAGCTTTAAGGCTGCCACTGCCAACTTCAAAAATGCTTTGGTCGGTTCTGGTCCGGGGACTTTCTTCCACGACTTCGTGTTCTACAAGCCCAGTGATTTCAATACCAGTTCTCTCTGGCAGGTAAGGTTTGACAGGCCTGGCAATTACTTTGCTGAAATACTGGCTACCATGGGGTTTGTAGGCCTGGCTTCCTACATTTTCCTGATCAGCCTTTACCTCATGATCGGATATCTGTTCATACTCCAGAAAAGGGAGGCTCTGCCCATACTAATGGCCTTGGTGGCCCTGATAATAGGACAGATAGTATATTACCAGAACACTGTTTTGGCTTTGTTCTTCTGGCTTTTCCTGGCGCTTTCAGCAGTTGCCTGGCAGAAGCCCATCAAGGAAAAAAGCGTTACTTTCAAGAGTTTCCCTGAACTGTCCCTGATCTTTTCAGTCATTGTCATTGTTTTAGGCCTGGGACTCCTGACCCTTTACTTCTTCGCAGTCAGGTTCTATCTGGCAGACAGTTATTATTTGAATTCAATAAACCAGAACAGCGACCAAATGCTGGAAAAGGCAGTGTCATTCAATCCCTACCAGCCCATTTACAAGATGGTGCTTTCCAGGAGATATCTGAACGACATGTTTGTTGAAGCCAGCAAGCCGGCCAGCGAAATAAACAAGGATTTGGTTCAGGTCTATGCCTTCCAGGCAGTAAGCTTGGCCAAAGGGGGAGAGGTGGGCAATGCCAGGATAGTCGGAGCCACCGAGGCAGCGCCCAACAATGTTGCAGCCTGGGAAACCCTGGCAGTTGTCTACAGGGAAATACAGGGCATATTCAACGGAGCAACAGAATGGGCCGTCAAATCATTTGAGAAAGCAATCAGTCTGGAGCCCAACAGCCCGATACTCTACACGGAACTGGGAAAAATCTATCTTAACAACGGGGATATTGAAAAAGCCAGGGAACAGTTCCAGAAAGCCCAGCAGCTGAAGCCCGATTATGCAGATGCTTTCATCCAGGAAGCCCTGATGTATGAAAAACAGGGCAAGATGAATGAAGCCATAAAGCAGATGGAGACAGTGGCCAAACAGAATCCCAACAATTCTGAGATACTTTTCCAGTTGGGCAGGCTTTACTTCAACAACAACCAGGTAAGCAGTGCCATTGCCCAGTTTGAGGCAGCGGTTTCTTTGGCGCCCAACCACTCCAATGCCCATTATTCCCTGGGTATTGCCTATCAGGCCAAGGGTGAAAAGCAAAAGGCAATCGCTGAATTCGAGAAAGTGCTGCAGCTGAACCCCGGAAACCAGGATGTTCAGAACAGGATTAACCAGCTCAAGGCTCCTGCAGAGGAAAGCACCAAGAAATAGTCAGGGTCAAAATAGGCTCAGGGGGCTTGACATCTTTTGATGCCCGGTGTAGAATTATCTTTACTGATTCTAATAATAAAACTTTAAGCTTTTTGGTTTTGCTTTCGTTTTGTTAACAAAATTAAGCCTTGGCTTACCCTAAATTTCTTTTGGGGGATTTTTTTGTTTTATGTCAGAAACAAAGGTAAAAAACTTCGGGAAGACAAAAGTGGCCCTGGACCTGCCCTATTTGCTTTCAGTGCAGAGGGAAAGCTGGAAAACGTTCTGGGAAAGGGATTTGAAGGAGCTTTTCCAGGAGGTTTCGCCCATCAGGGACTACACTAAAAAGGAATTCGAGCTCTGGTTCCTTGATTTTAAGCGTGAGGATTCAAAATACAAGAACGACCTTGAAGCCAAGAAGAACAACGACTCCTACGAGGGAGCTTTGAGGGTCAGGACCAAGCTGGTTAATTTAAAAACCAAGGAAACCAGGGAGCAGGAGGTTTTTTTGACGGATTTCCCCTTGATGACAGAGAGGGGAACTTTTATTGTCAATGGAGTTGAGAGAGTCATCATTTCCCAGCTAATACGCTCCCCAGGAGCATTTTTTACTGCCCAGAAGAATGCGGGCAGGGATTATTTCGGAGCCAAGATAATTCCCAACAGGGGCTCCTGGCTGGAATTTGAGACTGATTCCTCGGGCGCTTTGGGCGTGAAAATAGACAGGAAGAGAAAGGTGGCTGCCACCACCCTGCTCAGGGCTTTCGGAATTGCCGACGACAAAGCTATAAAAGAGCTGTTCCAGGATATTGATAAAGGGGGAAAAGTCAGATACATAGAAGAGACTTTGAAGAAAGACCCTACTAAGAACCAGGCAGATGCTTTGGTAGAGGTCTATCAGAGGTTAAGGCCCGGAGACTTGGCTACTCCTGACACTGCTAAGGAGCTGATTGAGAACATGTTCTTTAACTTTGAAAGGTATGACCTTTCCAAGGTGGGACGCTGGAGAATGTGGCAGAGGCTTCCCGAACTGAATCCCGTTTCAAAAGCCCAGAAAGGCAAGAAGGTTTTAAAAACAGCCGAAGAAATATCTATTCAGGACAGGGTTTTGAAGGTTGAGGACGTAATCGCGGTGATCAAGGAAGTGATAAGGCTTAACAACACACCGGGTTCAGTGCCTGACCAGATAGACCATTTGGGCAACAGAAGGATCAGGACTTTAAATGAAATGCTTCAGAACAGGTTAAGGGTGGGAATAATGAGGATGGAAAGGATTATCAAGGACAGAATGTCAACTTTGGACATTGCTACCATTAGCCCTGGACAGCTGATTAATCCCAGGCCTTTCATGGCAGTGGTCAAGGAATTCTTTACAGCTTCCCAGATGTCCCAGTTCATGGACAACGAGAATCCTTTGGCTGAGCTGGAACACAAGAGAAGGCTTTCAGCCACTGGTCCGGGAGGCCTGACCAGGGAAAGGGCTGGATTTGAAGTCAGGGACGTGCAGCCTTCCCACTACGGCAGAATCTGCCCCATTGAGACTCCTGAAGGGCCCAACATCGGTCTGGTGGGCCACATGGCTTCATTTGCCAAGATTAACAACTACGGATTTTTGGAAACCCCTTATCTTAAAGTTGAAAAAGGAAAAGTAACCTCGGATGTCCATTATTTAAACGCTTACCAGGAGGAAAGGTACAATATTGCTTCTGGCGCCGTTCCTATCGACACCAGAGGCCATATCATACCCCAGAAAGTGGAAGCCAGGATCAAGGCTGAGCCGGGACTGGTTGACAAGGACAAAGTTGATTTCATTGACGTTTCTCCGGAACAGTCCATTTCCATGGCCACCTCCTGCATTCCTTTCTTGCAGAACGACGACGCCAACAGGGCTTTGATGGGTTCCAACATGCAGCGCCAGTCAGTGCCTTTGATCAATCCCCAGCCTCCTTTGGTTTCCACCGGGGTTGAGGAAAGGATAGCCCATGATTCAGGCCTGGAAGTTGTGGCAGAGGCTGACGGAACAGTAATTGACGTTGATGCCAGCCACATAACTGTCAGGCAGAAAGAGAAAGGGGGAAGCGTCAAGATTAAGAACTATGAACTCAGGACTTTCATCAGGACCAACCAGTACACCTGTTTCCACCAGAGGCCTTTGGTTGTAAAAGGCCAGAGGGTGAAGAAGGGACAGCCTTTAAGCGACGGAGGCTCCATTGCCAATGGTTCATTGGCCTTGGGCAGCAATATTCTGGTTGCTTTCATGCCCTGGAGAGGAGGCAATTTTGAGGACGCAATCATTATTTCAGAAAGGCTGGTCAAGGACGATGTCTACACTTCAATTCATGCTGAAAGCTTTATTTGTGACGTCAGGGAAACCAAGCTTGGACCCGAGATTACCACTCCTGACATTCCCAATGTTTCTGAAGAGAAGCTGAAATATCTGGATGAGGAAGGGATAATCCAGGTGGGCGCAGAAGTCGGGCCCAATGACATTCTGGTGGGAAAGATTTCTCCCAAAGGAGAAGCTGACCTTACAGCAGAAGAAAGATTATTAAGGGCTATTTTCGGAGAAAAAGCCAGGGAAGTCAAAGACACCTCCTTATTAATGGAGCACGGAAAGAAAGGAAGGGTCATTGGCATCAAGGTGTTTTCCCGGGAAATGGGCCACAAACTGGAGCCCGGAGTCATTAAAAGGATTGAGGTGGAGATAGCCCAGCTGAGAAAGATAAAAGCAGGAGACAAATTGGCTGGCAGGCACGGAAACAAGGGGGTAATCTCTCGTATTTTACCGGTTGAGGAAATGCCCTTTATGGCAGACGGAACTCCGGTTGATATTGTTCTGAATCCCATGACAGTTGCTTCCAGGATGAACCTGGGGCAGATTCTGGAAACTCATCTGGGCTGGGCAGCTTCCAAGCTGGGCTACAGGGCTGTTACTCCGTCTCTGGCCGGAGCAACAGAAGAGGATATCAAGAAAGAGCTGAAAGAAGCCGGACTGCCCGAGGACGGAAAGATAACCTTATACGATGGAAGGACTGGGCTGCCATTCCCCAAGAAACTGACAGTGGGATACATATATATGATGAAGCTTATCCATATGGTGGAGGACAAGATACATATGAGAAGTATTGGTCCTTACTCTCTGATTACCCAGCAGCCTTTGGGAGGCAAGGCCCAGTTCGGGGGCCAGAGGTTCGGTGAAATGGAAGTCTGGGCTTTGGAAGGCTACGGCTCAGCCCACACCCTGCAGGAAATGCTGACCATAAAGTCAGACGATGTCACAGGAAGAGCCACCACTTACGAGGCAATCTTGAAAGGAGAGGAAATCAGGAATCCCAATATTCCCGCTTCATTCAATCTGCTTTTGGCTGAATTAAAGTCGCTGGGTTTGAGCATAGAAGTAAAAGAAAAACCAAAGGAGAAATAACATGCGCGTAGCTGACTTAGAAGCAATAAGAATCAAGATAGCTTCTCCCGAGGACATCCTTAACTGGTCCTACGGAGAAGTGACCAAGCCGGAAACCATTAATTACAGGACTCAGAAAGCTGAGAAGGACGGTTTGTTTTGCGAGAAGATTTTCGGCCCCACCAAGGACTACGAATGCTACTGCGGGAAATATAAGAGGATACGCTACAAAGGAATCATCTGCGACAGGTGCGGAGTGGAAGTGACCAAGGCCCAGGTGAGAAGGGAAAGGATGGGCCATATCAAGCTGGCCAGCCCCTGTTCCCACATCTGGTTTCTGAGGGGCATTCCTTCCAGGATGGGAATGGTTCTGGACGTGCCCATGCAGCAGCTGGAAAAAGTCATCTATTTCGCTTCCTACGTCATTACCAAGGTTGATGAGGAAGCCAAGAAAAGGGCTTTGGAGGAGATAGAAAAGGAATACAAATCCAGAGTCAGGTCAGCCAAGGGAAAAGCCAAGACGGCCAAGGAAACCAAGGCAGCCAATGTGGAGCTGGAGAATCTGAAAATTGCCAGGGACAAGGCCAGGGAGGAGATGAACAGCCTGAAGATTTTAAAAACTTTGACAGAGGTTGATTACCACCGCTTGTCTTTAAAATATGCCGAGGCTTTCGAGGCCGAAACCGGAGCCGAGGCCTTAAGGAAAATTTTTGAAAAGATAGACCTTAAAAAAGAAGTTGAGGCGATGAAAAAGAGCCTGGAAAAGGCCCAGCCTTTGTCCAAGAGAAAGATCCAGTCCAGAATCAGGCTTTTCCAGGGAATGATCAGGGCAGGCATCAGGCCGGAATGGATGTTCATGACCGCTTTGCCCGTGCTGCCTCCTGATTTGAGGCCCATGGTCCAGCTGGACGGAGGCAGGTATGCTTCTTCTGATTTGAACGATTTATACAGGAGGGTGATTAACAGAAACAACCGCCTGAAGTATCTTTTGGAAATCGGTTCGCCCGAAGTCATTGTCAGGAACGAGAAGAGGATGCTTCAGGAAGCTGTTGACGCTCTGATTGACAATGGTATGAGGAAAGGAACCATGACCGTGGCCACAACCGGAGGCAAGAGGCTGCTCAAATCATTGGCAGACATTTTAAAAGGAAAGCAGGGCAGGTTCAGGCAGAATCTTTTGGGCAAGAGAGTGGACTATTCAGGTAGGTCAGTGATTATCGTGGGTCCTGAACTTAGCATTCACCAGGTGGGCATTCCCAAGAAAATGGCCCTGGAGCTGTTCAAGCCCTTCGTGATCAAAAAGATTCTGGACAAAGAAATGGCTTTCAATGTCAGGGGAGCCTCAAGGCTGATTGAGGAGGAGACTGACGAGGTCTGGGCAAACTTGGAAGAGGTAGTAAAAGACAAGCTGGTTCTATTGAACCGCGCTCCGACTTTGCACCGCTTGGGAGTTCAGGCTTTTTACCCTGTTTTAGTGGAAGGGGAGGCAATCAGGATTCATCCCATGGTCTGCAAGGCCTTTAACGCTGACTTTGACGGAGACCAGATGGCCGTGCATTTGCCTTTGTCTGACCTGGCCCAGAAAGAAGCCAGGGAAATGATGCTTTCAACTTTGAATTTGCTTAAACCAGCCAGCGGCTCGCCCATTGTCACGCTTTACCAGGACATCAGTCTGGGCTGCTATTTTTTAACCAGGATAAAAGAAGGGGCCAGGGGCGAAGGAAAGACACTTTTGAATTTTGAGGACGCCATAGCTGCCTACGAATACGGAGACATCAGCATCAAGGCCAAAATAAACATACTTAACCCCAAGATTGAAAACACTTCAGTGGGCAGGATTCTGTTCAACGAATGCCTGCCCGAGGGATATCCTTTCCACAATAACATTGTCAAGGTAAAGGATTTGGAAAAAATCAGCAGGTATCTGATTGAGAAATACGAGCCTGAAAAAGCTGAACAGATTTTAGACAGGATAAAAGCCCTGGGCTTCGAATACTCTTCCTGGTCAGGCATTTCCTGGGGCATGGACGACCTGACTGTTCCTCCGGAAAAGGGAAAAATCATTGAAGAGGCTGAGAAGGAAGTGGAAAAGATTGAAGAGCACTTCAAGAAGGGCCTGCTTTCCCGCGAGGAAAAGAGCAGCAAGATTGTGGAGGTTTGGAGCAGGGTCAAGACCACCATCGAAGGCCTGGTGCCCAAGACTTTGTCTCCCGAAAACTCTGTTTTTCAGATTATTGACTCTGGTTCCAGAGGTTCCTGGGGCCAGCCGGTCCAGATGACCGGTATGAAGGGCTTGGTGATCAATCCTGCCGGACAGATCATTGAATTGCCGGTGAAAAGCTCCTTTAAGGAAGGCTTTGACGTGCTGGAATACTTCATTTCCACCCACGGGGCCAGAAAAGGAACAGCTGACACTGCTTTAAGGACTTCAACAGCAGGATATCTGACCAGGAGGCTGGTTGACGTTTCCCATGACGTCATTGTCCATGAGGAGGACTGCGGCGACGACGAGGGATTCGTGCTTTACAGAAAGGACGCTGACGAGATAGGGCAGAACTTCCTTTACAAGATCCTGGGCAGGGTCTCTTTGGAAGCCATAAAAGGCATCTGCAAGAAAGGAGACATAATTGACTGGGAAAAGGCTGAAAAGATAATTGCCAACAACGTTGAAAAAGTTACAGTGCGCTCCATTCTGAGCTGCAAATCAACCAGGGGCGTCTGCCAGAAGTGCTATGGCTGGGATTTGGGCACCAACAAGATTGTGAAGATGGGAAGCGCTGTGGGAATAGTGGCTGCCCAGGCCATCGGAGAGCCGGGCACCCAGCTGACCATGAGAACCTTCCACACCGGAGGCGTGGCCGGAGGTTCTGACATCACTTTCGGTCTGCCCAGGGTCCAGGAAATATTTGAAGCCAGGACTCCCGGAGGAAAAGCCGTCATGTCAGAGGTTGACGGCAAGGTGGTTGAAGTGACTGCTGAGAGGATGGTTAAAATCAAGCCCGAATCAGGCAAAAAGAGGGTTAAAAAGGAAAAGGGAATCATTGACAGGATATTCAAGAAAGACAAAACTCCTCTTATCGAATACCAGATACCGGGCAAGACAGCCATCATGGTCAAGGCAGGAGAAGAGGTCAAGAAAGGCCAGCAGCTTTGCGAGGGAAGCCTGGAATTAAAGGAGCTTTTCAAACTGGTGGGAGAGGAACAGACCAAAAGATACATTATCCAGGGAATCCAGAGGATATATGCTTCCCAGGGCGCTTTAATCAATGACAAGCACATAGAAACCATCTGCAGGCAGATGTTTTCCAGGATAAAGGTAAAGAATCCGGGAGATTCTGTTTTCAGCGTTGACGAGATAGTGGAAAAATCCAGGTTTTTGGAGGAAAATGCCAGGCTCAAAAAAGACAAGAAGGAACTGGCCCAGGGCAACCCCATGATTCTGGGCATTTCCAAGGTGGCCCTGACCACGGACAGCTTCCTTTCAGCAGCTTCCTTCCAGGAAACATCCAGGATTTTAATCAGGGCTTCTTTGGAGGGCAGGGAAGACAAGCTCAGAGGATTGAAAGAAAACGTGGCAATTGGTAAACTAATACCAGCGGGCACAGGATTCCCATATGAAGAAAAAAAGCCGAAAAAATCCGCTCCAAAACGGGCAAAAAAAGCTAAGGCAAAGAAGCACTAAGGTCTTAGAGGCCTTTACTTTGCCGGACGAGACCAAGAAATGGGTCTACGGCGTGGTCATCTTCATTCTGGCAATAATAGTTGCCCTCAGTTTTTTCGGAAAAGCAGGAGTAGCCGGTAAGGCGGTAATGAAAGGCCTTACCTTTTTAATTGGAAATGCTGTTTTCATTGTTCCTCTGATTTTTGCTTTGGGAGGCATAGTGTTTTTTGCCACCAAATACGATAATTTCGTGGGGCCCACTGTTCTGGCCATTTTCATCCTTTTGGTGGGCATTACCGGATTCATGGAGACACTGAGCCCGGGCCAGAAGAGCGGCGGCTGGCTGGGCATCATCTTCAGCTGGCCTTTGCTGAAATTCTTTGACGCTTTGGTCAGCAAGCTCATTTTCGGAGGAGCTGTTTTGGTCAGCTCTTTAATTTTCTGGCATCTGATAGAAGGACCCAAGAAGGCCAAAGAAAAGGAAAAAGAAGAGGAAAAGCCCTCTTTGATACAGAAGATTTTTGTTCCCAGCTTTAAAGTCAAAGAACTTGAGCCCAAAGTCAAGGAGTCGGTTAAGGCAGAAGAGCCGGTTCTGGAACTGAAAACCAGGGCCATTTCCAAATCAAAAACCCAGAGCAATTACAAGATTCCTCCGCTGGATTTATTGGAGGTTGAGAAGGGAAAGCCCAGCGCAGGTGACACCATCACCAATTCAGCCATCATCAAGAAAACTTTGGAGAATTTCGGTCTGGGAGTGGAAATGTCTGAAATTAACATAGGGCCCACGGTCACCCAGTATTCCTTAAAGCCCGCAGAAGGCATTAAGCTTTCCAAAATCACTGCTTTAAACAATAATCTTTCCCTGGCTTTGGCCAGCCATCCCATCAGGATAGAGGCCCCCATTCCCGGAAAACCCCTGGTGGGCATAGAGGTGCCCAACAAGGAAAGGTGCAAGGTGAGATTAAGGGATTTATTGGCTGACCCAAAATTCCAGGGTGCTTCTTCCAGCTTATCCATAGTTTTAGGCAGGGATGTCTCGGGAAATTCTTTTTACGCTGATCTGGCCAGAATGCCCCACCTGCTGGTTGCAGGTTCCACCGGTACCGGAAAGACTATTTTCTTGAATAGCTTGATCACCACCCTGCTTTACGAGAATTCCCCGGAAACTTTGAGGCTGATTCTGATAGACCCTAAGAGAGTGGAATTCGCAGCTTACAAGGACATTCCCCATCTGCTTTGCCCGGTGATTTTTGACGCCCAGCGCTCGGTCAATGTCTTGAAATGGCTGGTTTCTGAAATGGAAAGGAGATTCGGGGTTCTTTCCTCCAACAGTTCCAGGGACATCGCAAGCTATAATATAAAGGCTTCAAAAGACGGGGATGATCTTCTGCCCTATATTGTTCTGATTGTTGACGAGCTGGCTGATTTGATGGCTGCCAGAGGCAGGGATATTGAGGCTGGAATAGTCAGGCTGGCCCAGATGGCCAGGGCAGTGGGTATTCATCTGGTGGTGGCCACCCAGAGGCCTTCTGTTGAAGTAATCACAGGACTTATCAAAGCCAATATTACTTCCAGGGTCACTTTCCAGGTTGCTTCCCAGGTTGATTCCAGAACTATCATTGATACTTCGGGAGCTGAAAAGCTTTTAGGCGCAGGAGATTTGCTTTTCATTTCAGCCGAGGTAGCCAAGCCCAGGAGGCTGCAGGGCTCGTTCTTGTCTGAAAAAGAGGTGAAAAGGGTGGTTGATTTCATAAAGGACCAGAACCTGCCTTTGTACCAGAGCTGCGGCGTTGAAGTTAATCTGGATGAGGGTCCGGAGAACGGCGCAGCCAGGGATCTGAATAAGGTTTTGGAATCAGGATTTGAGTCAGGGGAAAAAGACCCGCTTTACGAGGAAGCCAAAAGGACGGTCATAGAATCAAAGAAAGCCTCAGCCTCTTTACTGCAGAGAAGATTAAAGATAGGATATGCCAGGGCAGCCAGATTGCTGGATGAGCTGGAAGAAGGAGGGGTGGTCGGTCCCGGAGAAGGAGCCAAGCCCAGGGAAGTTTTCGGGATTAAGCAGGAGGGAGCCGAACTGCCCGCGGAAGAGGAGGAAAGCGAGGACGACGGCTGGGAAAAAGTTTAAACATATGAAGAAAAAAAACCAAGAAGAAAAAGCGGAGCTCAATGAGGCGGTAGAGGAGATAAAGCAGAGGTTCGGGGAAGGAGCCATCATGAAGCTTAAGGAAGTCAGGGCTGTTGATGTTGATGTGGTGCCTACTGGCTCCATTTCCGTTGATTTGGCTTTGGGCGTGGGAGGCGTTCCCAGGGGCAGGGTAATTGAGATTTTCGGGCCAGAAAGCTCAGGCAAGACAACTCTGGCTTTGCATATTCTGGCCGAGGCCCAGAAAAGAAAAGGCATCGGAGCTTTTGTTGATGCCGAGCATGCTCTGGATCCTGACTATGCCAAGAAAATAGGGGTCAATATAGACGATTTACTGATTTCCCAGCCAGATTCAGGGGAACAGGCTCTCCAAATCGTTGAAACCCTGGTCAAGTCAGGGGAAATTGACGTGATAGTGGTTGATTCTGTGGCTGCCTTGGTGCCCAAGGCTGAAATAGCAGGAGAAATGGGGGAATTCCAGATAGGTCTTCAGGCCAGACTGATGTCCCAGGCCTTAAGAAAGCTTTCAGGCATAATTGCCAAGACCAAAACCATAGTCGTATTCTTGAACCAGACCAGGATGAAGATAGGGGTGTCCTGGGGCAATCCAGAGACAACTCCCGGAGGTTTGGCTTTGAAATTCTATGCCTCGGTCAGGATTGAATTAAAGAGGATAGCCCAGATAAAGCACGGAGAAGAGATAATCGGCTCCAGGGTCAAGGCCAAGGTGGTCAAAAACAAAGTGGCGCCTCCTTTCAAGACAACTGAATTTGATATTTATTACAACGAAGGCATTTCCTATTTCGGGGACCTGATCAATCTGGGCGTCAAGAAAGGAATAATAAAAAAAGCCGGTTCATGGCTCCAATTTGAAGATTTAAAGCTGGGCCAGGGAATGGAGGCCAGCAAGGAATTTTTAAGAGGCAACAAAGAGGCAACGGAAAAGATAAAAGAGGCCCTACTTAGAAGTGGAGGAGAGCAGTCCTAGGAATCTGGCTCTTTTGATTGAAGCGGCTAATTTTCTCTGATGGCTGGCGCAGACGCCGGTCCTTTTTTTAGGCTTTATCTTCCCGGAACCGGAAACAAAATTCTCCAGAAGCTGGGATTCTTTGAAATCTATTTCTTTTATATTTCTCTGGCAAAAATAGCAACCCATTTTAGAAAGGTATTTCGCTGATGTTTATCTCCTTATCCTCTTCGATTATGGGAATTTCTTCCGCTGTTGGCTGCTGTTCTTCCTGGCTTTGGGCCTGAGCGGGCGAGTATTCTTTTTTGGCGTTTCTGGGCCCCATCTGCATTCTTTCAGCCACTATTTCAGTCCTTGTTCTCTGGGCTCCGGAAGCGTCTTTCCAGGTCCTGGTCTGGATTCTGCCCTCCAGATAGACCAAGGAACCCTTGGTTAAATACTGGGAGGCTATTTCAGCCAGTTTTCCGAAGATGACTATGTTGTGAAACTCTGTTTTCTGCTGTTTCTGGCCGGCCTTGTCGTAGAAAATCCTGTCCGTAGCCAGGCCGAAAGAAACAACTGATTGTCCGGAAGGCAATGCCTTTGATTCCGGATCCCTGGTTAATCTCCCGATGAGAATGGCCTTGTTGAGGTTCATTCTTGTAGGATTTCTTCCAATTTTTTCTCAATTTCCTTGAGCTCGACCTTTTTCTCTGCTAGAGGTTTCTTTTCTTCGGTAAGCAAAGGCTTGCGCAAAGGCCTGACCCTCCTGGCTTTTTCAGCTTTCTTGCCGAGCGGCTTCTTGTAAAGCATCAGATGCCTTAAAATCTGGTGTTCTTCCTTAATCTTCTTTTCCAGTTCCGTTATTTTTTCCGGGTCCATCTTGAAAATCAAAACAGCCAGATATGCCTGGATCTGCTTTTTGATGGAGTAGGCCAGCCTTTTCTTCAAAGGAAGCCCTGTTTCGTCTAAAACGCCCCCCATTTCCTTGATTATGGAGGCAATCCTGTTCTGGAAATCCTTGGCTTCCTGTTCCGTGATTTCCCCTGATATTAGATAGCTTAATTCGTACTGTTTCATATTTTGAACTCTATTACGTCTCCGTCCAAGACTATGTATTCTTTGCCCACTGTTTTGAGCCAGCCCAGCTCCCTGGCTTTGGCCCAATTGCCGGCTTCTATCAGCTTGTCCCAAAGGATTACGTCTGCTTTGATGAACTTTTTCTCGAAATCAGAATGGATTTTTCCTCCTGCCTCAGGACAACTAGAACCCTTTTTGAGGGTCCAGGCCCTGGCTTCTTTTTTGCCGGAGGCGGTGTAAAAAGTTATCAAATCAAGAATATTGTAGCAGGCAACTATGATTTGGTCAAGCTGGGAATTAAAGCCCAGTTCTTTCTTTTCTTTTGCCGACAAATCATACATTTCTTCTTCCGATTTCAGGTTTATTGAAAGTGAGCCTGGTTTCAGGTCTCTTTTTTCTTCGGAAACATTGAAAACCTGGATTACTGGCTTGGAGGTTAGGAACTGGAAACCCTGGATTAACGGGGTTTCTTCCTTGGAAAGGCTTAAATCATATATTCTTTTGCCCTGGGTCAGTTCCTGTCTGATTTTTTTAAGCAGAGCCAGCTGTTTGGCGGCTTCCTTGTCAGCCTTGGCGTCCTTTTCCAGCCTCTCAATTATTTTTTCAATGCTTTCCAAATCCTTCATAATCAGCTCTATCTTGATGATGTCTATATCCCTTTCCGGGTCAATGGTTTTTTCCGTATGCTCCACCAGGTCTGCCTTAAAAGCCCTGACCACGTTGAGTATGGCGTCGCATTCTCTGATCTGGGCCAGGAACTGGTTGCCTAGTCCTTCTCCCTTGTGTGCTCCTTTTATTAAACCGGCTATGTCCACGAATTCTATGACAGTGGGAGTGGTTTTGTCCGGCTTTACTGTTTCTGATATTTTTTCCAGCCTTTCGTCAGGCACGCTAACAACCCCGACATTTGGGGCAATGGTGGTGAAAGGATATGAAGCTATATCGATTGGTTTTCTGGTCAGGGCCTTGAACAATGTTGATTTTCCGGCATTGGGCAGGCCCACTATTCCCACTGAAAAAGACATATCAGGTATGATATAATAAAAACACGCATAAATCAACTTGCTTTTCCCCTCCTTTTATTCTATATTATTGAATATATATGAAGAAACTTTTCCAGGTGGTGATGCTGGCTGCGGGAGAATCAACCCGGGCCCGCCCCCTAACCCTTACTAAGCCCAAGCCGCTTTTAAAAGTGGCTGGCAAGCCTATTATTGAGCATAATCTCGAGCAGCTTATAGGAATAGCAGGGGAGGTTTTTTTGATAGTGGGATACAAGGAGGAGATGATTAAAAAACATCTGGGCTCCAAGTTTCAGGGCATCAAAATCAATTACATTTCCCAGAAGCAGAGGCTGGGAACAGGCCATGCCCTGGCTCTGGCAGAGAAACACATCAAAGGAAGCTTTATTGCTATGTACGGGGATGACCTTTACAGCGGAAAAGACATCAAGAAATGTCTAAAGCACAGAAACTGCGTTCTGGCCCAGAAAAGGAAAGATCCTGAGAGGTTCGGCGTTCTTTTGACCAAGGGGAACAAGGTCAAGAAAATAGTTGAAAAGCCAAAATCTTTCGTATCTGATTTAACCAACAGCGGACTGTATGTTTTTGACAAGGAGATCTTCTCGGTTTTGAAAAACATAGACAAATCCAGCCGCCAGGAATATGAACTGCCAGAAGCAGTTAATCTGCTGGCTCAAAAGCAGGCTGTTAATTACGAAGAGGTGAAGGATTTCTGGGTTTCCATAGCCTATCCCTGGGATTTAATAGAAGCCAATGAGGTTCTGCTTTCTTTTTTGAAAAATGAAGCAAGCAAAAAGGCCAGGATAGAAAAGGGAGCTGTCTTGAAAGGGGCTGTGGCCGTGGGAGAGGGCACTCTGATTAAAAGCGGTTCCTATATTGAGGGTCCGGTGAAAATAGGCAAGAACTGCCTCATAGGGCCCAATTGCTATCTGCGCCCTTCAACCACCATCGGGGACAACTGCCATATTGGCCAGGCGGTGGAAATCAAAAACTCCATTATCGGGAATAATACCAACGCAGCCCATCTTTCTTACGTGGGCGATTCGGTGATCGGAGACAACTGCAACCTGGGAGCAGGTACCATTATTGCAAACCTGAGGCATGACTGGAAGAATATAAAATCTTTGGTTAAAAAAGAGCTGAAAGACACCGGCAGAATGAAATTTGGAATCATCATGGCCGACAACTGCAAGACAGCTATCCACACATCTTTTTATCCGGGAGCCAAGATGAACCCCGGGCTTTTCACTCTCCCCGGCCAGATAGTTAAAGGAGATTTGGAATAAAACATGGAAGAGCCCACTAAAAAATTTTTAAAAGAAGCCGTTTCTTATCTGACTCCTGTTATAAAAAAAGCGGGGAAAATGTCTTTGAAGAGCTGGAGCAAGATAGAGATAGCAAAACAGAAAGACGTCAGAGACATCGCCACCAAGGCGGATATCGAGATAGAGAATTTTTTGAAGAAAAATATTCTGAAGAAATGGCCCAAGCACGGTTTCTGGGGAGAAGAGGGGGGAAAGCAATCAAGCCCCTCTCCTTTTCTTTGGATGGCTGACCCCATAGACGGCACCAAATTCTACGTGGGTCTGGCGCCTTTTTTCCAGACCTACGTTGCCCTGACTTTTGAAAGAAAGCCCGTATTGGGACTGATTTACAATCCTTTGTCAGACCAGATGTTTTCCGCCTATCAAGGGGGAGGGACTTTTTTGAACGGGAAAAAGATTTCCTCCAAGCCCCCGGTTCCTCTTAAAGAGGCCATGATTAATCTTGATTTCGGGGGAATGTCAGGCAGGAGTCCTGAGGAGAAAAAATGGATGCTTAACAAGCTTTCCCAGCTGACCGAAAGAAGCTACAGGCTGAGGATGATTGCCGGGGCCTTGAGCGTATATCTCGTGACCGGAGCCATTGATGCTTACGTTGACATGGGCTCTTCTAAGCCCCAGGAGCTGGCTGCCAGAATCATCATTATGAGGGAAGCTGGCTTTAAGGTGGAAAAGGTTAAGACAGCTTTTGGGAACAAGCTGGTGGTGGCCAAAGAGCCCCTGCTTTCGGAGATTAAACAAATATTGTCAAACTAATGGAAATTTTTAGAGCTTACGATATCAGGGGAGCATATCCCCAGGATTTGAATGAAGAAACGGTTTATAAAATTGCCAGGATTCTGGTGCGCATTTTCAAGGCCAAGAACATGGTCATAGGAAAGGATATAAGCCTGGTTACGCCCAAGATCCATCAGGCTCTGATCCAAGGCGCCCTTGACCAGGGGGCTGACGTGACTGATATAGGCGTTGCGGGTACTGACGTGGTCTATTTTGCCGCGGGGCATTACGGTTTTGACCTGGGCCTGGAAGTCACAGCTTCTCATTCAGCCGGACATCTGAGCGGCATTAAAATCCTGGGACCAGGAGCCCAAGCTTTCGGCAGGGGTTTCGGCATGGAGGATTTGAAAGAAAAATTTCTGAATTACGAGGAAAAGTTCTCTTCGAAAAAGGGGAAATTGACCCAGAAGGATGTCTGGGAAGATTTCATTGACCAGACCGTATCTTTTGTTGATTTGAAAAAGATCAAGCCTTTGAAAGTGGCTGTCGATGCTTCCAATGCAGTAGGCTCTCTGGAGATAGATCATCTGGCAAAGAGGATCCCCCAGATAGAATTAGTCAAACTGAACTGGACTTTGGACGGAAACTATCCCGGGCACCAGCCCAACCCGTTTTTAAAAGAAAACCGTCAACAGGTGGCGGAAGAAGTGAAAAAAACAAAGGCTGACCTGGGCGTTGCTTTTGACGGGGATGCGGACAGGATTTTCTTTGTTGACGAAAAAGGGGACTACATATTCGGGGTCTACATCAACGGCCTGATAGCCGAGAAAATGTGCAAGGAGAATCCGGGCCGGGTAGTTCTGCATGATGTCAGGGCTAGCCGCTATATCAAGAAGAAAATCCTTGAGAATGGAGGAATTCCCAAAATGGAGCTGGTAGGCCACGCTTTCTTCAAGAAGACCATGCGGGAGGACAATGCCCTGTTCGGGGGAGAATCTTCAGGTCACGTATATTACAACTTCGGCAATTACATGGTGGAGAACAGCTTGATCGCTTTGCTCCAGATTCTTCAGATAATTTCAGAAAGCAACAAAACCTTGAGCGAATTGACCAGGGAAGGACGCATTAATTACCCGGTGATAGGGGAATATAATTTTACCCTGCCGGGATTTTCCTCCACGGACGACCTGAGTCCAGAAGCAATAGGAATTCTGGATAAAATCCTGGAAAAATTAAGGAAGAAATATTCTGACGGTAAGATTTCAGGCTTTGACACCCTTACAGTTACCCATCCTGACTGGAACTTCAATCTCAGGCCTTCCAATACAGAACCTTTGGTGCGTTTTACCGCGGAAGGGAACAGCAACAGGATTATTCTGGAAAAGAAAAAAGAGGTTATTGGCCTCTTGGAAAAGGAAGGCTGCAAGTATCTGAACGATGCCGGGGTGGAATTACTGGGTTAGGCCCATTTTCTTCCTGGCCTCCTGGATGGTTGACTGGGCCATCACCTGGGCCCTTTTCGTCCCCTGATTGAGTATCTCTTTTACATAGACCTCCCTGGCCAGGAGTTCTTTTCTTTTTCTCCTGAAAGGTTCCAGGGAATTAATGATCAGTTCAGCCAAGGATTTCTTGAAATCAGCATATCCCTTGTTCTTGAATTTCTTTTCTATCTCTTTTATAGTTTTTCCCGACAACAGGGAATATATGGTTAAAAGATTGGAGATGCCCGGCTTTTTCTTGGGGTCGTATTTGACTGATTTCCCGGTGTCAGTGACCGCTTTCATTATTTTCTCCTTGATTGTTTCCGGCTCTTCAAAAAGCCCGATGTAGCTGTCCGAATAATCGCTCTTGGACATTTTCTTCAAAGGATTGGTCAGGCTCATTATCCTGGCCCCTGTTTTGGGAAGCTTTGCCTCCGGAACTTTGAAGGTCTGTCCGAATTTCTGGTTGAATCTTTTGGCTATGGTCCTGGCCAGCTCCACATGCTGCTGCTGGTCCTCTCCCACAGGCACCACGTCTGTCTGGTAGAGCAGGATGTCAGCTGCCATGAGGATGGGGTAGTTTAGCAAACCCGCATTGAGGTTATCTTTGAATTTCTTTGATTTCTCCTTGTACTGGGTCATCCTGTTCAAATCTCCGATTGGGGTGACCACGTTCAAAAGCCAGGTCAGTTCCGTATGCTCTTTTATCTGGGACTGGACAAAGATGACTGATTTCTCCGGGTCTATGCCAGCTGCCAGATAGGCAATGGCTTTCTCGTAGGTAGAAGGATACAAATCTTTGGGATTGTAGGGGGAGGTTAAAGCATGCAAATCAACAATGCAAAAAATGCATTCATTCTTTTCCTGAAGCTCCACCCATTGTTTGATGGCTCCCAAGTAATTACCCAGATGTATTGCGCCCGTAGGCTGGATGCCCGAGAATATCCTCATATGTTTAGACTTCTATTACCACAGGAAGAATCATGGGCCTTCTCCTGGTTTTAACAAAGAAGAATTGCCCTATCTTGTTCCTGATTTCGTCCTTGATGTAGCTCCAGTTGACCGCTCCTCCTCCGGCCGTCTTGTTGACTATCTCAATGACTTTTTTCCTGGTTTCATTGAGCAGGCCCCTGGATTCCCTCAAATACACGAATCCCCTTGATATTATATCAGGAGAACCCTTGACCCTGCCAGTCTGTTTGTCCACCACTGCCACTATCACGAACATTCCGTCTTTTGAGAGCACCTGCCTGTCCCTTAAAACAACTTCTCCCACGTCTCCTATGCCCAATCCGTCCACCATCACGTAATTGGAAGGCACCTGGGCTTTTTCCAGAGTCATCTTTTTCTGGTTTAAATCTATGATCTGGCCATTTTCGGCAATCAGGATGTTTTTTTCATGCACCCCGGCTTCTTTGGCGATCTCTCTGTGCGCTGCCAGCATAGAATACTGGCCGTGGATGGGAATGAAGAAAGAGGGCTTGATGATTTTAATCATCTGCTTCAGTTCCTCTTTCTGGGCATGGCCTCCTGCATGGATATCCATCATCTTGTAATGGAAAACCTTGGTTCCCTGCCTTAAGATGTCGTCTTTAAGCATCTGGACCGTTCTTTCGTTTCCCGGAATGACCGACGAGGAAAGGATGATAGTGTCCTCTCTCTTTAATCTGATGAAAGGATGGTCTTTCTGGGTGATTCTCATTAAAGCTGCCGAGCCTTCTCCCTGGGCTCCGGTGCAGATGACGGTGATTTTGGAATCAGGATACTGGTGGATGTCCTTAGATTTTATCATTGTTCCCTTCTTTACCTTGACGTAGCCCAGAAGCCTGCTGATTTCTATGTTGGTCCTCATGGAATGGCCTTCCACCACCACTTTTCTGTGGTGCTTTTCTGATAGAGAAATAAGCTGCTGGATTCTGTTGACCAAGGAAGAAAAGGTGGCTGCTATGATTCTGCCCTCGCTCTGCTTGAATATTTCCTCCAGGTTTTTTTCAATTGTTTTTTCAGATAAGGAATGGTTTTCTTCTTCGGCTCCGGTGGAGTCAGACATGAGCAAAGTCACCTTCTTTTTGGAGAAAGCCTCCAGTTTGTGGAAATTGGTGGGCAGGTCGTTTACCGGAGAAGGGTCGAATTTGAAGTCAGAGGTATGAATGATGTTTCCGGCAGGGGTTTCAATGAACAGTCCCAGGTTGTCTGGTATGTTGTGGTTCTGTCTGAAGAATTCCACCTGGAAAGGACCCAGTTTGATTCTTGAGCCGTCCTTGACCTCAGTGATTTTTAAAGGAGGCTGGCCCGAGAAATCATCCTGCCTTTTCAGGATTATTCCTTTAGTCAAAGGAGAGGCATAGATGCCTATGCCCGGAGTCCAGAGCTTTTTGAGCAGATAGGGGAAAGCCCCTATATGGTCATAGTGGCCGTGGGTGAAAACAATGCCCACTATGTTCTTTTGCTTGCCCGAGAGGTAGCTTATATTGGGCACGATGAAATCAATGCCGGGCATGTCCTCTTCGGGCATCCTGAATCCCGTGTCAATGACTAAAATGGCCCTGTCGTACTCAAGGAGCATCATGTTCCTTCCCACTTCCCCCAGTCCTCCCAAAGGAATTAGTTTGAGGTTTTGTTGTGTTTTTTTGATCATATATATTTAATTAGTGCCGAGGGAGGGATTTGAACCCTCACGGGCTTGCGCCCAACGGCTCCTGGGGCCGTCACGTCTGCCAATTCCGCCACCTCGGCGTGTTTTTATTTTATCAATAAAGGCTGTGCTATTCTGTATTTACGCCTCAAACACGGGACTTTGTTATTATAATATAGACGAGAAATTAATTTCAAAGATTCTTTCTTGGCGTAAGTTAAAATTGATACCCGAGCTCCGTCTCTAATATACCCGTTTATTTTTAATATTTTCTTGACAGTTTTTCTAATCCACCGAAGATGTTTTAAGCTGAAAGCGTGAAAATTAATATAGAATCTTCGACTGTTTTTATAAATCGGGTCTTGATATTTTCTGATGCAACCATCCCCATCTAAATGACCGCGCAAAAAGTCAAAGAAGTACTTATGGGGAATTTTCAAAGATCCTATCCTTTTAGTTTTGTTTGGACTCAAACCCTTTTTTAATAGCCATTTGTATAGGGCCACATCTCCGAATTGAACACAATAGCAATTCTTTTTCCCCGTATAACCGCTTCTTCTTAATCCGATTTTATTCTTTAGATTAAGGCATTTTTTAAAAGTTTCAAGTTGCGGTATATCTTTAGAAACAAGAATCATATGTCTTCCATCTGGAGATAAATTTCCATCTGTGGTTAGGAGCCCGACAGCATAGGCAATTTTAGGACTCCATTTAATAGGTTTGCTCTTTAACTTCACAATATTTTAATTGTTTTTTAATAGGTTTTTAATTCCCTGTTCCAGAGATACTTTTGATTTGAATTTAAGAAGCTTTGCGGCTTTTCTTGTGTCAGCCTTCTGGGTGCTTATGTAATTTTTGACCGTATTTTTGACGTAGGTTGCCTTTATCTTTTTCTTCATCACTTTGTTTAAGAGAGCCACTAGTTCGTTAAGATCGCAGGTTTTTCCTGTGCCCAGATTGAAGATATCAAAATCTATCTTTGATTTCATGGCCAGTTTCATGCCCCTGATTATGTCCCCCACGTAAATGAAATCTCTTTTCTGCTTGCCGTTTCCGTAAATCACGGGAGATTTATTCTTCTTTATTTCCCAAAGGAACTGGGAAACCAGATTGGCCAGATATTTCTTGCTTTCTTCTCCGGGCCCGTAAACGCTGAAGAACCTTAAGCCGATAGTCCTGGTTTTAAAGAAATCATAGTAGAGTTTACTTAACCTTTCCATCAGATACCTGGCCTCGGTGTATAAATCCATTACAAATATGGGCTGGTCTTCCTTATAAGGTATTTTGTTGCCGTTGTAAACAGAGGAGCTGGAAGCAAAAACCAGCTTGCAGTTCTCCCTTTTGGCCAGTTCCAGGATGCTGATGAAGTCGGAAATGGCTCTGCTGGTCAGGAAATGATCTTTCTTATAAAGAGGAGAGGCGGAGGGTATGCCCAAATGGAATATTCCGTCCAGGTTTTTCAGCTGTTTCATTTTCAAGACATTTCCAACCGAACCCCTGATAAAAACAATCTTGTCTTTAACATCTTTCAGGTTATCCAAACTGCCGGTGGAAATGTCATCCACCACGATTATCCTGTGTTTTTCTTTGATCAAGTCTTTTATCAGATTGGAGCCGATAAATCCGGCGCCCCCGGTCACCAAATATTTCATAATATGTTTTTCAGTTCTTTGTCTTTTTCCAGTTTTTCTATAATGTCTTTCACTTTCTGGGAGCCGTCCTTGTGGCAGACCAGCACTATGTCGTCGGTGATGGCTATAATCAGGTTTTTGATTCCCACCGTGGCCACCAGCTTGTCCTCCGGACTGAAAACCATGATGTTCTTGGAATTAACCCCCACGTGTTTGCCTTTGATGTAGTTCTGGTCGGGGGAGGAAAGGCAGTTTTTTAATACAGCCCAGCTGCCCACGTCGGACCAGCCCATGGAGACAGGAATGACCGCGTTCTGCCTGTTGTTTTCTATCACCGTGTATTCCAGGGAAACCTTGTCCATGGCCGAATACTCCTTTTCCAGAACCCGGTGATAGTTCTTCTTTCCCATGGCTTCCTTTATCTTCTGGTACCTTTGGTAGTTGTCCGGAAGATAATGCTTGATAAGCTTCTTTACCAATCCGGGAGTGTAGACATATATGGCCGTGTTCCAGAAATAATCCTTTGATTTGAAATATTCCTTGGCTCTTTTAAGGTTTGGCTTTTCCTTGAAGAATGTTATCTGGCTGATCTGGAATCCGTTGGAGCCTTTAAGCGTTTTTCCTTTCTTGATGTAGCCCAGCCCGGTGTCTGGGAAGGTCGGTCTTTCTCCCAGCAGAACCATGTAATTGTTGTTCTTTCTCACGAATTTCTCCGCTGCTATGATGGCCAGCCTGAACTCTTTTTCGTCCTTTATAAGGTTGTCTGAAGGTATGACCAGAATGGGCTCCGAGCAGTCCTTTTTTTTGAGATGGGCGAAGAAGAGCAGTATTGCGGCAGCCCTTTCCCTGTGCTCGGGTTCTAAAATAATGTTTTTCCTTGGTATCTTAGGCAGCTCTTTCCTTATTTCTTTCAGATATTCCTTATTGGTGGAAATGTAGATATCCTTGAAATCAAACAAAGGCCTCAGCCTTTCCACTGTCTGCTGGAGCATGGTTTTATTGCCGAAAAGCTTTTGGAACTGCTTGGGCTTGTACTTGGTGGAAATGGGCCATAATCTGGCGCCCCTTCCTCCTGCCAATATCAATGCTTTCATATCTTTAATCCCTTGAGGTATTTCTTGAATTCTTTGGATGTTTCCGGATGGACCAGTCCGAACTCAGTCACTGTTTTAAGATACTCCAGTTTGTTGCCCGTGTCGTAGTATCTGCCGTTTGCTATCTCGCAGCCGTAAGCAGGAATACCTTGTTTTATCAGCTGGTTAATGGCGTCAACCAGCCAGAACTCTCCGCCCTTGCCCGGTTTCAGATTTTTGATGGTATCAAAGATTTCAGGAACCAGGATGTAGGCTCCCAATATGGCCATGTCAGAAGGGGAATCCTCGGGTTCGGGCTTTTCAACAATTTTTTTAATGCTGAAAACGTTCTTTCCCAGAGGCTCCAAGTCAACCATGCCGTATCTGGAAAAATTCCTCTTTTCCTTAATCCTCATTGCGGAAACCACTATGCCCCTGTGGTTTTTATACACATCCAGGAGCTGTTTCAGTCTGGGGGGTTTGGATACGAAGAATTCGTCGCCCCAGACAGCGGCAAAGGGCTCATCTCCTATGGCCGGCTGGGCCGCCAGTATGGGAATGGCGTTCCCGTAGGTCTCTCCTTTCTGCCTGATATAGATGCAATTGGCCAGCTCCCCGATTTTTTTAATCTGCTCCAGCTGTTTTTCTTTTTTATTTATTTTAAGGTATTTTTCCAGCTCCAAAGATCTGTCAAAGTGGTCTTCAATAGCTCTTTTATGCCAGCCCGTGATGATGACCACGTCTTTAATGCCCGAAGCCACGGCTTCCTCCACCACGTGCTGTATCACGGGCTTGTCCACTATGGGAAGCATTTCCTTGGGCATGGCCTTGGTCTGGGGCAAGAATCTGGTTCCCCAGCCGGCTGCCGGTATGACTACTTTTCTAATTTCCATGTTTTTTTAAGAAATCCAGGTTTTTAGGGACTTCTTTTAAAGGTTTTTCTTCTCTTAAGGCCGGTACGTCTTGGTAGTGTTCGTTCTTGATCCAGCCGGTTTTCAGATAATAATAGCAGGCCCCCTGTTTTTTTGTCACTGATTCATAATCAAAGGGGCAGTCTTCCGCGTTCCAGTTGGCCATCTTCAGGTCCTTTGGCCCGGGGTTAATTGAGAAATGGGCGTAATAAGGGGGTATGATCATGCCCTCTCCTTTTTTGGCCCTGATGAAATAGGCGTCAGTTATCTTTTCATCCTCTTTTTTCTGTAAAAGACAAACAGCTTCTCCTTCTAAGACAATGTAGATTTCTCCGAGTTCTTTGTGGTAGTGGCCCAGGGTTTTGTTGCATTCCTGGCCCAGCATCAGAGACGGAATAATGGTAATATCATACCTTAAGTCCTCCTTTCTTTCAACCCCCCTGTACATATAATAAAGGGGCATTTCCGGGTCAGCTGTTTCCAGCCATTTCCTGTCAAAGATGACGTCTTCCATGTCTCCGACCCTCCTTATGGCAGGGATTATGTTTTTTAATTCATCCATTTCCATGTTCTCTTTGTTTTAATATACCAGTTTTCCATGTTTCCGAACCTCTGGGAGGGCTCGGTAATCAGCTTGGTGTCAATGCCTTTTATATCTTTGGAAACAAAGTAGGCGTAGTCGGGATTGTAGAGGAAGAGGCAGGAAAAAGAGCTCAAGAGGTTGTCCTGGAACTTTTCCAGATATGTTTTCCTGGTTTCTTCGTCCAGGGTCTGCCTGCTGTTTTCCAGGAGCTTGTCGCTTTCCTTGCTTTCATATCCTGCCAGGTTTAATCCCGGGTCTTTTACCTGAGAAGAATGCCAGAAAGCATAAGGATCTGCTATAGAGCCCAGCACTTCTCCGAACAAAAGCATTTCATAGTTTCTGGGCTTGATCACGTCTTCTCCCAAGGAAACAATGCTGTAGGTTTTAACCTCAACTTTTATCCCTGCTGCTTCCCACTGCTTTTTAATCATATTGGCCGCTTCAACCAGGATGGGCTGGTTGACCGTGGTCAGAGTTAAGGAAAGCAGGATTGTTTTTTTGGTCGGTGCGGCGCAGATTTCATTCAGCTTTGTCCTGGTGCTTTTCTTGACGTCTCCGGTTCCGGCTGTCAGGCCGCTGGATTCCAGTATCTCGGACCTGTATTTTTCCTGGAACCTTATGACCGCTGACCTGGTTTTTTCGCCGAAATATCCACTGACTTCCTTTTCCGGATATATCTCAACCCCTTGGCTGGCCAGGCATTTCTGGAGTTCCTGGACTTCCGTTCCCTGGGAGCCCAGCTTTAAGTCGCTCTTGAACTGGAAGGCCGGTTCCTTCTTGCTGGCTTTTTCCCTGCCGTTTTCAGTTTCCTTGAACCCCGCTTCATCTAAAAGCTGTTTTGCTTTTTCCTGGTTGAATTCCTGTAGGGTCTTGGGCTCTGAAAATCCGTAGATTCCGGGCAGGATAGGGGAGTTTACTGTTTGCCCGTTGCTGAGCAGCACCTTTTCCACTATTTCCTGCTTGTTGGTGGCATATATCAGGGCCTGCCTGACTTTGGGGTCGGAGAGAATCTTTTCACCGTCGTTTTGGAAGTCAGGATTGAAGAAAACAGCGAAATACCTGGGCAAAGAGAGCTTGTTTAAAGCGAATCCCTTGCGTAGGAAGCTTTTATAGTCCTTGATTGAGGCAGTGCTGAAGCCGTCTATGTCCTTTGACTTGGCCGCCTTGAGCAGTTCTTTTTCCTCCTTGAAAAATACGAACTTTATCCTGTTCAGGTTGGGCTGGTTTCCCGCGTACCTGAAGTTGGGAATCATTTCAATGGATTTGACGTTATTCTCGTCGTCCTGGGAGACCTTCCTGATTTTGTAAGGGCCCGAACCTATTGGCTTCAGGTTGTAGGAGGAAAGGGAGAAATTCTGGGAGGAAATGTTTTCCCAGATGTGCCTGGGCATGATTTTCAGGGTGCAGCTTTCCAAAAAAACAGCGGAAGGATTTTTGAGCTCAAAGCGCACGGCCAGGTCTGATGTTTTTTCCACTTTTACGCCCAGCCAGCTGGCCCTGATGGGGCTTTTATATGAAGGGTTCTGGATTGTTTTTATGGTGAAGACAATGTCATCCGCAGTGATGGGCTTGCCGTCAGACCAGTAGATTTTTTCCTTTAAGGTAAAGTCATATATCCTGCCGTCCTCTTCGGTTTTGTATTCTTTGGCCAGGTCCAGAACCAGCTTTCCATTGACGTCATACTTCATTAAACCAGAATATATGAGCTCGGTCAGGTCTCTGTCCACGTCCGAAGCAGCTGAATATATCGGGTTGATGAGTCTGGGCGAACCAACTATGCCTTCGGTATATGAGCCGTATCTGGCAGGTTTGACTGTTGTGTTCTTGAAATAGAAATCAAAGCAGAGAAAGAGCAGGCTGGAAAGCAGCAAAAAGGACAAAACAAAAAAGATTCTCCTTTCTTTTCTGTCCAGTATTTTTAAAATCTGCTTCCACTGGGATCTGGAAGGCCATTTTTCAGGCATATTAGAAAGCTAGGTTGATCAGGGAAAGGATTATGAACAGGGCACCGAAGACAACGCTGGCCCAATAGATGCTCTTCTGTATCCCGCGCCTGGTGGAATAGAAGCTGCCCCCGTCTTGTCCGAAAGCAGAACCCAGGGCGGTTCCCCTTTGCTGAAGCAAAATTAAAACTATCAGTACTACTGATACTATTACCTGAGCGTAGTTTAAATAATCCGTGTTTATCATGTTATTTTAATCCAAAGATTAGGCTGGCTATTGAAATTATGATTGAAGTCCAGAAAAGAGGTATCAGGCCCGTTATGGCCAGTTCCGGGGAAATGATGTCCACCAGCCAGACCATGAGCATGTTGATTATGATGTTAAACAGTCCCAAAGTCAAAATCCTTAGAGGCAGGGTAATCAGCTTAATGGGGGGCTTGAGGAATGAATTCAAAAGACCCAGAATGGCTCCGACCAGGATCAGATTCTGGATTGGCCCCGTAAAATCAACCCCGGGAACGTATTTGTCCGCCAGCCACAAGCTTAGGGCTCCGGCAATTACCTGAAAGAGTATTTTATCCATGCAGGTAGATGATAGCAGAAAAGGCTGTTTTGGGCAAGTTAAGGAGTCAATTCCGGCTGGAAATACTGGTTCAGCTTTACCCTCAAAGGGATGATCCTTACATTCCTTGGGGTTATGGATATCCTTATTATTTCCCCTTCCATGGTTTCTTTTGAAAAGTTCTGGTCAAATACGAAATTGCCCAAACCATAATATATGTTCTTTTCATCGGTCTGGATTATATGGGCATGATGCCCTATTGCCAGGTCAGCCCCGGCTTCTAAAGCTTGTTTGGCAAATGATTTCTGGAACTGGCTGGGTTCTTCCTGGTATTCGTTTCCCGAGTGCAGGGAGACAATAAGAAAATCTGATTGTTCTCTCGCCTGCTTTATATTTTCTTTTATCTCCTCCATATTTTCTTCTGAGACCCAGGCGATTCCCGAGGAATTATCCTTGGCTGCCCAGAAAGGGGAGCCCAGGTCAGTGTATTCAAGGAAAGCTATCTTTTTTCCCCTAACTTCTTTTATAGTCGGTCCGAACGCCTCCTGCTTGTTAAATCCAGCTCCTGCATATGAGATTCCTGCTGCTTTTAATCTTTGGAGTGTGTCTTCCAGAGCCAGTCTGCCGTAGTCAAAAGCATGGTTGTTGGCAATCATCATCAAATTGAATCCTGCCTGTTTCAATCCTTCAATTGCTTTGGGGTCTGACCTGAAGGAATATATGCTTCCTACCTTAGTTCCTTTGTCTGACACAGGTCCCTCCAGGTTTCCCGAAACAATGTCAGCTGTTTTCAGGTAGTTTGATATTTTTTCAAAAGGGAAGAAATAGTTGTTGTTTCCGTATTTTTGGACCATAAGTTCTACGCCCCTGTCCAGCATCACGTCCCCGACCATGATTATGGTAATTTGTTTTTCCTGGGGTTCGTTTTTTAAATTCTTGGATATGCTTTCTATTTCTTTTATAGAATCCATATATATGAAAGAGGCCTTGATGGTAAAGGCCATGATCAGGAGGATTGTCAGGATTAGCACTGCTTTCTTCATATTCATATATGTTAGTTTATTTAAAAGGTATTGACAAAGATTTCCCTTTCCTTAATATGTAAAGAGTATTAAATCTTATCACTCAAACATCATAACTGCTAATATGAACATCAAACCCTTGTCAGATTACGTTCTCTTAGAGCCCATCAAGGAAGAGGAAAAGACCAAGTCAGGCATTCTACTTCCCGAAACAGCTGAAAAGGAAAAGCCGGAACAGGGCAAGGTTGTTGCAGTTGGCCCTGGCAGGAGGGTTTCTTCAGGCAAGGTTTTGGACATGTTTGTTAAGCCCGGGGACAAGGTATTGTTCACCAAATATGGCCCCCAGGAGATCAAAGTCGGAGAAAAAGAATACTTAATAGCCAAGCAGGAGGATATCTTGGCAATAATTGACTAATAATATGGCAAAACAGATTTTAATTAACACTGCCGAGAAAAAGGAGGCTACTGATAAGCTTAAATCAGGAGTTGATAAGCTGGCCAACACGGTCAAGCTTACTTTGGGCCCCAAAGGCAGGAACGTTATTTTAGACAAAGGCTTCGGCTCTCCCACCATTACCAATGACGGAGTCAGCATTGCCAAGGAAATTGAGCTGGAAGACAGGATAGAAAACATGGGAGCAGCCATAGTCAAGGAAGTGGCTGAGAAAACCAATGATGCTGCCGGAGACGGCACCACCACTGCTGTTGTTCTGGCCCAGGCTCTGATTAACGAAGGCTCCCAGCTGGTCATGGCAGGAGTTGACCCCCTGGCTTTAAAGAGAGGAATAGAAAAAGGGGTTAGCAAAGTGGTTGAATCTTTGAAAGCCATGTCCAAGCAGGTAACCACCAAGTCAGAGATAGCCCAGGTGGCTGCCATTTCAGCTGAGGATGAGGAATTAGGGAAGTTGATAGCTGAAGTTGTTGAGGAAGTGGGAAAGGAAGGAGTGGTCACTGTCGAGGAATCAAAGACTTTCGGAATCCAGAAGGAAATAGTCAAAGGTCTGCAGTTTGACAAAGGATATGTTTCCGCTTACCTAGTTACCAATCCCGAGAGAATGGAAGCTGTTCTGGAAAACCCCGGCATTCTTATTGTTGATAAAAAAATCTCAGCTGTTTCCGAGATTATTCCTGTTCTAGAATTTCTGGCCTCAAAGGGCAAGAAGGAACTAGTTATTATTGCCGAGGAAATAGAAGGAGAAGCCCTGGCAACCTTGATTGTAAACAAACTCAGGGGAATATTCACTACTTTAGCTGTCAAAGCTCCCGGATTCGGGGACAGGAAAAAGGATTTACTTGAAGATATTGCTTCCGTGGTAGGCGCAACTGTGATTACCGAGGAAGTTGGTTTGAAGCTGGATGTCATTAAGGATTGGGGTGCCTACTTGGGAAGCGCCCACAAAGTCATTTCCACCAAGGAGAACACTACCATTGTGGGAGCTTCGGAAGAGTCTTCCCAGAGAAGGGAAGCCAGGATCAGCCAGATAAAGGCAGAGCTTTCCAAGAGCGATTCTGAGTTTGACAAGGAAAAACTCCAGGAAAGGCTGGCCAAACTGGCCGGAGGAGTTGCCGTTATCAAGGTTGGAGCTGCCACGGAAGTGGAGCAGAAAGCCAAGCAGCACAAGACAGAAGATGCCTTGTCAGCCACCAGGGCTGCTGTTGAGGAAGGAATTGTTCCCGGAGGAGGAGTTGCTTTGCTTCGTGCTTCGGAATCTTTGGAAGACGTCCAGATTCAGGATGAACAGGAAAAGCAATTCTTTACCATTTACGTAAAGAATATACTGAAGAGGGTTCTGGAATATCCTATCCGCAGGATTGTCCAGAATGCAGGAGTGGACGGAGGCGTGGTTGTTGACAAAGTCAGGGAGCAGGGAGGAAACTTCGGATTCAATGCCAAGAGCATGCAGTACCAGGATCTGATGGAGGCGGGAATCATTGACCCTGTTAAAGTGGTCAGGAGCGCTTTGCAGAACGCGGCTTCCGCAGCCACCATGTTTCTGACTGCCGATGCCGTGGTTGTTGAGAAGCCCGAGGAGAAGAAGGAGCATACCCACATGCCGGGCATGGGAGAGTACTAATTAAGAGCTTTGCATCTGAAAAGCCCGTTCTTTAAGCGGGCTTTTCAAGACCCCGAAAAAGGTTTAAAATGATATCTGAAAGGTCTTTCTAATCCAATTAAAAAACACACATGATCACTAAAATTATCATTGCGGTAGTCGTAGCGTTAGTCCTCTGGCTCATTGCCACCTTCAACCGTTTGGTGGTTCTGCGCAACAGGTCCAAGGAGGCCTGGTCAGACATAGATGTCCAGCTTAAAAGGAGGTATGACCTCATACCTAACTTAGTGGAAACTGTTAAGGGATATGCTTCCCACGAAAGAGAGCTGTTCGAGAAGGTCAGCCAGGCCAGGAGTCAGGCCATGGGAGCCAAGAGTTTGAAAGAGAAAGGCGAGGCTGAGAATGCCTTATCTTCTACTTTGAAGACATTAATAGCTGTTTCTGAAAGCTATCCTGAGCTTAAGGCTTCAGCTAATTTTCTGGAACTGCAGAGGGAATTAACTGACACGGAAGACAAGATCCAGGCAGCCAGGAGGTTCTACAACACCAATGTCAGAGATTTGAATACCGGCATTGAGACTTTCCCTGTCAATATGGTTGCCTCGATGTTCGGTTTTGCTAAAATGGAGTTCTTCGGGGCTTTAGAAGCCGAGAAGCAGCCTGTTAAAGTTAAATTCTAAATGGCCAATCTTTACGTTCAGGCAGAATCCAATACCAGGAAGACCTGGCTCTTCATGCTTTTCTTTTTCCTTCTGGTGATAGGCTTTGGCTGGCTCTTGAGCTATATCATGGGCAGGTCTGATATCCTGTATTTTGCCGTAGTGGTAAGCATTCTTACTTCCTTCGGCAGCTACTGGTATTCTGACAAGGTGGTGCTTTCCATGACCAATGCCTTGCCAATAGAGAAAAAGGACAATCCTGAACTCTACAGACTGGTTGAGAATCTCTGCATTACCGCGGGTCTTCCTTTGCCCAGGATATATATTTTAGATGAGAAGCAGCCCAATGCTTTTGCTACGGGCAGGGATGCCAAGCACGCTGTTATAGTAGTGACCAGGGGCTTGTTGGAGAAACTTAATAAATCAGAACTGGAGGGAGTGATAGGGCATGAATTATCGCATATTGGTAATAAGGACATGCTTTTGCAGACAGTGGTTGTGATTATGGCTGGAATGATTGCTCTGGCTTCAAACTGGTTTTTGAGGATAGGGTTGAGGAGGGGTAATGATTCAGAGGGTTCAAAGAATTCTTTGGTATTCTTTGCCGGAATCATGGCCGCCATTCTGGCTCCTTTGGCAGCAAGCCTGATTAAGATGTCCATTTCCAGGAAAAGGGAATTCCTGGCAGATGCTTCAGGAGCTTTGCTTACCAGGTATCCCGAGGGGTTGGCCAGGGCTTTGGAAAAGATTTCATCTGACCCCAATGCTTTGAATGTTTCCAACGATGCAGTAGCACATTTGTTTATTGCCGAGCCCAAGAGGGAGGAGCTTAACTGGTTTAGCAAGCTCTTCTTGACTCATCCCCCGATTGAGGAGAGGATACAGGCATTAAGGGAAATGGAGGTTTAAATAATATGAGGATAGAAATTATAAAAGAAAGGATAGAAAAAGAGGATTTGAAAAAGCTCACCCGAGAAGGATTCGGGGTTTTAGTCAAAGTTGCAGTTGATGTCAAAAAAGAGATTCTGGCTATGGGAGGAGAATGGCATTCCGAAGGCCAGGACTTGCTTGTTGTGCAAGAGCATTCCCAGGGCCAGGATGTCTGGGGCATTAATTTCCATCCTTTCGAAAAAGGAGAAAGGAGGATAGAATACATTGCTTTGATAAACATAAAGCCAGCGCTTGGAAATAGGAAAATGGAAATAGAAGATTCGGGGATACGCAAAAAGATAAAAGAAATAGTTGAAAAGCTAATTTTGCCGGAAAATGAAACTATCACAGCATAAAATTTCTTTGGAGAAATGGACTGCGATGCCCCAGAAAGAGCAGTTGTTGAATCTTTCCGCAGAACTTGTTAGGATTTCTTCGGCAGCCAGGCTCTACGGAAACAGCGATTCTCTTGCTAGAGAATCGTATGAGCGGACCCTTGATTTGGTGGATCTGATTTTGGAAGACCCCCGCTGGCAGGACAGATCGCTGGAATGGCGCTATTTCCGGGACTCTTTGTCTTCTTTGTACGTTGGCAAGGGGGATTCGGCCACAATAAATTTTTATTCCAACTGGTTGCTTAATTTGAGCCAGAATATGTAAATGGAGAGGTGCAGGAGCGGTTTAACTGGCGGTCCTGGAAAGACCGTGTATCGCAAGGTACCGTGGGTTCGAATCCCACCCTCTCCGCTTAACTTAAGACCAAAATATGGAAAACAAAGTCTCTGAAAATTTGATAAAGACAAGAAAAAAGAAGGGCTACTCTTTTGAGAAAGCAGCTCGGTTGCTAATTTATCTTTGAATAATATTATAAAGGTTGAGAATGGAGTTAATAAAAATCCAACCATTGAAACGCTGACCAAAATCACTAAAGTGTTAGAGGTCGGTATTGACGATTTGATTAAGTAATTATGGACCAAAAGGGCATTGGTATAACGAAATTTTTATATTGAGTTTTTCAAGGAATAAAGTTATTCTAAAAAATAAAAATTAAAACAATAAATTTATGGCTAAAGAATGGATTTTAAATAGCGCGCTTAATCGTTGGGGTCTTCAGAAGAAAAGAATGGTAGGGGCAGTTTCTGAAGAGATAAGAAAATGTTCTCCTAGAACGGTTAAGGATTGGGAAAAATATTATTTTGAAAATGTTTATCCTAAGAAACATCTTATTGAGATAGGCAAGAAATTATACACAAAAATAACGGAAGTTTTAAGAGCCGAGATAGATGAAATTACGGAAGAAGATTGTATAAATTACGTTATTAATCTTGTTATTAGTCGAACCTTTGATGGCTATATGACAGAAAAGAAGACGATATATGAGCAATTACAAGATGTTTTAGATGTGAAGATAGAGCCGGCTCCGGACGAGTGGGATAGATTATTTAATGTAGATTTTTTCATTAAGATAAAAGAAAAATATATTGGCTTACAAATTAAGCCGGCCGGCTACGCCTTTATAACACAGATTATTAATGAGAAAAAAATTCAGCAGGCAACACATAAGAAGTTTACTGCTAAGTATGGTGGAAAAGTTTTTTATGTAATTTCCATTAAAGACGGAGATAATAAGAAAATTTACAACAGAGAGGTGGTGGAGGAGATTAAACAAGAAATCAACAGATTGAAAAAAGCGTGAAAACCAATCACAAAATTATTATAGGAGATTCTCAAAATATGACTCTCATACCAAAAGAGTCTATTCATCTTATCATTACATCTCCTCCTTATTGGCAAATAAAGGACTATGGTACTCCGGAGCAAATTGGATACAATGATACTTACGACAATTATATAAAAAAATTAAACAAGGTTTGGAAAGAATGTAATCGAGTTCTCCATCCGGGGTGTAGATTATGCATAAACATTGGAGATCAATTTTTGAGGGCAATTCATTATGGAAGATATAGAATTATACCAATAAGAGAAGATATTATCAGATATTGCCGGAATGAGCTAAATATGGATTATATGGGAGCAGTTATATGGCAAAAAAGGACAACCTGCAAAACCACTGGTGGAGCTTCAGTAATGGGCTCATACCCCTATCCTCGAAATGGGATGGTCTCGATTGACTATGAATTTATCCTCATTTTTAAGAAGCTTGGTACTTCTCCAAAAGTTTCGCAAGAAACAAAAAAACAATCTGCATTAACAGAAAAAGAGTGGGGAGAATATTTCCAAGGCCATTGGAGCTTTGTCGGGGAAAAACAAAACGGAGGACACGTCGCTATGTTTCCGGAAGAATTACCAAAAAGGTTAATAAAGATGTTTTCATTTGTTGGTGATACAGTTTTAGATCCATTTTTAGGGAGTGGCACAACTACTCTTGCCGCAATGAAATTAGATAGGAATTCGCTTGGTGTTGAAATTAACAAAAAATTTCTACCAATTATTAAAAATAAACTTGGTATCGGACAAAAGCAGTTGTTTAATGATGTAGAATTTGAAATAACAAAAATGCCTATATCAAATTTTGAAACATGAAAAAAAATAAAGAGAAAAAAAGAATAAGGGTGTTTTCTAGAAACCGCCATGTTTCGAATAATTGTTTTGTTTGCAAGAAGAGAATGGTTTATTTAGAGAAGGTTTTTGGCAATGAAACAAAGACAGGCAATGTAATATCTATATGTAAAAACCCTAATTGTTCTCAGAAAGTAGATCTTAATGGTTTGAAAAAGAGCGGCTGGAGACTTAAAAATGGATAAAATAGTTGGATATTTATAATATTAATGATACGGTTAGATTATATTTCTTTTTGATTAAATTTAATTAATTATTAAAGAAAAATCGGGCTGCCGGATTCCAGCGGGCAAAGAGGAAAGGGATTGGAGGGGAAGTAATTTTTACCCGTCGCCGCCGCACGGAGCGCAGCGGACATTAAAGCTCAAAATAGGGTTTTTTCAAATAAAGTTCTAACTTTCGACAAACAGTTCAGATTAATTTAATATCAAAAAATGGAAAACAAAGAAAAACCAGGCGTAGGTGTAGGAATTATGATTTTTAAGGAAGGCAAGGTTTTGCTTGGCTTAAGGAATTCAGATGCTGTAAAAGCCAGTAGTGAACTTCACGGGGAAGGCACTTGGACCATGCCCGGAGGAAAACTTCATTTTCATGAAGGTCCCAAAGAAGCTGCTATTAGGGAGGTTTTGGAAGAAACAGGAATCAAGGTTAAGGAGTTGAACCTAATCAGTGTCTCTAATGAAATAGTGCCTGATAAGCATTTCATTACTTTAGGTTTCTTTTGTTCTAATTTTGAGGGAGAAGCCAAAGCAATGGAGCCCGACGAGATTGTTAAATGGCAGTGGTTTGATTTGAATAATCTTCCTCTGAATATTTTTCCTCCCAGCCTGAAAGTGGTTAAAAATTATCTTGCTAATAAGATATATCAGGAGAATTAAATGAACAGCCCCATAGACGAGATAAAAGACAGGCTTGATATAGTGGATGTGATTGGTTCCTACATCAAGCTTCAGAAAACCGGAGCAAACTACAGGGGCGTTTGCCCTTTTCATTCCGAGAAGAAGCCTTCTTTTTTTGTTTCTCCCAGCAGACAGATCTGGCATTGTTTCGGATGCGGAAAGGGCTCTGATATATTTGGGTTCGTCAAAGAGATAGAAGGGGTTGAGTTCGGTGACGCTTTAAGGATTCTGGCCAGAAAAGCAGGGGTGGAATTGACCAAACCCTCTCCTGAAATGGTCAAGTTCCAGACAGAAAGGCAGAGGTTACTGGAAATCTGCGATTTATCAAGCCGTTTTTTCGAAAAACAGCTCCAGGAAAGCACTACCGGCAAAGAAGCCAAGAAATACTTATTGGACAGGGGCATTTCAGAGGAATCCATCCTTAAATGGAGGATTGGATATGCTCCTGATGTCTGGCAGGGATTGTCTGATTTTCTGGCTTCCAGGAATTACAAGAAGCAGGAGATTGAAAAAGCAGGGCTGGCTCTGACTTCAGAGAAAGGCTCTTTCTATGACAGGTTCAGGGGCAGGATTATTTTCCCCGTCTTCGATTCCAATTCCCAGATAGTGGGGTTCGGGGGCAGGGTTTTCAAGGAAAAAGACAAGAAGGAAGTGGCCAAGTACGTAAATACTCCGGCCACAGTGCTCTACGACAAGAGCAGGATATTGTACGGGCTGGATAAGGCAAAGGTGGAGATAAGGAAAAAGGATTCCTGTATTCTGGTTGAAGGATACACCGATACCATCATGGCCAGCCAGGCAGGAACTTTGAATGTGGTGGCTACTTCAGGAACAGCTCTAACGCCTTTCCAGCTAAAGATTCTTAAAAGATATACTGAGAATCTGGTATTGGGCTTTGATATGGACGTGGCAGGAGATACTGCCACTAAAAGAGGCATTGATTTGGCCCAGGTTCTGGGATTCAACATCAGGGTTTTGAGGCTTCCCGAGGGAAAGGATGCTGCTGAGATAATTGCCAAGAACCAGGATGAATGGCATCAGGCCTTGTCAGAGCCAAAGTCAATCATGGATTTCTATTTCGAGTCAGCTTTCAAGGGAAAAGATCCCAAGAACCCTGATTCCAAGAAAGAAATCTCCAAGATGCTTCTGCCTGTTATTAAAAGGCTGCCCAACAAAATAGTCCAGGCCCACTGGGTATCTGAACTGTCCAAGAAAATAGGAGTAAAGGAGCAGAGCATAGAGGAGGAGATGAAGAAAGTTAAGATAGAAGGGCTTTCCGATGCCTATGGATTGGAGCCGGAAGAGATCATTAACCTTCCCCAGAAATCCAGGAAGGAATTATTGGAGGAGAGCTTAGTGGTTTTAATCCTTAAGTATCCTTTGGGCATAGAGCTCATGGACAAGGAACTGGTACCCTGCCTTTCTTTACAAATCAGGGATATTCTGGAAAAATTGGAGAAAAAGGAGAAGATTGACTCAGAGTTCTATAATTACCTCTGTTTAAGGTCTGAGGTTGAGGAAATCCTTGAAAAAGACATTGTTTCTGAGATAAATAACTGTTTGAAAGAATTGCGTTCCTTAGAGCTCAAATGCAGGATGGACCAGATCTCAAGCAGCATCAGGCAGGCGGAACTGGAAAAGGATAATTCAAAAGTTGAGCAATTATCAAAAGAGTTTAAAGAAATAGCCGAGCAATTAACAAAAAACCATGGCTAAACACAAAAAGCACAAAAAGAAGAAAAAGGTCAGAAGGGCAGCAAGAAGGAAGCCAAGAAAAGTCAGGAAGGTTAAAAGGGCAAAAAGGAAGGCAAGGAAAGCCAAGAAACGCCCCAAAAAAGCCAGGGTTTTCCATTTGGAGAAGTTCCAATCCTTAATAGACAAGGGGAAAGAAAGGGGCTTTGTCACCTATTCGGAGATATTGTATGCTTTCCCTGACTGCGAGAAGAACATCAGGGAACTGGAGAGCTTGTTTGATGTTTTGGAGAAAAGCAGCATAGAGGTCAAGGAAGCCAAGGAATTCCTTTCTTTGGAAGACGTGGGCAAGAGGAAAATCAAGGATTCAGAGGTTAAGATAGACCCCATCCAGATGTATTTAAAAGAAATAGGGAAGATTTCCTTTGTTACGGCCAACGAGGAAAAAGAGTTGGCCAAAAAGATTGAGAAAGGGGATTTGGAAGCCAAGAAGAAGCTGGCCAAGGCCAATCTGCGCTTAGTGGTTTCCATTGCCAAGAAGTATGTGGGACGTTCCCCCAATCTTACTTTGCTTGATTTGATCCAGGAAGGAAACCTGGGATTATTCAGAGCAGTGGAGAAGTTTGACTGGAGAAGGGGCTACAAGTTCTCAACATATGCTACCTGGTGGATTAGGCAGGCCATTACCAGGGCTCTGGCAGACCAGGCCAGGACCATCAGGATACCTGTTCATATGGTGGAAACCATATCCAGGTATACCCAGGCCAGGAGAAGGCTTTTGCAGGATTTGGGCAGGGAACCTCTGCCCGAGGAAGTGGCTGCCGAAATGGGGATAGAAGTGGAGAAGGTGCACCACATAATCAAGATATCCCAGGAAACAATTTCTCTGGAAACTCCTGTGGGAGAAGATGATGAGGATTCTGTTCTGGCTGAATTCATTGAGGACGAGAAAAGCATTTCTCCTTCTTTGGAAGCTGCCAGGAACCTGCTTAAAGAAAGATTGGGGGAGATACTAGTTGATCTGACTGACAGGGAGCAGAAGATTCTTTCAATGAGGTTCGGTTTGGAAGACGGAGTGACTCATACTCTAGAAGAGGTGGGCAAGGAGTTCGGGGTAACCAGGGAAAGGATACGCCAGATTGAAGCCAAGGCAATAGAAAGGATCAGGGAGCACCGTTCAGTCAAGAAGCTCAAAGGGTATTGATTTTTAGTTAATTTTTTGTAAGAATTAAGAATATTCCGGAGTAGCTCAATTGGTAGAGCGCCTCCCTGTAAAACCTTGCAGCTCTTAGGGGAAACCCTAAGATGAACACCTTGGGATAACGGTGAAGCCCGACGCGCAAGCGGGGTAATACCGTGGGAACCCTGATGTCTGTCAGGGGCGCCGTAGAGACTAGATACCGAGGTGCCTAAATTCTATTAAAATAGAACATGGTAAAGATATAGTCCATGCCTAAAAGTAATTTTAGGGAAATGTGTAAGGAGTGGGTTGTAGGTTCGAGTCCTACCTCCGGAGTCACCTCAGAAAATCGCCTTATAGGCGGTTTTTTGGTAGAATAGAAAAAATCATGGACAATGTTATTATAGGGAAAGTCGCAATTATAAAAAATGAAAAAGATTATTATAAGATTAAAAAAGAGACAATTTTAGTTGCCAAGAATACCCATCCTGATCTAGTAATTGTAATAAATAAAATAAAAGGAATCGTCACTGAAATTGATAATAAGCTTTGCCATGCGGCAATTGTTGCTAGAGAATTTAACAAACCCCTTTTAATGGGCGTTTTTAATGCTACTAAAAAATTCAAAACCGGAGAAAAGGTTTTGGTTGATTTTGGAAGAAAAACCATTAACAAAATAGCATGAAGGATTTATTAAAACATACCTATTTATTGGATGTAGAAAAAATCGAGGAAGATATTGAAAGGCTTTGGCGAAGATATCAGGAAATACTTGATAAAAAAAAATCTTCTTGGGAAGACCTGAATGAAGCAAGGGCATTGTTGTATTTCTTGGGATATCTATATCCGGAAAAAATAGCCCTAGATTCATTTGAACGCAGGGTCAAATATATAAAACCATCTATTGTTTTGGATAGATTTCTTTCAGCTATAGATGGAAATGACAAGAGAATTTTAGAAAAATACAAAAAGAACAAAAGATTTAATAAATTAAAAGAATTTTATCTTATTGTAAAAGATATTAAAAATAGGACAAAAAATAAGACTTATCTTGATGAAAAAAGATTCAATAAAATTTATTCTAAGCTTAAGCCAAAGCAGTATTTTTAATAAAACAGACTCAGATGTTATTATAGAAAAGAAGCTAATGAAAATCGCCTTATGGGCGGTTTTTTGATATTATAAAGGAAACATGGAGAAAAATATTATACAAAACAGGAAGGGGCAAAAAATAGCTGTTATCATTGAAAAGTCGGAAAAACCCAAAGAATTGGTTTTTATAATGCATGGATTTGGCGGGTTCAAAGAGCAGCCCCAATTTGAGGCTATTGCAGAGGCCTTTAAAGAAAAAGGATATGCGGCAATAAGGTTTGATGCCACCAATTCAGTGGGGGAAAGTGAAGGAAAGCTTGAATTGGCAACCCTGACCAATTATTACCAGGATTTAGAGGATGTCATAGCCTGGGCCGGAAAACAAGAATGGTATCAGGAACCCTTCTGTCTAGCCGGCCACAGCTTGGGGAGCTTCTGCATTGCTTTTTACGCGGAGAACCATCCTCAAAAAGTTAAATCATTGGCCCCTGTTTCTGCAGTTGTTTCGGGGAAGCTGTTCATAGAAGCATTTAAAGCTAAATTTGACCTGGAGGATTGGAAGAAGAAAGGATACAGGGAATGGGAAAGCTCTTCTTCTCCGGGCCTGATAAAGAGGTCAAACTATTCTTTTGTCACAGACATATTGAAATATGATTTATTGGAAAAGATAGACAAGATAAGGGTTCCCGTCCTGCTTATAATAGGGGAGAAAGACACGGATGTTCTACCCGAACATCAGCAAATCTTATTTGATGCCTTGGATACCCAGAAAGAACTGCATATTATTAAAGGAGCTGAACATACTTTTAGAGATGAATTACATTTAAGCGAGTTAAAGTCCATTATTGGAAGCTGGATAGATAAAAACAGGTTCTAACATAGTCGCACATGGGGAGCCAATTCAGGAAATCGCCTTTTGGGCGGTTTTTTGGTATAGTAAAGTATATGGACAAAATAACCTGCAAGACAGGATTAAAGAGAAACATCATCAAAAAAGATTTATATGAAAGAGAGATAGTTCTCTGTAAAAAGTTGTTTAAAGAAAACAAGGGAGGGTGCAATTGGGGAAGGTGCAAAGAGTGTGGCGCGCCCCTTCTTTTGTATAAATTATACAAAGGGCAGTTGATAGAAAAACCAGATCAAGTCAAAAAGTTTAAGAATAAGATTTTAAAATAGATCTGTAAAAATGGCTTTACAAAAACATGGAGACACGGAAATGCTATGAAAACTATCCTTTTTGGATGGTAATAATCTCAAACATTGTTTCACTCTCAATCTATATCATAGGGGGATTTCTTGTTTATCAAATTGGATTAATATGGTTTCTGCTTTACATTCTTTATATCCTGATTTTGGAAGTAAAACTATTAAGGGGGCACTGCGTGAATTGCTATTATTTCGGGAAGACCTGTTTTTCCGGAAAGGGAAGACTGAGCAGCCTGTTTTTTAAAAAAGGAGAACCGGCCAAGTTCAATGATATTAAGATAACCTGGAAAGATATTATTCCAGATTTTCTGGTTACGGTCATTCCCCTTATTGCGGGAATCTTTATTTTAATTAAAGGATTCAACTGGACGATTCTGCTGCTTGTAGTATTGCTCTTTTTCCTGGGATTTGTAGGAAGCGGATTGGTCAGGGGGCAGCTGGCCTGCAAATACTGCAAACAGAGAGAATTGGGGTGTCCGGCTCTAAAATTATTTAATAAAAAAACATGAAAAAAATCATCATTTTTCTTCTTTCTTTGCTGGTGATAGGGGTTTCGGTCGGGGCAGTCTTTTATATTGTTCTGAATGAGAAAGCGGAAAAAACAGACCTCAAAAAAGAAATAGACTTTAAAAACTGCAGTTATAATATTCAGGGAAAAGATATTCAGCTGAAGGACGGATATTCTGAAGAAGAAATAGCTCCCGGTTCAGCTTCAAAGCTGATAACCAGGTATTTCGGCAACGAATTAAGGGGAGATTTTGACGGGGACGGACTTTCTGATACAGCCTTCCTTATTACCCAGAATTCCGGCGGGAGCGGAACTTTCTATTATTTGACAGTGGCTCTGAGCTCCAATATGGGCTGCAAAGGAACCAACGCAATTCTTCTTGGAGACCGCATAGCTCCCCAGACAACCGGATACGAGGATGGAAAAATAGTAGTTAACTATGCAGACAGGGGTTCCGGCGAGCCGATGACTTCAAGACCCTCTATCGGAGTTTCAAGGTATTTTGAGATAAAAGACGGAATACTGGTTGAAATTAAATAATTAATAAAAATGAAAAAACTTTTCATGATCCTTCTGTTGCTTGCTTAATATTCTGGTATAATAAAAAACAGGTCGTAACATAAACTTAAAAATTAAAAACATGAAAGGATTCGCATCTAACATAGAAAAAGATACTTTAGGCAACAATAATTTCCGCAAAGTGCTCTATACTGGAAAACACAGCCAGCTGGTGCTTATGTCTTTGGCTCCCAACGAAGAGATAGGCATGGAAGTTCACGAAGACAATGACCAGTTCTTCCGTTTTGAGAAGGGCCAGGGCAAATGTATCATAGACAGCAATGAGTATGAGCTTCAGGACGGAAGCGCCATAGTGGTGCCGGCAGGAGCCCAGCATAATATCATAAACACCTCGGATACCGAGGAACTCAAGCTCTACACCATATATTCCCCGGCCCATCATCAGGATGGGGTGGTCAGGGCTACCAAAGAGGAGGCAGAGCAAGACGGTCCGGAGTTTGACGGAAGAACTACCGAGTAAAAAATGAAAGCCGCTCTCAGGGTGGCTTTTGCTTTCATTTGATGTTTCAAATCTTAATTTTTTCTGATAGAATTTATTAAACATATGGATAAAACAACAATTTCATTGATAGCCACAGTTTTTCTGGCCTTAATGGGAGTGGTCGGTGATTTTTTCATTAACCTTTCCGGAGAGGGAAAAAAGTTTATGGACCTGAAATGGTTTTTGCTCGGATTTTTCATCTATGCCCTGACGGCCTTCGGCTGGTTTTTTGTGATGAAGAATATAAAACTTTCTACGCTCGGAGTTTTTTATGCCGTTTCCACAATTTTATTCCTTACCCTGGTGAGCGTTTTCTATTTTAAGGAACCGTTGAATATTTACGAAGTGGTGGGAATCATCGGAGCCGTGATTTCCTTGACTTTACTGGGAAAATTCGCCTGAAACCCCTTTTCAATTTTTTATTCTTTGTTATCATAAAGAAATAAATAAAATTTTTCAGAAAAATGTCCTATGATTTTCTAATTTTTGGAGCAGGAGGGATGCAGGGAAAGATTGTCAGCCGCGATTTAATAGAGAAAAACTATAATGTTTTTCTTTCTGACATTTCTCAACCAAGCCTGCAGGAGGTTTTGGATAAATATCCCAAGACCAAGTTTGCCGCTGTTGATTTGAGGGAAAAACAGGCCATAATTGATCTGGTGAAAAAAGTTGCCCCTGCGGTCGTAATCAACTGCGCTGAGGCTGACTGGAATGTTAATGTCTACGATGCCTGCCTGGAAGCCAACGTCCATGTAATTGATTTGGGTTCTGACATACCCATGACCAAGGAGCAGCTGGCCAAGTCATCTGAATTCAAGAAAAAGGATTTATTGGCCATTACCGGCTGCGGTTCAACCCCGGGCATAAACAACATCATGCTCGATTATGCGGTCAATTTATTTGACACCCTTGATACTGTAGAAGCCGGGTTTGCCTGGAATTCCAATATCAAGCAGTTCGTGGTCCCTTTTTCAATCCCTTCCATAGTGGAAGAATTCACCGAACCAGCTTCTCTGATGGAGAATGGGAAGTGGATAAAGAAGGACCCTTTGGATAACGTGATGGAGAAGAAATTCAGGAAGATAGGAAAGCAGAAGTGCTTCTTTGTCAGGCATCCCGAGCCCTTAACTTTTTATCTTAACTACAAGAAGAAGGGTTTGAAGAACGTTAAGTTCTACGCCGGTTTTCCGGACCATTCTTTTGAAACCATATACAATTTCGTTAATTTGGGATTCGGAACAAAGAACACCGTGGATATCAACGGAAAAGGCGTGGTGCCCGTTGATGTTTTGACAGAAATTCTCAAAAAGAACAATCCTCCGGAAGGATATACCGAAAAGGAAAACCTCTGGGTGGAAGTAGTGGGCCAGAAGGAGGGCAAAGAGCAGAAGGTGCTCATGGAATGCATTGTTCATACTTTGCCCGGCTGGGATGATGCCGGCTGCAACATTGATACGGCCATTCCGGCTTCAATCATTGCCCAGATGATTAAGAATGGGCAGATCAAAGAAAGGGGGAGCTTCCCGCCTGAAGCCATTGTGCCCAAGGATGAATTCTTTAAGGGCTTGAAGGAAAAAGAGATGCTGGTCTATATGAACGGCCGTCTGATAAACTAGCCCTTGACTTTTCTAAAATTTCCTCATATAATATATATGCTCTTTTACAATTAAGAGCAGAGGCATTGTTGTGACAAAAGTTAACCAAATTATCAGGCATGATCTTCGTAATAAGCAGCAAATAATTTCTGGTTATCTGGCTCTGGTTTTGTCGGAAGACAAACAGGGCGAGAAAATTCCTGATTCTCTCAGGCCATTCATACAAAAAAGCCTTGAAGCGTCTCTGGCCATTGATGATTTGCTGAATATGCAGAGAGATTTCGAAGAAGCAAGTAGCAGGGAACCAGAATGGGTTTCCTTGGAAACCCTGATAGTCCGGTTGCAAAGAACCACCGAAAAAAATATCAGAGTCGGTCCTTCAACCTTGGCGATTAAGATCAAGATGAGTCCCCTGTATCTATTGCTGCTTAATCTCGTCGATAACACCAATAGGCACAGTAATGGGGCTAGGGAAATCACCATTAGCCATCGGAAGAAAGAAAAAGAATTTATCCTGATCTACGAAGACAATGGTGTCGGAGTAAAGCCCGAAGAAAAAAAGCGTATCTTTGAAAAGGGATACGGAAGGAACACCGGTTTAGGCCTTTTTCTGATTCGGGAGATACTCGAAGACTACAACGGGACCATCAAGGAAGTAGGAGAGCATGGAAAAGGGGTAAGGTTCGAGATGTCTATTCCCGAATCCCTCTGCAGCGAAAATTAAAAACAGGACTACCTTTTTGGTAGTTCTCTTATTTTAGAGAAAATTTCTTAAATCAAATCTACTCCTCCTGGGATTTTTCCAGATAATTGAGCCCTTCAACCTGCTTTTTGACGTTTTCCAGCACGTCGGTAAGGTGGGCGGGGGTGAACTTGAAAGTTCCTGCGCATTCGTGGCCCCCTCCTTCCAAATGGGAGTAGGGAAGGTCGTGCTTAAGTTTTTTGATTATGTTGCTCAAAGGCAGAACCGGCTTGCTGGCCCTTAAAATTATCATGTCTGGTAGATATCCTAAAGTGATGGCCGGAAGATTTTCCTTCCCTTCCGCCACTGTGTCGTGGATCATGCTCACTACCCTGCCCGGATTGGGGAATTTGAATTTCATAGTGTATTTTTCCAGGTCAATGGTGGAGAAAAGGATTCCATTGAGGTTCAGGGTTCTCAAGTAGGGCAGGGTGCTTTCCAGCTGGGTCTTGGAGCTCTTTCTTACTTCCTTGTTTATATTTCTGACCAGTTCCTGGTTTTTATACAATTCCTCAAAAAGACCTTCTCCTGAATTGAATTTCAGATGATAGGCGATGAAGTCAATGGCTGTTCCAATTTCTCCCAGCTCCTCTTTGGTCCTCTGGCTGTTCTTTATGTATTTGTCCGTTTCCTCATTGGCCGCCCTGTCGCTTATCCCGGCCACCGCAGGCAAGGCTGGATTGGAATAGTCCTCGCAGATCCACCTGCCCATTTCATAGGCCAGCATGCCGGCGCAGATTCTGCCGTTCAGGCCTTCTATATAAGGATTGAGGTGCAAAGAAACATAGGGGTCAACCAGGGTTTTTTTGTTTTCCAGAACCACCGGATTGTGGTGGTCAATGACGATTATTTCAAAGCCCAGGGATTTCAGGGTTTTAACTCCGAAAACATCTTCCGGGGTGGAGCCGTTGTCCAAAACAATGACCAGGGGTTTTATCTGCCCGTGCTTTTCAACAGTTCTTTTAATCAGGACAGCGTCTCTGAAAACGTCGGAAATGTCGTAGAAAGGGGCCCGGCTGGGGGAGCGGTAGAGGTTGTAGTCAGCATTGACCCCCATTTTTTCCATGAGCATCCTGCAGGAATGCTCTATGGCTATGCCCGCGTTTATGCCGTCTGAATCGGAATGATGCCTGATGAGTATGGACTGGTTCTCTATCACGGCTTTCCTGATTCTTTTGGCTATTTTCTGGAAATAGGGCCTGAGTTTTTCCAGTTTCTCAGATTCTATGCTGAAGCTTTTGTTTCTGGGTTCGCTGTTCTTTTCTATGACTTGGTCCAGGTTGAAATCGGATTTTTTGATTTCCTCGATTTCTATCTGGAGCTTGCCCGCTCTCTGGTTGGCAGCTCCGGATATTTTGACTGTTTCCCCTGTTTCGAAATCGGAATTCTTTATTACCGCCTCAATGGTTCCGTAGCCGTCGCTGATAGAAAAAATCACGGGTCCGGGCTGGGCCTTTTTCATTATCTTGACGTTTCCGGAATAGTAGTCTCCGTCCTTGAGGTTTACTATGCCCTCAACCAGCTTCCCTCTTTTGGGCAGGGGCCTGGTTCTGGGCCTGAAATTTCTTTTTCTGAAATTGTTTTCCATATTTTTATGCCCTTACATTCTATCATATATTAATATTAAAGCCATATCGTCAGGGCTTTCTTTTTCTGATAAGATGGAAAAATAATACGGCAGACAGGTTCTTTGTTGAGCTGATTTTTAAAGCGGTAAAAAGTGGTAGAATGGAGAAAAGCGGCATTGTTGAATTTTTGGGTTACATTAAAATTATATGAAAAATAAATTTTTCCATTGGCTGCCCAGGGGTCTGGGATTAATCCTGGTTTTTCTTTTTTTCCTGCTTTCCTTCGATGTTCTTGAAATGGAGGGCTCCTGGCCAGAACTGCTGGGGGGATTTCTGATCCATAACATCTCAACCCTTGTCCTGGCCCTTTTATTGGCCCTGGCCTGGAAAAAAGAAAGGGTGGGGGGTATTGTTCTGATTTTTGCTTCTTTGGGCTTTCTGGTTTTCTTCAGGGGTTTTTCTTTTTTCCTTCTGTTTCCGGCAGCAATAGGAACTTTATTTCTGATTAACAGCTATCTTAAAAATGAGCGTTGATTTTTCCGGGAAAATATATCCGGGCATTACCGGAGGGGAGAATGCTGACTGGCAGTCAAAACTGGAAGAAGTCAATTCTTTGGGATTGGCCGAAGCAGCTGTTTTTATTGAAAGATTCAACCGGCAGGAAAGGGAAAATCTCTACAAGTTCCTTTTAAGGTCCTCAATTAAAAAAGTTCCTTTAGTGCATTTAAGGCATGATGCTTCCAAAGATGAGCTGGAGTTTTTCTTTGATAATTTCAGGACCAGGCATTTCAACATCCACGAGGAGAGTTTCAATTTTTTGGACCAATGGAAGGGGTACGAAGACAGGCTCTATCTGGAAATGGATTATGACAGCAAGATTGCCAAGAACGTGAAGGTAGGACAAATAGGCGGATTTTGCCTTGATTTGTCCCATTTCAAGGCCTCTTTGGCCAGGGGCAGCCAGGAGGCATACTATGTTTTTGTCCAGAAGCAGAAAATATCCTGCAACCATTTAAGCGGGTATTCCGAGAGCCTGAGGCAGGATGTGCATATTGTAAAGGACAAGAAAGAATTTGATTACCTGGCTACCCTGCCCAAGTATGCTTTCGGAGAAATCATTGCCTTAGAGATAGACAATAGCATCAAAGAACAGCTGGAATACAAGAAATACATAGTCCAAATACTTAACGAATATTTTTCAAAATGAACGGGGCAATGCTAAAAGTCAAAAATCTCAGCGTTGATTTGGCAGGGGAAAAAATAATCCAGGACCTTAATTTTGAGGTTAAGGAAAACGAAACCCTGATTCTTTTGGGGCCCAACGGAGCGGGCAAAACGGTTCTGCTCAGGGCTTTGCTGGGGTTCGTTCCTTTTAAGGGGGAGATATCCTGGCGCAAGGGAGTCAGGATAAGCTATGTGCCCCAGCGCGTTCCTTTGGTCAGGGATTTTCCATTGAGCCTGGAAGATTTTTTTGGGTTGAAAAAAGTTTCCAAGGAGCGGGCCAAGGAATATCTGGGTCTGGTAGGCATGGGCGACGACTCTTTTCTGCAAAAAAGGATAGACAATCTTTCTTCCGGCCAGTTCCAGAGGGTTCTGATTGCCTGGGGGCTGGTGGGCAATCCCCAGGTTCTGCTTTTTGACGAGCCCACTGCCGGTATAGATCTGGGGGGAGAAGAAACCATTTACAGTTTATTAGCCAAACTGAAAAAGGAAAAAGGATTGACCGTAATCCTGGTGACCCATGACCTGAGTCTGGTTTACAAAGAGGCGGACAATGTTTTGTGTTTCAACAAGAAAATGTTCTGCCAGGGCAAGCCCAGGGAAATTCTGACCGCCCAGAATCTTTCCGAGCTTTTCGGAGGGGAGATGAGCTTTTATTCCCACCACCATGAATGAGCAGCTGATATACAGCTTAATATCGGGATTGTTCGTGGGGGGGGCCGCAGGCTATCTTGGTTCTTTGATGATCGGCAAAAGAATGGCTCTGGTGGGCGATGCTTTGGGCCATGCCGCTCTTCCGGGAATGGGTCTAGCCCTGCTTCTGGGCCTTGATGTTTCCTTGGGAGCATTTGTTTTTTTAATGGCTGGAATTCTGCTGGTTTGGGCTTTTAATTTCAAAAAATCTTTGCCCATGGAAGCTGCGGTGGGAATAGTTTTTGTGGCCAGTCTGGCCCTGGGCTTTTTGATTGTTCCCCAGGCGGAACTGTTGGAATCTCTGATAGGGGATATTTCGCGCATATCGCTGGAGATGGCTGTTTTTTCGGCATTTTTCTCGATTTTTCTGTTTTGGGCTGTTAGAAAAGTGTATCCCGCCCTTATCTTGGCCAACATTTCCGAGGACCTCGCTTCAATGGAGGGTTTGAATATGAGGAAATACAACTTGGCATACCTTTTCTGCATTGCTCTTATAGTTTCTCTGGGCATTAAGATGGTCGGCTCTCTGTTGATAGGAGCTTTGGTGATTGTGCCGGCTGCAGCTGCCAGGAACCTGAGCAGGAACCTGAACCAATATGTTTTGGGAAGCGTTTTGTTCGGTTCTTTGAGTTCTTTGGCCGGTATTTTTTTCTCCGGACTACTCCAGGTTTCAG